>Ga0209514_10000339_pt1 | contig 99687 bp, 91 predicted proteins | sample Subgrocontami58m_FD_187452 | JGI IMG/M metagenome (GOLD analysis project Ga0209514, IMG submission 187452) | Subsurface groundwater microbial communities from S. Glens Falls, New York, USA - GMW37 contaminated, 5.8 m (SPAdes) (version 3) | ecosystem: Environmental > Aquatic > Deep subsurface >... | reverse complement strand
TACTACCGTTTTCTCGACAAAAGTATTCCATTGCTGACAACCGGGACAGCGTCCCAGCCACTTGAAGCTCTCTTTGCCGCATTGCTGGCAGACAAAGACTGTCTTCGGGTTAGACTTGTCAGTTTTAGCCACAGCGTCACTTTACCTCATTTTGGGTAGGTGCTGCAACCATTTTCTCGCCGGAGCTTCTTCCGCCGATATTTGTTATTAACCTCTCACCTTTTATCTCCTTCTCCTTACTAATGGGGTAATGGAGAGAGTCAAAGAGAGGCGAAGCCCATCTTTACATAATAGTTCCCTTCCCTTATTTAAGGGAAGGGGGTCAGGGGGATAGGTTACTAAATAACCTTAATTTTTCCTCCTTGATAAGAAAATAGCGCAGATTTATACTGATATGGATATATATGTCCCCTTAAATCTAGCCAGCAATGATATAAAAAGCTGGCTGAGGAATGGGTAGCCTGTGAGTAGCAAAGCGCCGGTAGCTGTACCCCACAGACTCTCAATATTAGATCGCTTTCTTACCCTCTGGATATTCCTGGCAATGGGGATTGGAGTGGGGCTGGGCTATTTCTTCCCGAAAGTCGCCGGTTTCATTACTTTCTTCCAGGTAGATACCACCTCTATTCCGATTGCTATCGGACTCATCCTGATGATGTACCCGCCGCTAGCCAAGGTCAGGTATGAGGAGATGGGCCGGGTTTTCCGTAACTGGCGTGTCCTTACCCTTTCGCTGGTGCAGAACTGGCTTATCGGCCCGGTACTCATGTTCTTGCTGGCTATTATCTTTTTGCGCGCCTACCCTGATTATATGACCGGACTTATCCTCATCGGGCTGGCACGCTGCATTGCCATGGTCATTGTCTGGAATGAGCTGGCGAAAGGGGATAGCGAGTATGCCGCCGGGCTGGTGGCACTCAACTCCGTCTTCCAGATTGTGCTATATTCCGTCTATGCCTATGTCTTTATTACCGTGCTGCCCGGCTGGTTCGGTCTTAAAGGCTCCGTGGTACCGGTTACCATCGGCCAGATTGCCCAGAGCGTCTTCATCTACCTGGGTATTCCCTTCTTCGGTGGTATGCTCACCCGCCTGACCTTAATCAGGGCAAAGGGACGTGCCTGGTACGAGGGCCGGTTCATTCCCAGGATAAGCCCGATCACACTGGCAGCGCTGCTCTTTACGATTGTGGTAATGTTCTCCCTCAAGGGCGGGATTATTGTGGAGCTACCACTGGATGTGATTCGTATTGCGATACCATTACTGGTCTACTTTGTGCTGATGTTCCTTATCTCATTCTATATGGGTAAAAAAACAGGTGCTGACTATTCCCGGACGACAACAATTGCTTTTACCGCTGCCAGCAACAACTTTGAGCTGGCTATTGCCGTCGGTGTGGCTGTCTTTGGCATCGGTTCACCGCAGGCCTTTGCCACCGTCATCGGGCCGTTGATTGAAGTGCCGGTGATGATAAGCCTGGTTAATGTGGCGCTCTACTTCCAGCGAAGGTATTTCAGGCAAGAGCTACCACTGCCAGCTAAGGCTTAGCCAAAGATAAGTAACCAGCTACCGGGGAGCTAGGGGTGGTAGATATAGAGAGGGTCGTTATCCGTGATGAGCCTGGTTTGACGGGAAAGCTCGGTTCTCAGGTGCTTGGGTAGAGAAAACATTCCTTCATGGGTCAGGCCATCATAAAACTTCAGCCCGTTCGGTAACCTGGCTGAGATTCTCTGGTCTATCTCGGCGGCGGACAGTTGCCGCGGGTTGAGACCGGCAGAGGCGAGGCTAAAACCCCAGGGGCTACCAAAGGCGGGCACGTCTATCGAATAGGGACACACGATGGGGAAAACGCTTCTCAACGTGTTGTTCACGGCGGTAAAGTTCAGCAGGTCAGTCCATGATGTTGAGCCGGACTGGACAGTGATAAGACCGTTAGCACTGAGCCGGTTGCGGACGAGCCGGTAAAATTCCTGGGTGTAAAGCAAATAGGCTGGTCCCTGCTCGATAGGGTCGGGTAAATCAATAATGATGACATCAAACAAGTCCTGGCTTTTGGCGATATAGTCCCTGGCGTCAACGTGATATAGCCGGGTGCGCTTGTCCTCAAAAGCACCCCGGCTATGGGCAGGGAGCAACTTCTTACAGGTAGTGATGACTTCCTCATCAATATCGACCATCACTACCTTCTTCACGGTTTGGTGAGATAATACTTCTCTAAGTGTTGCTCCTTCCCCGCCACCGGCAATAAATACTGTCTCCGGGTGAGGGTGGGTCACCATTGCCGGTTGTACCAGGGCTTCATGATAGATAAACTCATCAAGCTCACTGGATTGAATCTTGCCATCCAGCACCAGGCATTTGCCGAAGTTACCGGTACGGATGACCTGGACAGACTGGAACTTCGTTTGCCCGGTATAAAGTATTTCCTCAATACCGTGGAGCTGAATCAAATTCCGGTTTATTTTGTCGAAGAACCACTTGTCCTGGTCTGTAGCCATAAATCAATATCCCCTGAAACCGATTATGTATTCAGTATTCCCCTTTGCATCTGCAAGATGGAGTAATTTTTAGAGCCGAGCTGCTTTATCAATATCTGTGCTGCTTTTTCAGGGTGGACCGAGTTCCCGCAGGTAAAGATGTCAATGGCAGCGTAGCCGAACTCTGGCCAGGTATGGATAAAAAGATGAGATTCGGCGATGATAACCACCCCGCTGACCCCCTGGGGATGGAACTGGTGGAAGGACTCCCCGAGGATAGTCGCCCCGGCTTCGGCGGCGGCCTCCGGCAGAATCCTTTTCAGAAATTCTAAATCATTCAGTAACTCCCGGTCACAGTCCTTTAGTTCCAGCAGCAAATGCTTACCTAGTGCATGCAAATCACCCGCCTCCTTAGAAGATTTCTCCACATCTGACCCCTAAGCAAGTCAGATGCACACGAGATTGTATAATAAAGATTTAATTTTAGCAATACCGGGCTTTTCCTGCAAGCCATCGTTGCCTTTCGGTTCTGTTTGCTTATGGTTGATGTTGGTAAAAACCTATCCCCTGTCCCCTTCCCTTCGCAAGGGAAGGGGGAGAAAGAAGAGAGGGGGCTTTGCCCCCTCTCTAAAAATACCTTCCCCCTCTCCTTTGAGGGCTTTGTATCAAAAGTCGTTTCATCCGTGTCACCATGAGCGTAGCGAAGGGTCTCAGAGAGGGAGTGACTATCAGTTCGCCACCGACCCCACGCCTAGATTCTTCGTCGCTTCGCTTCTCAGAATGACTATTGATACAAGACTCCTTTGAGGAGAGGGGGATACAGGGGGTGAGGTGAGGAGGTCAACCAAAGCTGAACAGAACCTGCCTTTCTGGAAACGGATTACGTCCCACACTTATTACTGTGGTAGCAGGGTAAAATGGTGCCGAAGGGTTCCCCCTGAAGAGGATTAAGGAGGAGAGGTGGCCGGACATCTTATACTCCGGCGAATTGACTTTGGTCAAACTCAAGGTGTAAAATTCAACCCGTAGGGGGAAGAAAGTAGCTGAAAGAGGTCTAATGTTTAAAGAGCCGGAGACAATCTAAGGTCGGTGATTAGCCTCAGGCCAGGACGGTTTTTACAACCTGAAATAACACCGTTAAAGGGGAGGGATGAAGGATTAGAGGAAAGAGTTTAGTGCTGTCATCAACCAAAGAACGATGTCTGAATGTAGTTGAAAAAGGAGGAAGACAACCATGGCTTATGACTATAAGCTGATTCTTACTGATATACACGACCAGATTGGCAGGATTATCCTGAACCAGCCCGAAAAAAGAAATCCGCTGAGCTTCTACCGGTTAACTGAAATAGCTGCTTGCGTCAAAGAAATGGAGCGAGATGAGAACGTCAAGGTTATCATCATCAAAGGGGCGGGGCCGTGTTTCAGCGCTGGCTATGACCTGACCCCGGGTAAAGAAGGCAAAGGCACTCTGTATCCGGATACTGGTGTTTATATTAATCCTGACCGGGACCAGGTGTGGGGCACCTATAACAAGCATCATCTAAGCGTTTACTTCACCATCTGGGATTTGCAGAAACCGGTGATTGCTCAGATTCATTCCTATTGCCTGGCCGGGGCGAGTGAGCTGTCCGCCTTCTGCGATATGCGGTTTGTCTCCGATGATGCCGTCATCGGGTGGCCGGTATCAAGAGCGCTCTCCCCCGGTAATATCCAGTACGCACCCTGGATGATTGGCATCACCAAAGCCAAGGAGATGTATTTCAGCGGTGATAGCATGGATGCCCAGGAAGCGTTCCGAGTCGGCTGGGCCACCAGGGTATGCCCGCGCGAGCACCTGGAAGAAGAAACGGAAAAGTTCGCGCAGAGGCTGGCCTTGATTGAAACCGACCTCATCATGATGACGAAAAGAGGCATCAACCGGCAGATGGAGATGATGGGCTTCCGCACCGGCGTGGAAAGCTGGAGCACCGATTTTCTTTCCCTGGCCACCTTTAGAAAGAGCGCCGGTGATTTTCACCGCATGGCTGAGGAAAAGGGACTGAAAGCTGCGCTCGATTGGAGAGACAGCAAGTTCGGTGACCTCCGCACCTCGGAGAAAGCCAGGAAAGCCAGAGAAGGTAAAAAGTAAGCCTGACCCTCCAAGCATCGCTAAGGCGCAGAACAAGGATTGGTGTTCTTAATCTTATCGGGCTTGTTCAGATTGGATGAGAGCCAGAGCGAACCGAAGCCCTTAAAGAAAAAAGAAAGACAGCGATGAGAGATGATTCTTAAGGGTGGATAGCTCCTAAAATAAAACCAGGGGAGGTTTAATTTAATGGACTACAAGAAGATTATCTACCAGAAGGACGCCCCGATTGGGAGAATCATTTTAAATGAACCCGAAAAAAGAAACCCGCTGGGTTACGAGAGATTGAATGAAGTGGGTGAGGCACTCAAGGAAATGGAGAGTGACGGGGAGATTAAGGTTATCATTATCAAGGGTGCCGGACCCAACTTCAGTGCCGGCTATGACCTGACCCCGGTACCGACCGGACAGCCACTGCGTAACCAGCCCGGAGCCGGTGTTTACACTGCGCCCGGTCGAGACCGCACCTGGGGTTCATATTTCAAGGAGCACCTGAGGGTCTATTACACGATTTGGGACCTGCAATTACCGGTGATTGCCCAGATTCACTCTTATTGCCTGGCCGGGGCTACCGAACTATCGGCATTCTGTGATTTTCGAATCGTCGCTGATGATGCGGTGATTGGCTGGCCTGTATCCAGAAACCTCTCCCCCGGTAACATCCAGTATGCTCCCTGGATGGTCGGCATTACCAAAGCCAAGGAGTTATATTTCACCGGTGATACGATGGATGCCCAGGAAGCATGGCGGGTTGGCTGGGCAACCAGGGTATACCCGAAGGCACAGCTCGAGGAAGAGACCGAGAAATTCGCCCAGAGAATGGCCCTCATCGAGACTGACCTCATTATGATGACCAAGAGAAATATTAACCGGCAGATGGAGGTAATGGGGTTCAGATTGGGAACTGAGCAAATCAGTGTGGATATGCTTACCGCAGCCTCGACCAGGCCGAGTGCCGGTGAATTTGCCAAAATGGTTCAGGAAAAAGGACTGAAAGCCGCCCTCGATTGGAGAGACGGCAGGTTTGGTGACCTCCGGGCTTCGGAGGCAGCGAAGAAGGCCAGAGAAGGTAAAAAATAAGGTCTGACCTTCAGGGTCATCGCCAAGGCGAAGAACAAGAATTGGTGCTCTTGTCTTTCAGGGCGGATTCAGTCCGCTTGAATAGACTGGTTGCTGTGTAGAGTGGTGGGGGCGCTTTCAACCCCGGCAGGGAGCTTGTCCCGGGCAATGAGAGCTGCCCCCAGAGCACCAACTAACTGGGGGTCATCGGCAATCTTGACTGGCCGTCCCGCTCTATCCTCAATCCGTTTCACGATGCCGGTATTCTTGGCCACGCCACCGGTCATGCAAAGCTCCGCCTGGATACCCACTCTCTCCAGCAACCCCCAGACACGGGCGGTGTAGCCATCCAGCACGGCGGACAGGATATCGCCGGGGGTCTTTCCTTCGTTTACCAGCGCCAGCACATCCATCTGGGCAAAGATGGCACAGTAGGTATCGACACGTAAAGGCTCTTTTACCGGTAGCAGTGACATCGAGCCGACTTCCGGCAACGGTATACCGACAGCGGCCCCAATCCTTTCCAGGCAGCGTCCGGTGCCGGCAGCGCACTTATCATTCATCAGGAAACTCACCACCCTGCCATTTGCTCCCGCCCTTATCGCCTTGCAATCCTGGCCACCGATATCGAGCACGGTCCTGACCTCGGGGAAAAGATGGAAAGCACCACGGGCATGGCAGGTAATCTCGGTAATATGAAACCGGGCAAAAGGCAACCGCAGACGTCCGTAGCCGGTGGCGACAATGTTAGCCAGGTCTTCCCAGGAGAGACCGGCTGCTCGTAGAGCTTGCTCGATGGCACGCCGGGCGGATTGTACCGAGTCGACCTCGGTGGGGGTGATGCTGGAGGCTAACACCTGCGCATCAGCCAGGATGACGGCCTTGGTCATTCTTGAGCCGATATCGACGCCGCAGACGATGGTTTTAGCCATCTTTTACCTGCTCACTGGCGATTAGACAGGCTCCCATCGCCCCGTAGTACCGGGTATGCTCCGGCACAACCAGCGGGCAGCCGATAAGCTCCTGGAGCGCCTGCACCAGGCCGGGGTTACCGGCACCGCCGCCAACAATGGCAATGTCCTGCTCCCAGGCTATCGACCCCAGCAGAGGGAAAATACGGCTGGCACAGCTGGCGGCGACACCTTTGGCGATGTCCTCCAGCTTCTTCCCGGAGTGAATCAAAGAGATTATCTCAGACTCGGCAAAGACGGCACAGGTGCTTTGCACCGGCACCGTTTCATGTGCGCGCAGCGCCAGCGCCCCCAGCTCAGCCACTGGTACCCCCAGTACCTCAGCGGCAATCTCAAGGCAAACCCCGGCACCGCTGGCGCACCGCTCGTTATAAGCCACCGCCAGGGGTACTCCCTCTTGGCACTTTACCACCAGCACCTTGGCCGCGCCAATATCGATAACGGTGCGAACGGTGGGATGGAGCTTAGCGATTGCCAGCGCGATACATTGTGGCTCCCGCTGGTGGAAGTGGGCTAATCGCAGCTTGGGTGCCATTGTCCCGGTAGCTACGATGCAGCTTACTTTACTACCAGTGCCGTTGGCCTGCAACGCTGCTGCTATTGCCTGGGTGGCAACTGATTCGACGGGTTTGCCCTGGTTGGATAGCATGGGGCCGATACGCAAAATACCTTCATCGGTCGACAAGGTGACAACTTTTGTTGTCCGCGCCCCGCAATCGATACCAGCCACTATTGCCATTTATTCTGGCTCACTACTGGTCTGCCCGATGTCTTGGAAATTACGGTTAAGTGAGTAGCTCAACACGTGTTAGCAAGCTCAAGCGCCATACCCGCGACGATAAACCAGGTCTCTTTGGAAGGTGAGATGGAACTCGCTGAGTTGAACGATACGAATTTCGACGTTCTTATTCGTTATTTCCATCAGTCCCACTGTTCCCAGCTCGAACAGCCCGTTAGGTAGTGTCGGACTACCCGGGTTTACCAGCAGAACATCACGGCGCATCTCCATCATGGCCACATGGGTATCCCCGAAGACAATGATGTCCGGTCGGATACTTACCTCTTTCCCCACCGCCTCATCGAAGCAAGACAATGATATGCGGGGGTAGCTAATCGCATGAGTGAGCCAGAGCTTTAACCCGATGACATCAATGACCTGGCTCTCCTTGAGCCGGGGGTCCGGGGGAAAATCAATGTCCCCGTTACCCAGCGCGGCCAGCACCGGGGCAATAGTTTCCAGCTCATCCAGAACCGCCGGTTGGTAGATATCCCCGGCATGCAGAATAAGGTCAACACCCTTAAAAGCTTCTTTTACATGAGGGGGCAGCATCTTCGCATCTCTAGGAATGTGGGTATCAGCAATTAATCCAATACGCATAATCTCCATTCTAGTCATTGACTTGAGGCAATGACACTCACCTATAATCTACCACAGCCTTACCATCTTTGACAAATTATAAAGGGGAGAAGGATAGAGGAGGAGGGTGATAAACGCTCTTCTCTCAGCTAGGCTTTTCCGATTTCAGGTATTTCTCCCGGAGGCGTGTCCTTCACTCCGTATTTTCCCTTCAGGAAGCGGAGTCCGGTGATAGGGTAGAGCGCCGCCGTGAGGATGTCATCTATGTCCGTGGTGAAGTCCCTCACTGCTTCCCGTGCCTTGTCCATCTCCGGCTGAAGCAAGTCAGCCGGGCGGCGGGTGACCGGATTCGTATCTTGCTTATAGTGCTTCAGCACAGTGGCTTGCACCTCAGGGTCAATAGGAGCCGGAGTCCGCCCGTAGAGACCGTAACAGTAGTCTTTTACTTGTACCGGAATTAGTTTATAGCGACCCACCACCACATTCTGGACGGCCTGGACGCCGATGAGCTGGCTGGTTGGGGTGACCAAAGGGGGATAGCCAAGCTCCCGGCGCACCCGGGGCACCTCTTCATAAACCTCACTAAGCCGGTCAAGGGCATTAGCCTGGCGCAACTGGTCGACCAGATTGGAAATCATCCCTCCGGGAATCTGGTGTACCAGTACACCGGTGTCGATGACGGATAGCCTAGTCTGATTGAGAAACTCACGGTACCGGGGAGCGATGGATTCAAGGTAATCCCCCATCTTGAGCAGCTTGGCCAAGTCTAACCCTGTGTCTCTGGCGGTTCCCTGTAGTGCCACCGCGATTGGTTCAATAGCCGGGTGTGATGAACGCAAGGCAAAGGGAGCCAGGGCGGTGTCGATAATATCTACCCCGGCTTCAATTGCCTTGAGGCAGGCCATGGATGCCATGCCACTGGTATAATGGGTGTGCAACTGTAATGGCACCTTTAGTATTTTTTTAAGAGCTTTCACCAGAGTATAGGCATCATCAGGAGCAAGGAGTCCGGCCATATCCTTGATACAAATACTATCGGCGCCCATGTCCTGGAGGATACTCGCTTTGTTTAAGTAATAGTCAAGGTTATATATTGGCCCGCCCATCTTGCGCTCGGTCAGCGAGTAGCAGATAGCTAGCTGGGCGTGTTTGCTGCATTCCTTTATCGCCCTGGTGCAGGCTTCCAGGTTACGCTCATCATTCAGCGCATCGAAGACACGGAAAATATCGATACCGGCCCCGGCGGCATGGTGAACGAAGGCGTTGACCACATCATCGGCATAATGGCGGTAACCCACCAGGTTTTGCCCGCGGAGCAACATTTGCAGCGGGGTGTCCGGCATCAGCTTCTTCAGCAGTCGTGGTCTGTCCCAGGGGTCTTCATTCAGGAACCGGGTGGCAACGTCAAAGGTCGCTCCGCCCCAGACTTCCATGGAGTGGAAGCCAACGTGGTTCATTTCCGGGGCGATGCTAACCATGTCCTCCGTCCGCATCCGTGTTGCCAGCAAGGACTGGTGACCATCGCGGAAGGTGACATCGGTAATTTTCAGAGGGTGGTTACTTTTTTGACTGCGCATGATAACTGGTAGCTAAGCTTAAGTGTAACAACGTTACGCCTGGCTGTCAAACACTGGTACCGGCGGTTCTGTCTGCTTATGGTTGATGGCGGTAAAAACCTATCCCTTGTATCCCCCTCTCCTTTGAGGAGAGGGGGACAGGGGGTGAGGTGAGGAGGTCAACCAAAACCGAGTAGAACCCTACAGGCGGTAACGTTCCCATTTGGTTGAAATTGTCATTGCGAGCGAAGCGAAGTAATCTCATCATTGGTCTGCGGAGATTGCCACGGGCACTCCGTGCCCTCGCAATGACATTGGTAAGTTACCTATCACCCAAAGCGGAACGATACCGTACAGGTTCAGGCATTAGCCTTAACCGGGAAGCTCTTCCGTCTAGACCCGGGCAAATTTCCGGATGACTCTCGTGCCTCTATCGACTTTACCCATGGTCATGGCAACTTCACCAATATAAATATCACCCCTGGAGTCTACGGCCAGTGTATGCGGTGCCACCATTTCGACCTTCATCGCCAGAGTCGTGTCTTTCCAGGGGTCACCTTCGATTTTGTTGGTCAGGCGGGTGACAAGTTTGCCGTCGTTAGTAAAGATGCTGATTCTCTGGGGTAGCTCGGAGACGTATACCGTACCCTCTTTATCGATAAAGATATCTGTAGGACGCTTTACGTCCGTCCATTGCGTCATGAATTTACCGTCCATATCGAATATCTGGATGCGGCTGTTTTCCCGGTCGCAGACGAGGACGCGCCCCTTGGTATCCAGCCAGACGTTGTGGACGAGACGAAACTGTCCCGGTCCGGTACCCGGTTCACCCCAGGACTTGATTAGTTTCCCGTCCGGGCCGAACTTGTGCACCCGGGCATTACCGTAGCCGTCGGAGACAAAGACGAAGCCTTCCGCAGAAACCTGGACGCCGGTAGGGCGGTTGAAGGGTCCGGCACCGCGCTTGATTGAATCCAGCCCCTGGGCCTGTACATAGCCTGAATCAGATGGTTGGTCTTGTGTTCCTAATACCTGGAGGACTTTACCTGCCGGGGTAAACCGGGTGACGACATGGCTGCCGTCATCAGCACACCAGACAGAGCCGTCCGGGCCAAAGGTGGCTTCGTGAGCCCGCTTGAAATAGCCCTCTCCCCAGCTACCGAGCAGGTTTCCGGCACGGTCCCACGTCGTCACCGGATGCACACTCCGGCTGAGGATGTAGATTTTGTCATTGGCGTCAACGGCTATCCCGGCACCGTCATTGAACGTCCATCCCCGGGGAAGTTTCGCCCATTCATCGATGAGTTGGTAGGTGTATTTACCAGAACCGTACGGCATGTGTTACCTCCTTTGGCCATATTTATCGTCTTAACCAGGATGCTGGTTCATATTATAGCATTAGTTGAGTAAGAGCTGGCTGCAGGTTTGCCCGGGTAGAGGCCAGGCAAGCAGTTGATACCCGGCTCGGGCATCGAAGTGTTCTTCTCGATAGCCCTTTCCCTGGCTTCCTCAAAAGGATGGCTAGCGATATATGTTAGTGGCGCGGGCACGGGCAACCAGGTCGTCGTGCTGATTGACATAAGTCCTCTCAGTAATGACGAATACCAGCTTGCTCTCCTGGCCTGCCCGCTCAACAATATCCTTTATTTCTGAGGTAACGAACAAGGTATCTCCCGCCCGTACCGGCAGGAAAAATTCGTACTCTATCCCTCCATCAAGAGTACGGCTATAGCCCGCCTGAGCCAGTGCCGGCCTCAGGTCCAGGCTGGCATCAAAAGTAATGGGGAAAGTCTGTCCCCTTGCCCATTGCGTTGGCCAGCCGAAGAAGCCGGGCGGAGCGATGATTGAGCCATGCTTCGACTTCCGGGCATATTCTTCATCCCAGTAGTATGGATTACGATCATCAACCGCATCGGCGAATCTCTTAATCGCACCTTCCTCCACCTTGAAAACGCGGGTACTTCCTATCTTACCGATGGACTCTTTGACCTCTGGCGTTAGCATGGCTTACCTCCTTTGCCACTGGGAAAATAACGATGACCTCATCGTCTATGGATAAGCAGGTTTTCAAGCCAGGATTCGCTTCTATAAAGAGCAGCTTATAAAAATTAGTGCCATGTTGTCATCCGCCAAAACGCTGAATAGTGCGTAAGCAGTTACTACCGGACATAGTGTCTTTCCCAACGCTTTGGTGGTATTACTGTATCATTGTCGTAAGCATGTCTGCCACGACCCGGCAGGTGGAGTGTCATTTTTAAGGGGGGATTGTTCGAGTGCATTCTACCATGTTTTAACAGCGAAATGATAGAATAGGTGACATGATGGTGGAAGGCGAACAAACCAGGATAGTAATGCGGGTTCAGCCTGCTGCGAGTCAGAATCAGATAGTCGGTTTCAAAAACGGAGTTCTCTACCTGAGGATTGCAGCCCCACCCACAAAAGGTAAGGCTAACCAGGAGCTGGTCAAATTCCTCAGCCGTGTGTTGGGTGTCACTAAGAGCAGCCTGACGATTGAAAAGGGTATGACCAGCAAGATGAAAACTATCGCTATCAGTGGGCTGAAGCAAGACGAGGTGATGCTTCGACTGGAGAAGCCCTGAGCGACCGCCGGAGTCATCTCCTGGCTTTATGGAAGGTTGCTCGGTTAAATAGTGCTTTGGCAATCGAAGTGCCTTTCGGGGTAGTTTGACTGCAACATGACAGCGAAATTATGGCGACCAGGACAGTCGGAATTTAGCTTCAAAAAAGAGGTCAAAAAGGTAGTTGGTAGCGCATACCGGATTCGGACCGGTGGTCTCCTCCTTGAGAGGGAGGTGTCCTAAACCGCTAGACGAATGCGCCATGTTCCAAGCACTAACCATTTTAGCAGTATCTGGCCTGGTCGTCAAACACTGCCAATTCAGTAGGTGGATAAATGATGGTATCATCACCGGGCGAAGTATTGTCTTTAGTGAGCTTTGGAAGCCGGCGTGGGACTTGCTGCCGGCCCATAACGCCGGATAAGTGATGTCCTGTTGATGGCGTGGTGATTTACCTTGACCGGTATGGCAACACCTGCTTCATAGCGTTGAGAAAGTAATTTTTCATTGACCTTGTGCTGCATTGTCCTCTCTGCCGTACCGGACATTGCGGGCAGATGCAAGCTGGCATCCGTGGTATCATCAACCGTGTAGCGTTTGGCCAGTGAATTCAGGTTGACGGCATGGTGCACGACTCCCTGCATGGCAACGATGGTTCGAGTCGAATTGGTATCAGCCTCGACGCTATCGTCGTCTTTAAAACGCCGGGAAAGCGCCTTCAGATTTATCGCATGATGTACTACTGGGGCGGCGCTACCCGGTGTATCAGCAAGATTGGGCTCAATTTTAGCACTATCGCCGGACGGATAACGCTGGGAAAGCCTCTTTATATCTACGGTATGTGGTACTATCTTTTCCCCGGAGTCATGCCGGCTCTGCAACATTGCGGGACGAGGATTCTCCTCGATGCTATGATTGCCTGTGTGCTGCCGGGGAACCAGGGGTGTCTCATTTAGAGCATGGTGCGTTATTATTTCCGTGGCATCGGATTTGCGTTCATCGCCAAAATGCCGGAAGTGAGCCAAATAGTGCTTGAGTTTTGCGCGGAGCCGTTTGAGCACATTGGCTTCAAGCCTTCGGGACAAATAGTTCGAGGTAAGAATAAGAGCCACACCCAGTGGCGTGGTAACAAGCTCCGGTAAGGCTATCAGGACGATACCTAGGTGCCTCATCAGCTTGATACCTTTTGTCGCTTTAATCATGCCAGCTAATCAAACCACTTCCTGTCCAGGCTCTATCCAGTGCCGGAAATTAACAATCTGTCTCTTCTGGTATGGCCGGCAGGATTAGTAATCAACCCAAAATTACCAAATGTATACCTATATCAAAATGTAGTTCGTTTTCCGGGCGTTGTCAAGGGATTATAGTTACTATTTTACAAGTGGTTGCCAAACGGCCTCTAGCTGGCTGTTCCGGAGCGATGAACCAATGGGCGCATCGTGAAACCGAAGATGAGACTCACTACCACCAGGCTAATCCCGACAATGCCAAACGTGAGTTGATAGGAGAAAGCGCCAATCATTATACCGGTAACCATCGGGCCGCTGGAGTGGCCGATATCCATGATGCCGGAGAGGATGCCGAGGGCGCTGCCGCGACTTTGTGACCGGGAAATATCCGCCACTAGTGCCGATGTGGAAGCTGTCACCGTGGCCAGACCCAGACCAAAGATGGCGATAAGCACCATTATCACCAGATAGCTGGTTGAGACGAGCATGACGGCAGTGGTGATACCACCCAGTGCCAGCCCGATGCCAATCAAGGGTACGCGCCCGTAGCGGTCAGATAAACGCCCCATTATTGGCTTGGTAAAGGTAGCGGCCAGTATCTGGGCGGTAAACAGCAGGCCGATTTCCCAGGCGGCGTAGCCAAGCTTTTCATTCAGGTAGATTGGTAAAAATGTTTCCAGGCAACCAAAAGCGAAATATTGCACGGCTTCGATGCCACTGGTCGCCAGAATTCTAGGCTGGCGGAAAATGAAGGCGATTTCCTGGCCGTATTTACCGCGCTGGAGTTTCAATGCCTGCCACACTGAGCCTGATGTCGTGGTGGCCAGGGGTAATCTTATTGCGGCCACCAGCGCCAGCACTCCGGCAAAACCATCTGCCAGGTAGACCCAGCGGAAGTCTTCACCAAAAATCAGGATTCCACCCACGAAGGGCGCGAGAAAACGCCCCACCATCGTGGCGGAGGAATACCAGCCCATGCGCTCACCGCGTCCTTTGGCGAAGGTATCCGCCACTGCCGCCATCGCTACCGGACCCAGGATAGCGGTGGCTAAGCCATGATAGATGCGCACCATGACCAGTTGCCATGGTGCGCTAATCAGCAGGTATAAAAATGGTGCTGTGGCAAACACGATAGCAGCCAGCAATATCACCCGGCGCCGTCCGATGATGTCAGATAAGATACCGGCCGGTAAGCTGACAAAGATACCGACTAATGTCGAAGCTGCCGCAATAAAGCCAACGGTGGGGACGGGCACACCCATGGAGCGAATGAATAGTGGCAGCGCCGGATTTTTCGCCATCGTCGAGCTGAAAATAGCCAGCCCGCCCATGATGCATAATAGTAAAAAAGGCGAAGGTTTTATCTTCATTGGAGGTCTGTTTCCTGCCGGGAGCCTTGCAGGGTTTCATAGGTTTTCTGGGTGAAATCAGCCAGATTGGTTTCCGCTTTGCCAATCAACTTTGCCACTTCATGCCGGGCAGCAATCTCCCAGAAATCACGCTCACCTGCTTCGGTAAACCAGCGATTTACCTTTCCCAAATCGCCTTCCAATTCCTCCACTTCCTCGAACTTGAACCGGCGCGCCTGCTTCTCTCTTTCGATGTGTTGCAGGGTCTTGTGGCACTCATTGATTATCTCGGCGTACTCCCGCTTCCTTTCCTGTTGAAACCTGCTGATGGCTCGCTGCTCCTGTGCTTCACTAAAATGAGTTACGATGTACAGATTGGTCGTGCCCCCCATCTCCTCCACCGCACTGGCGATGTCTGCCATCCTGGTTGAAAGCGGTTCTTTTTTAGGTAAAAGCCAGCCGGCTCCTTCTACGGAAAGGGCGCCCAGCTTCTTCAGTTGACGCCAGACGGAAACCCTCTTGCGGGAAGGTTCAGCCGGCAACCAGTAGGTGAATAGTAACCATTCCATTGATGGATAAGCCTCTTGACACGTATTTTAGCATAAGACTATAATTGTAACAACTGTTACAATTATAGTTCAAAGATGAGGGAGGTATGAGATGAAATTCGTCACACGGGGCAACATTGGAGTGGATAGAGTGGCCGTTCCCTGGCTCATCAGGAAGTTCGTTGAGCCAAAAGCTGAATTTATCTTTGTCCCGGAGAACCAGGTGTTCGATGTTGCTAAAAGAGAAGGAGCGATAACTTTTGACATGCATGGCAAGGGTGATATTGACCATAAGGGGAACAAATGCAGCTTTGAAGGGGCGGTTGCGAAATACGGCCTCACTGACCCGGCCGTGCTGGAAATGGCCAGGATAGTGCATGCGACGGACATTGTCCCCGATAGAAATACTGCTCCGGAGGCGGCTGGCTTAATGGCAATTGCCCAGGGATTTCAGCTACTTTATGCTGATGACAATGACCGTTTGATAAATCAACTCCCGGTTTATGATGCCCTCTATGCTTATTGCAGAGCCAAACTCGGTAAGTAGCCGGAATTAATATCGGAGACGCCCCGCAGTTTAGCTCTTACGGCAGGGAAGAGATGTAAGAGAGGGGGCATCGCCCTCTCTTTCACTTACTGGCTGTCTCACAAACAATCTGTATACGTTCAATAACTGTCATTCCAGCGCAGGCTGGAATCCAATGGTAAGGTGTTATCTGGATTCTGGCCTTCGCCAGAATGACATGCTTCTATTTGGTTGGTATCAGCCATGTCCTGAGTCCACTCTATAATGAGACTATCTGTAACTCCTCCCTTCAAGGAGAACCCTCCGTTCGACTGAGGCTCACGATGAAGTGATGGTGAACCCTCTCCCGGAAGAAGAGATGAGGTCGTTCTCTGCTCTGCTCGTTGGCTTGAGTTGAACTATGGCTCCCGGACTGCATATAATGAAGTCAAAATAAAGAAAGTGAAAAGGGGGAAAGAATGCTCAAGGACTTAAAGGCGTTTATCATGCGAGGCAATGTCGTTGACATGGCAGTTGGCGTCATCGTCGGTGCGGCCTTTGGTACCATCATCACTTCCCTGGTCAAAGATGTTATCATGCCCCCTATCGGCCTGGCCCTGGGCAAAATCGACTTTGCTAACCTGGTCATTGTCTTGAAGCAGGGTACAACTCCGGGGCCTTATGCGTCTCTGGCGGCGGCTCAAGCGGCGGGTGCGGTCACCCTTAATTATGGGATTTTTATCAATACCATCATCAGCTTTCTTATCATCGCGGCGGCGGTCTTCTTTTTCGTGATCAGTCCCATTGCGAGGATGCAGTCGCCGAAGAAGACTGCTGAGCCAGCCGCACCGACAACGAAAGAATGCCCATTTTGCTACACTAATATTCCGATTAGAGCTACCCGTTGCCCTAACTGTACCTCAGCATTGACCAAGCAGGCATGAGTTAGCATATCAGAGTGAAGGCTCATGGAGGACAAACTGTCACGTATTTTGCTCCTGGCCCGGACCACCGGGGAAACCGGTGAGTTACAGAGCGGGCTTATCCGGCAGGGCTTTGCCTGTTCGGTTTTCTCCGGCGAAAGGCAGGCCGCTGAATTCGCTGAGCCATTCGACCTGCTGCTGGTAGAGTTTAGCGTCATGCCTGTCTACCAGCTCAGCCATGTGGTCCAGGAGTTGAAGCATGACCAGCCGATACCCGTGATTGCCCTGGCGGCAAAGAGTAATCTCAGTAGCCTGGAAGCCTTCCCCGTTGATGATTTCATCATCGGGCCGTATAACCTGGAAGAGCTTTCACTCCGGATACGAAGGTTGCTGGTGCCGGGCAAGCAGGAAGAGCCGGCAGATATCCTCCGCAGCGGACACCTGGTGCTGGACAAGGCGAAGTGTGAAATCACACTGGATGGCAGGGTGGTCGACCTTACCTTTAAAGAGTACGAGCTGCTCAAGTTCCTCATGGAAAGTAAGGGCCGTGTGCTCACCCGCCAGGTACTGCTGAACGAAATATGGGGCTACGATTACTTCGGCGGTGACCGGACGGTCGATGTCCATATCAGGCGGCTCAGAAGCAAGATTGAAGACCCTGACCATACCTTCATCGAAACAGTGAGAAACATCGGCTACCGCTTTAAGATTGCCTTCTGATTTTGTAACACGATTGTAACATTACGGTAATATACCGGAAACATTCAACGGTTAAAATAGACATGTGACCTTTGTGTGGAGGTTGCTATGGCTATTAATTCCGGTGATACTGCCTGGCTCTTGATTTCATCAGCGCTGGTGATGCTGATGACCCCCGGACTGGCCTTTTTCTATGGGGGCATGGTGCGGCGGAAGAACCTTCTTTCGACGATAATGATGAGTTTCGCCTGCCTGTCACTGGTCGGGATACTCTGGATACTCTATGGCTACAGCTTGAGCTTCGGCCCTGACCGGTCGGGGATTATCGGCGGGCTGGAATGGATTGGGCTGAATGGGGTGGGGCAGGATCCTTCCTCAATCTATGCCACTACTGTCCCTCATCTTGCTTTTATGATATACCAGGCGATGTTTGCCATTATCACCGTGGCGCTCTTCACCGGAGCCGTCGTCGAGCGCATGAAATTCAGTGCCATCCTGGTGTTTTCGGCGCTGTGGTTGACCCTTGTTTATGCCCCGGTGGCGCACTGGGTATGGGGCAGTGGTGGCTGGTTGGCCAGGCTGGGTGTTCTGGATTTTGCTGGTGGCATAGTAGTCCATATTAGCGCCGGTGTCTCGGCAATATCCCTGGCACTGTTGCTGGGGCCGCGCAAGGGTTTCCGCGAAGGAACGCCGATGGAACCGAACAACATCCCCCTGGTAATGCTTGGTGCCGGGTTACTCTGGTTCGGCTGGTTTGGCTTCAATGCCGGCAGTGCCCTTACCTCCGGCGGACTGGCGGCCAATGCCTTTGTTACCACGAATATTGCGGGGGGAGCGGCCGCCCTTACCTGGATGATGCTGAGCTGGATTTACAAGCGCCCCAGCGCCCTCGGTATGGCAACTGGTGCCGTGGTAGGACTGGCGGCAATCACCCCGGCAGCCGGTTTCGTGACCCCGCTGGCAGCGATACCGATAGGAGCCATTGCCGCAGTGCTGAGCTACTACCTGATGCTTTTCCGGATGAAACGCGGTGTTGATGAATCCCTGGACGTGTGGGCGTGTCACGGTATCGGTGGTACCTGGGGTGCTCTGGCCGCCGGTATTTTTGCCAGTACTGCGGTCAACTCCGCCGGGGCTAACGGTTTGCTTCACGGTAATCCAATGCAGTTGCTAAAGCAATTGCTGGCCGTTGGCATCGTCTGGATATTCGCCTTCGGCATGACCTGGTTGCTGGGCAAACTGGTCGATAAAACCATCGGGCTGAGGGTTAGCGAGACCGAGGAAACGGTGGGATTGGATATTTCGCAGCACGGCGAACGTGCCTACGGAGGGCTCTTGAGATGAAGAAAATAGAGGCGATTATTCGTGAGGAAAAGCTTGAGGCAGTGCGTAAAGCCCTTGAAACAGAGAGCTACTTAGGCATGACGGTTAGTGAGGTGTGTGGCCGGGGACGTGAAGGTGGGCTGGCGTTACAGTGGCGGGCAGGAGAATACAGGGTTGAGTTCTTGCCCAAGATGAAGATTGAAGTCGTTGTTCTGGATGAAGACCTATCGAGGGTGCTGCTGGCGATTACGACTAATGCCCGCACCGGTGAGCGGGGAGATGGCAAGATTTTCGTGACGTCCGTAGAGGATGCAATCCGTATCAGGACGGGTGACTCCGGTGTTGATGCTATTTGAAACAGGACAAATAGTATAAAATAAAAGGTAAGGAAAAAGGAGGAGATATGGTAACCAAAAAGAACAGGGAAGAAGCCCAGGCATACGTCATCAAAACGGCGAAGGAGCGGGACGTTAAGTTCGTCCGGCTCTGGTTCACCGATATCCTGGGCATGCTGAAGAACTTCGCTATCCCGGTAGAGCAGATGGAAGGGGCTCTTAACGATGGCATCGGTTTCGATGGTTCGTCAATCCAGGGTTTTGCCCGTATCGATGAGAGCGATATGATTGCGATACCTGACCCGGATACCTTCCAGCTATTGCCCTGGCGACCCCAGGAGCATGCCGCCGTCGCCAGAATGTTCTGTGACATTGTCAAGCCGGACCGTGAACCGCTGGAAGCCGACCCCCGTTTCGTGCTGAAGAGAAACCTGAAACGGGCGGCTGATATGGGTTATACCTACTACGTGGGGCCGGAGCTGGAATACTTCTATTTCAAGGATGATAAGTGTACCGAGCCACTGGACCTGGGCGGCTATTTTGACATGACGACGCTGGATGCGGCCACCGACCTGAGACGGGAAACGGTGCTCACACTGGAGAAGATGGGTATCGAGGTCGATAAATCGCACCATGAGGTCGCCCCCAGCCAGCACGAGATTGACATGCGCTATAGTGATGCCCTGACCATGGCGGACAACGTGATGACCTACCGTTTGGTCGTCAAGCAAATTGCTTCCAAGTACGGGGTATACGCCACCTTCATGCCCAAGCCGGTCTTCGGTATCAATGGCAGCGGGATGCATGTGCACCAGTCACTGTTCAAGAATGAGCGTAATGCCTTCTTTGACAAGAATGGCAAGCATAATCTCTCCAAGATAGCCTTGAGCTTCGTTGCCGGGCTACTGAAATATGCGCCGGAATTTACCGCAGTCACCAGCCAGTGGGTCAATTCCTACAAGCGCCTGGTGCCGGGCTACGAGGCGCCGGTGTATCTCTCCTGGGCGGAGCGTAACCGCTCTGACCTGATTCGAGTCCCTCAATATGAGATTGGCAAAGAAAATGCGACCAGGTTTGAGATACGTTCTCCCGACCCGGCCTGCAATCCCTACCTCTGTTTCAGTGTGCTGCTGGCGGCAGGGCTGCAGGGTATCGAGGAAGGTCTTGAACCGCCGGAGCCGACGACAGAGAATGTCTATCATATGAGCGATGCGGAGAGGAAGAAGCGGGGCATCGGCACGTTACCGGCCAGTCTGGGGGAGGCGATACAGCTAGCCGAGCAGAGCAAGCTGGTGCGAAAAGCCCTCGGTGACCAGACACTGGATGCTTTTATCAAGAATAAGAAGATGGAGTGGGACAACTACCGGGTGCAGGTAAGCGAATACGAGATTAAGAAATTCCTGCCCATCTTGTAGCTGCTCTTGTAGCTGCTAGTGACCTTAGATTTATCCCCCCTCTCCTCGCGGGGAGAGGGGGGATAGTTTTTTCAGGGAATATCAATCTTCCCAGGAGACGGGGCGGCGGTTCTTATTTGGCCTGTTTTTCGATGGCTCCGTAGAAGGCTCTCCAGAAGGGATCGACAATGGGGTGTTCTTTCAAGACCCCCTGGGTTTCTGGTTAATCGTATAGCCCTCTTTCGCCCAGGCCAGCATACCGCCATCCAGATTCCAGACGTTGCTGAAACCCAATCTCACCAGTGTCCGGGCAGCGATGGCGCTCATTGAGCCGGAACGGCAGTAGAGGACAATTTTCTCTCCCTTATTCCGGGGAAACCTGGCCAGGTTTTGCTCCACTTCGTTGTACGGGATGAAAAGGTCGGTCGGGCTAATCTCCCCTTCGTAGGGAATGTGGACGTTGACCAGGAGGAAATTTTTATCCTTGAGCATCGCCGATAGCTGTGCCGGAGAGATATTCCGGTAGGAGCCTTCCGCTGTCTTTATTTCCCGGCCTGCCTCGTTTTGTGCTCCGGCCTTCCCGCCGCAGGCAACGAGCAAGATACTTAACATTAACATTGTTACCGCAATAAGATGTCTCATTTTCCTCCGTGAAAGCAATACCCGGTTACTTTGATTTGAAGATGATGGATGGCTCTTCCCGTTGGGAATAGACAAAACCATCGGCTTGCCTTTCCTCTCCATACTGTTTCTTTAGCTCGTCAAGAGGCCCTGAGTCTAGCGCCCGCAAGGGACAGCCACTGACACAAATGGGCTTTTTCCCCTCCTCCAGCCTGTCCAGGCAAAAATCGCACTTCTGCATCCTGGCATCAGGCTCGGCACCGAACTGAGGCGCCTTATAGGGACATGCTTGTAAGCAAAGCTCGCACTGGTCTTTCCCCAGACACTTCTCCCGGTCGACGATGACGATACCGTCCGCTTCCCGTTTGCTGATGGCGTTTACCGGGCAGGCAGCGACACATGCTGGATTGGCACAGTGGCAGCAGGAAAGAGAAAGAAACGTAACCAGTAAATCAGGGAACTTGCCTTTCTCAATGGTGGTCACTTTTCGCCAACTCGCCGGTCCCGCCGGAACATCATGCCAGTCTTTGCAGGCGACAACACAGGCATCGCAGGCAGTACACCGGGTCTGGTCAAAATAGAATCCCATCTGCATGGTTTTATGCCACCTCTTTCCTGACTTGAACCAGGCAGGTACCGCTGATAAACGCTCCTGCCGGTGAAGAGTCATCCCGGATGAAAATATTGCTGCAGCCCCCTCTATCAATACCATCTTGGTCAGGGGTATACCAGCCTCCCTCAGGAATATCTACCACGCCCGGCATTATCCTTTCGGTAACCCTGGCCGGTATCACCATCTCACCTCTATCGTTAAATACCCTCACCCGGTCGCCGTCTTTAATCCCCCTGGCCCGGGCATCGGCGGCGTTGATGATTGCCACCTGTGGCTCCAGTTCCGTCAGCCAGGGAACATTATAGAACTGGCTGTGTACCCTGAGCTTGGGGTGAGTGGTAATAAGCTGGAGTGGGTACTTTTCCGCCAGAGGGTCATGCGGGCTTTCCCAGGTCTCGATGTATTTAGGGATAGGAGGAATCAGGGGAATATCCATATCAGCGATTTGCTGAGAGTAAATCTCAATCTTGCCTGAGGGGGTGGGGAAGGGGTTGTTTTGCGGGTCTTCAATCTGCACCTTGAAGGCGACCCCCGGCTCGGTAAGCTTCACCCGGGAGATGGCATCCTTTTTCAGGGTATCGTAAGCAGGGATGTCTCTTGAGCCAGCCACCACCTGCTTCAATAGCTCCTCTTCCGTTTTGTCATTAAAATTCTTGATACCCAGTCGCTCCGCCAGTGCCGTGGCTATCTCCAGGTGTGACCTTGCTTCGTAGTATGGTTCGACGACCTTGTTCATGTAGCCGTAGAAAGGCAATCCTCCGCCGGTAGTAATATCGTTTCTTTCCATGAAATAGGCGATAGGTAAGAGGATATCGGCATAACGGGCGGTGGCGGTGATAAACTGCTCCTGGACGGCAATAAACTCTAGGGTCTTTAAGGCTTTAACGCCTTTATTGACGTTAGGGTGCTGGTTGAGATAGTTGGAGTTGACCATGTAGACCAGTTTGTAATCCGCCGGGTAACCGCCCGCCTTGCCCTCAAGAATCGCATCCCATATCCTGGAGTTATGCACCCGGCTGCTTGACCCGGCTGCTCCGGCAGCAGGGAGAGCATTCTTCCGTAGGGGCACACCTTCGTCGACCGGATTCCGGCCGGTGGGTAGAATCGCCCCCAGGTTGTACCGGTAGGTTTGCCCGTAGACCCCCGCCCCGCTATTACCGCCATGAATGCCGACATTGCCGGTCATTGCTGCCAGCACCATGATTGCCCGGTGGAACTGCTCCCCGCTGGCGGTGCGCCCGGCGCTCCAGCCCGGCATCAGCGCTGCCGGTTTCATGGTGGCATATTCCCGTGCTAGTTTGGCGATAACCTCCGCCTTGACGCCGGTAATAGCCTCTGCCCAGGACGGTGTCTTCGGCACGCCATCGGCTATTCCGAGGACATAATCTTTAAAGCGGTCGAAGCCGATGGTATACCTATCGAGAAACGGCTGGTCTTGAAGATTTTCCTTGATAATGACATAAGCCATCGCTATCAACATGGCGGTGTCCGTGCCCGGGCGGATGGGTATCCACTGGTGAGCAAAGGTTGCCGTAGAGTTGGTGTGCTTGGGGTCGATGGAAACAATCCTCGTCCCTTTCTCCCGGGCTTGAGCCAGATACCAGCGGGTGTTGTTATGGTGGATGGTACTGACGACATCCAGTCCCCACATGATTATCAGCCTGGAGTTAAGCAAATCGTCACGGTCACTGGCGGACTGGGTAGTACCATAAGTCGTTAGCGAGGCGAATAAAGCTCCCTCAAAGGAAGCCCCGCCCCATGTTGCCGAATAACCGCCGGCCAGGGAGAGCAGGCGCTGCATGGGACGGTTATGGTGAACCTGGACAAGATCCCCGCCACCGGAGAGTAGCAGGATGGCAGAGGGGCCATAGGTTTTTCTGACTCTCACCATCTCACCGGCGACGGTGTCCAGTGCCTCGTCCCAGGAGATACGCTCAAACTTGCCCTCACCACGCTCGCCTGACCTTTTCATGGGGTATTTCAGACGGTCGGGGGAATACATCCACTGGCGGTGAGCGCGTCCCTTGGGACAGGCCCGGTACTGGAGTTCGGTGCTGTCATCGGTTTCTATCCGGGTGACCCGCCCATCCTGCACGTGGACTTTCAGAACACATCCCCCGCCGCAATCATTGTGGCAGATGGTATTGATGACCTGTTCCATGGTTACCTTCTTTCTCGTCTTGCTGACGACCAGTTATTACTAATTATTATAGAAAACTACAAAAAGGTCAAACCGTAGTGAGCTTTCAGGGAAGGGAGTAGAGGTTGCACCATCAGGTAGCCTGGGGATATAATGCACCTTTATAGAAATACGTGTTTGGGAGGATGGAAATATGCCAGGGCTTTTCGACCCTATCAAAATAAGAGGGCTCAAACTTAAAAACCGACTGGTCATGCCGGCAATGGCAACCAAAATGGCGACGGAAGATGGTGAGGTAACGGATAGGCACCTTAGACACTATGCCGCCAGGGCACATGGTGGAGTGGGACTGATTATCCTCGAACATACGTATATCGCCAAAAACGGCAAAGCGTCACCCGGCCAACTGGGGATAGATGATAACAAGCTTATTCCCGGCCTGCGGCGCCTGGTCCAGGCCATCCACAATGAAGGGGCGACAGTGTGTATACAGATAACCCATTCCGGATCGAGAACTACCCGGCAATTAATCGGTGAGCAGCCTGCCGGTCCATCGAATGTGCCTGTTCCCAGGGATGAGGAGATACCCCGGCCACTGACCATTAAAGAGCTTAAACAGAAAGTCGCTGCTTTCGTCGAGGCGGCACGCCGGGCAGTGGAGGCAGGATTCGATGCGGTGGAGGTGCACGGTGCCCACGGCTATCTTCTCGGCCAGTTCCTCTCCCCTTATACCAACCGGCGCCAGGATGAATATGGGGGCGATGCAGAAGGCCGGCTCCGTCTGCCACTGGAAGCTATCACCGGGGTTAGAGACATCATCGGCGAAGCTATCCCCCTGTTTTACCGCTTTGGTGCTGATGACATGGTAGAAGGTGGCCTGACCGTAAAGGATACCAGGCTTATCGCGCCCCGGTTGGAGCAGGCCGGAGTTGATGTTATCGATATTTCTGGCGGCCTGGGCGGCACCGGTACGGCTCGCTTTTCCGAGCAGGGTTTCTTTGTACCCCTGGCCCAATCGATTAAAGAGACCGTAAAAATCCCGGTCATCGGAGTGGGGAATATTACCGATGCCGTCTATGCCGATACCATCGTCCGGCAAGGCAGGGTAGACCTGGTGGCCTTGGGACGCTTGCTGCTTTCAAACCCGGACTATCCCGGGCAGGCAGCGAAGCAACTGGGAGTAGAGATACATTAAATCAGCCAGTTGGCACATCCGTGCTTATCTTAGAAATAGGGAAAGGCGAGCTTTAAAGCTCGCCTTTCCCTATTTATTGCCCGTAGCAGTGCCAGCATGGGTAGATATTATCAGTCTTCCGGCGTCAGGCGGGGATGCCTGCCCCGCGGTGCGGGATACTCCGGACCCGGCATGGGTGGAGGAGCCGGATTGACCGAGATTCGCTCAGGCCTTGCGCCCAGGGTTGCCTGGATGCTCATACTCTGGCCGTTCCGCAGTATGGAAAGGCTGACCTTATCGCCAACCTGCCTGGTGATAAAGTATCCGGATAAATCCTCGACACTGGCCACGGATTTGCCGTCCACGGCCGTAATCACGTCTCCTGCCGTATTTTGGGTACCATTGTTTCCCATCGTGCCACCCTTGAGTCCGGCCTTGTCAGCGGGGCTGTCAGGGAAGACGGTGATTATATAAACGCCCTTGGTGGCTGATATGCCCAGTTCGCTGGCGGTTAATGGTGTCACGGCAGTGCCACTGATACCCAGCCAGGGACGGAGGATTTGCTTGCCGGCGAGCAGCGAAGGCAACACTCTGGCGGCGACATTTGAAGGTACGGCGAAGCCGATACCGCGGGCACCGGCGGCGGTTTCAATGGCAGTGTTGATGCCGATTACCTTGCCCTGAACATCGAGTAATGGCCCACCCGAGTTGCCCGGGTTGATGGCAGCATCGGTCTGTAACATCCCGGTCAAGCCGCTGCCACCGAGGCTGCGGTTCAGGCCGCTGATAACACCGACAGTAATCGAGCTGGTCAGTCCGTAGGGATTGCCCAGGGCTATTGCCATCTGCCCCGGTCTTACCGCATTCGAATCACCCAGTTGCAGTGGGACGATTCCGGTCACTGATGAAGCGTCCACACTAAGCAAGGCCAGGTCATCGAAAGTATCGGTGGCGACCACCTGGGCGGGAACGGATTTACCATTCTTTAGAGTCACCTGGACACTCGTCGCACCACTGATGACATGGTTGTTGGTCAGGATGTGCCCCTGGTTATCAATAAGGAAACCGGAGCCTTCCCCACCCGATGGCCCGAAGAAGCCATTACCCTGCTCCGTAAACTGGATGTCCACCACCGCCGGGCTGGTAGTGTCATAGATGGTGGTGACCGTATCCTGGCTGTAAAGGACAGGGGCTGCCGATACGGCACGGGGGATGAAAGCCCCGCTCGAACCCGCCATAAAGGCTGCTCCGGCGATGAAAATCACCGCCATGCCAGCCATCATCCTTTGCTTTAGCGTCTGCATTTTCCACTCCTTTCCCTCCACATTGAAGGGATTTCCTCTTCTCTTTCTATATTTTAGCATCGCCAGATGAACAGGCCGTTAATGAAAGATGAATACCGGATTAATTTCAAGCTCAATCTTTAACTTCATCGCCTTCATGTTCTGTTCATCTTGTTCTAGTATAATAGAAATATATACCATCCACTGGAGGCGAAGATGAGGGTTCTCGTCGTTGAGGATGAGAGAAGGCTGGCCGGTATTATCAAGCGAGGCCTTCTGGAAGAAGGCTATGCGGTTGATGCTGTGTACGATGGGGAAGAAGGACAATACATGGCTGAAACCACACCCTATGGCCTTATCATCCTGGACATCATGCTGCCCAAGAAAGACGGCATCACGGTTTGCCATGAGCTGCGGATGAAGAAGGTGAATACACCTATCCTGATGCTTACCGCCAGGGACACTATCGAGGACAGAGTCAAGGGACTCGATGCCGGTGCGGACGACTACCTGGTCAAGCCCTTTGCTTTTAGCGAGCTGCTGGCAAGGGTGCGGGCTTTGCTGCGGCGGGAAGCCCTGGCTAAAACCGCCAGACTACAGGTGGGTGAACTGGTGCTGGATACCCTGACCAGAGAAGTATGGCACGGGCAGAGAAAGATAGAGTTGACCACGAAAGAATACGCCATACTGGCATACTTCATGAGCCATCCTAACGTGGTTGTTACCCGGACAATGCTTGAAGAAAATGCCTGGGATTATGAGTTCGATAGTATGTCTAATATTATCGATGTGTATATTCGCCGGCTGCGCCGTAAGATTGATGAGGAGGGCAGGGATAGCCTGATTCAAACCGTGAGGGGAGCGGGCTACCGGCTGAAGGCTGTATGAGATTCTTCAAGAGCATCAAATTCCGTCTGACGCTCTGGTACCTGGTGGCGATTGCCGTGTTGCTTCTCATCTTTGGAACGGTCGCTTACTTGATGCTATCGTATAACCTGAACCAGAACCTTGATAATGCACTGAGGACGCGGGTCACCGAGCTAAGGACGACGCTTGCCGTTGAATATGGTTATGCCGTCTTCGCCGCCCAACCTGATGAGCTGCTGCTAATCTACAATGCTGACGGGGCTTTGCTGCAGAGATTTGGCCCTGATATTGAGTTTGCCAATATCAAAGGGCTGGTTGAGCACGCTCTAGCTGGTGAGAGCTCGTTTTCTACGGTGGCTAACAGAGATGGGCAAGAGATGCGGCTTGATGCTGCCCCTTTGGCTGTTGACCCGGGCACCCGTATCGCAATTATCGTGGGACGGTCCACGAAAGATATCAGGAATGTGCTGGGAGTATTCAGATATATTCTCGGCGTTGCCGGAATCACCGTTGTCATCCTGGCGGGTTTAGGCGGCTGGTTCCTGGCCAACTGGACACTAAAGCCGGTTGACCGCATCACCAGGACGGCGCAAGACATCGGCGAGAGTGACCTGAGCCGGAGGATAGATGTGGACAATGACGATGAGCTGGGTAGACTGGCCGCAACGCTGAACCGGATGATAGAACGCCTCGAAGCAGCCTTTAACCGTCAGCGGCAATTTACCGCAGATGCTTCACATGAGTTGCGCACGCCTTTAGCGGTTATCCAGGCTGAGGCCACGCTTGCCCTCAGTAAGGAAAGGACGGAGGCCGAGTACCGGAAATCCCTTGAGCTGGTCTCCCAGGAGATAGCTTATATGTCCTCCATCATCGGCAAGATGCTCTTTCTGGCCCGTAGTGATGCCGGGAAAGAGCCTTTAAACCTTGAGGAGGTCAAAATCAACGAGCTTCTTGCTGAAATTTCCGCCGATATCGAGGTGCTGGCCAGGGAAAAAGGAATTCATTTCAAGCTTGGGCCGCTGGAGAATCTCACCGTAAATGGAGATAGAGTCAGACTGAGACTGCTACTGCTTAACCTCCTGGAGAATGCGGTCAGGTATACTCCGGCTGGGGGAAGCATATCCGTTGCGGCGGTCGGGAAAAACGGGATGGCGTTCATTGCTATCAATGATACCGGTATCGGTATCCCTGCTGAGCACCTGCCCCATATCTTTGAGCGTTTCTATCGTGTCGACAAGGCACGTTCCCGCGCCGATGGCGGGGCTGGTCTGGGACTGGCAATTGCCCGGTATTTCGCTGAGTTGCATGGTGGCCGGATTGAAGTTGAAAGCGAGGTGGGTAAAGGTAGTACTTTCTCGGTAATACTCCCGCTGAGCAGCTCCAATCCTGCCTAGTATCATGATGAGGTTGGCGAAAAGTAAACCGAAGAGCTAGAATATCAGTAAGTGCAGGTAATACAGCAGTCGGAGGCGGCTTATTTGACTGGCGAGTTCCCGCAGACTACAGCTACAGTACATGGCAGAGAGATGGATAACCGGACTGAAGCCAGGCTGCGCGAGCTGACTCATGACCTTATCGAGCGCATCAAAGAGCTTAACTGTCTCTACGGGATTTCCCGCCTGGTAGAGAAAGACAATATCTCGCTGGATGATGTCCTCCAGGGAGTGGTTGCGCTGATACCACCGGCCTGGCAATACCCTGAAATAACCTGTGCTTGCATCAACTTGAAAGATAAACGGTTCAGTACACCCAATTACACAGTAACGTCCTGGAAGCAGGTGGAAGCCGTCATCGTTAATGGAAAGCATGTCGGCACGGTGGAAGTAGGCTATCTTGAAAAAAAGGCAGATTCTGATGATGGCCCTTTCCTTAAGGAGGAGCGCGATCTGATTCACGGCATTGCGGAAAGGCTGGGACATATTATCGAATCTAAAATTGCGGAGATTACTCTCCGGAAGCTATATTCCAGAGAACAGAGATTATATAAGAAGCTACAATTGGAGATGAAGAACCGGGTTGATTTCACCCGGCAGCTGGTACATGAGCTAAAGACACCGCTGACTTCACTGATGGCGACCAGCCAGTTACTTTCCGAAGAAACCCGAAATACCAGGTTGGAGAAGCTGGCCGGTTATGTCTGGGAAGGAGCGAACAGCCTGAACCGGCGGATTGATGAGCTACACGATGTTATCAGGGGCGAAATCGGCAAGCTCAAGCTTGAACTCAGACCTTTGCCTGTTGAGCAATTGTTACTTTCGATACTAGAGGAAACAAAAGCTTTATCCCAGCAGCATGGCCTGGTCATTAGCCTTGAGCTAGCCGGTGGGCACCTGCCGGATGTTTATGCCGATGAGGAGCGAGTCCGGCAAATTATGTTTAATCTTATAAATAATGCCTGTAAATATGCTTCCACCGGGGAAAAGATTATCATCCGGGGAAGAGAGGACGCAGACTCGAAAGTAGTTGTTATCGAGGTTCAGGATTTCGGCCGTGGAATTCCGAAAGACAAAAAGCGTACACTTTTCAAACCGGGCTACCAGTTCTCCTCCCAGAATGAAGGGCCGGGTGGACTCGGTATCGGCTTGACGCTGTGTAAGATACTGGTCGAGCTTCAGGGTGGGCGCATCTGGTTTGAGAGTGCTCCCGGCAAAGGTTCCAGTTTCTTCTTTACCCTTCCGGTGGCATCCTGAGTCCGGTAAATGTTACCATGGTCTTAATTGGATATGAAAGTAATCGTAGTAGAAGACGAACAAAGCATCATCGATGCGATAAAGGTCGCCTTTGAGTTCCGCTGGCCCGAGGTCAGCTTGCTCGCTGCAAAAACGGGACGGGAAGGCATCGATTTTGTCAGGCGAGAGCATCCTGACATCGTCATCCTGGATATCAATTTACCGGATACCAGCGGCTTCGATGTATTGAAGAAGATACGTGCCTTTTCTTCTGTTCCGGTAATCATACTGACAGTCCGGTCTGAAGATGCCGATGTGCTGAAGGGACTGGAAACGGGAGCTGATGACTACATTACCAAGCCATTCAATTACCTGACCCTGCTGGCACGTGTCAAAGCAGTATTAAGGCGGACGGAAAACATTCCTTTAAAAAGCAGCCAGGAAACCACGGTGAGCCCCCGGCTCAAGATTGATTTTATCGACCAGAGGGTGGTGGCGGATAATCAGCCGGTCAAATTGACCCCGGTTGAGTACCATCTTCTTGTTCTGCTGGTGAAGAATAAAGACACCGTCGTTCCTTATCAGCGGATTATGGAAGAAATCTGGGGGACGAATTACCGGGGAAACACGGAAAACATACGAATCTATGTCCGTCGCCTGCGTAAGAAACTGGGTGACAACCCGCCCAACATGATTCTAAACCAGCATGGTGCCGGGTACATGTTTCAAGGCTGACACCGGTTACCTGCTTCCGCTCATCGCTACATTCCATGTTCTTTTCTCCATCCAAGCTCTGCCATCTACGCTCAAAGTGGATAATCTGCCTGGTAGATTGTTGCTAAATATTCACAAAATAGCATCTTGACAACATTAAACCGATGGCTTATTCTAAGTAAACGGTAAGCGTTTACCGTAAGGATTTACCGGATGAGTTTTGAGGCACAGCACGTCGAGCGGGAGCTACTATCCATTCTTAAGGTTCTGCAGGACCTTAAGAAACCGGTTGGCGGCCGGGTGATTGCCCAGCACCTGGTCGAGCACGGCGTTGCCCTTAGCGAAAGGGCAGTAAGATATCACCTCCGGATAATGGACGAGCGGGGTCTGACCGAGCTGGCAGGGAGGCGGGATGGTCGTATCATCACCGAGAAAGGCCTTAATGAAATTAAGAATGCCATGGTCAAGGACAAGGTTGGCTTCGCCATCACCAAGATAGAGCTTTTAGCCTTCCGCACCACCTTCGATTATGAGCATCGCCGTGGTACTGTTCCGGTTAATGTTTCCTTTTTCCCTAAGGCTGGTTTCAAGAAGGCACTCGCGGTCATGAAACCCATTTTTGATAGTGGCTTTTGTGTGAGTCAATTGGTGGCAATCGCTGAAGGCGGGCAGAGAATAGGGGATGTGATTATCCCAGACGGTAAAGTTGGACTCGGAACGGTTTGCAGCATTGTCATCAACGGCACCTTGCTTAAAGCCGGCGTGCCGACAGATTCGAAGTTTGGCGGTATGCTCCAGATAAGTAGCGGTAAGCCGGTGCGTTTTACCGAAATAATCCACTATGATGGCTGCTCGCTTGACCCGACTGAAATCTTTATTAAAGCCAAGATGACTTCTGTCGCCGCCACCGTTTCTACCGGCACCGGTGAAATACTGGCTAACTTCAGGGAGATACCAGCGATTTGTGTGCCGGTCGTCCAGCGTGTCCTGGAAGGGTTAAGGACGACTGGATTGGGAGGGGTACTGGTCAGAGGCAAGACCAGCGAGCCGGTTTGTGAGATTCCGGTGGAGCCGAACAAAATCGGCCTGGTACTGATTGGCGGTCTGAACCCGGTAGCAGCCGCCCAGGAAGCGGGCATCGAGGCGGAAAATCATAGCATGGCGACTTGCGTCGATTACCAGAGTCTGTTGAAATTCACGGAGGTATTTGGTGAAAGAGATTAAGATAATTCCCTGCCTTGATATCCGGGGGGGTAGAGTGGTGAAAGGGGTAAAGTTTGAGAACCTCAGAGACGCCCGCGACCCCGTAGAGGCGGCACTGGCTTACGGCCGTGAAGGCGCTGATGAGCTGGCCTTCCTTGATATCTTCGCGACCGTAGAAGAGAGGAAAACCAGGCTGGAGTGGGTCAAGAAGGTTTGTGACGTGGTCACGATTCCGTTCACGGTAGGCGGTGGGATTAGTACCATCGAAGATATGAAAGCCTTGCTTGACATGGGAGTGGACAAAGTCTCCATCAACACCGCTGCGGTCAGAAATCCCCAGCTCATCGCTAACGCCGTGCACACGTTCGGGAAGAACCGGCTGGTGGTAGCTATCGATGGTAAGAAGAATCCAAAAGGAAGCAAAGCCCCACGTCTTGAGGTGGTGACCAATAGCGGTAATGAGGCCACCGGCATCGAGCTTGTCGGCTGGGCGAAGAAAGTGGAGGAGCTTGGGGCAGGAGAAATCCTGCTTACCAGTAAAGACGCTGATGGGACGAAAGAAGGCTACGACCTGGAAATGACCAGGGCTGTCGCCGAAGCGGTCAGTATCCCGGTAACTGCCTCCGGCGGTGCCGGCAAGCTGGAGCATCTTTACGAGGCCGTCGCTATCGGGAAAGCGTCAGCCGTGCTAGCGGCTTCAATTTTTCACTTCAAGGAGATTTCTATTTCACAAGCGAAGCTCTATCTAAGGCAAAAAGGGATTCCGACAAAAGAATAAGGAGGTGTTTTCAGCCTGAACTAACACTCAGATTTCTTTTATGTCAGCCCGCTCGTAAGCAGCTTAGGGTAAATGGATTAAATAATGAAAGGTAGGAACAGAAGATGAACTTGCAGCGCCCGAATTCAAATGAAGCAACCAGGACGGCTAACCGGTCGAGAAGTGTCGTGCCCAGCAGCGGCCTGTGCACCCGTTGTCTTGATACCTGCACCGGTAACTGCGAAGTATTTAAATCGAGTTTTCGCGGGAGGGAGTTAATCTACCCCGGGCCATACGGTGATATCACTGCCGGAGGCGATAAGGAGTACCCGGTTGACTATTCTCATTTCAATATCCAGGGGTATGCCATGGGAGCACGTGGACTCCCCGAGGGTGTTAGCGGGAATCCGGATACGGCCACCTTCCCCGGCGTAAACACGGAGACGGCATACGGCTGGGACAAGAAGGTCAAGATGAAAGTCCCTATCTTTACTGGTGCCCTGGGTTCCACCGAGATTGCTCGGAAGAACTGGGAACATTATGCCATTGGGGCGGGGATAAGCGGTATTACTATTGTCTGCGGTGAAAATGTTTGCGGTATTGACCCCAAGCTTGAGCTTAATGCCAAGGGTAAGGTCGTTGCTGCACCGGATATGGACCGTCGTATCGAGATATACAAGCGCTACAACCGCGGCTATGGAGAAATACTGGTACAGATGAATGTTGAGGATACCAGGCTGGGGGTGGCGGAGTATGTCAGCAAGGTGCATAAACTCGACACTATTGAGCTGAAATGGGGACAGGGTGCCAAGTCTATCGGCGGGGAGATTAAAGTAGGTACCCTGGAGAGGGCATTAGAGCTACAGAGGCGCGGCTATATTGTCACCCCGGACCCGTCCAATCCAAGCAACCAGGCTGCTTTCAAGGAAGGCGGCATCAAGGAGTTTGAACGGCACAGCCGGCTCGGATTCATCGATGAAGAGAGCTTTTACAAAGAGGTAGCCCGCCTGAGAAATTTGGGATTCAGCCGTATTACTCTCAAGACAGGAGCTTACAGCCTGCGTGAGCTGGCAATGGCTATCAAGTGGGGTTCACGGGCGAAAATCGACCTGCTTACTATTGACGGTTCCTCGGGCGGTACCGGGATGAGCCCCTGGCGCATGATGGAAGAATGGGGCGTTCCCAGCCTCTACCTCCATTCGGCAGCCTATGACTTCTGTAAGAAACTGGCCGACCGCGGCGAGAGGGTACCTGATATCGCCTTCGCCGGAGGATTCAGCAGCGAAGATGGTGTGTTCAAGGCGCTTGCTCTCGGCTCACCCTTCGTGAAGGCGGTTTGCATGGGACGAGCTTTGATGATTCCGGGCATGGTCGGGAAGAATATCCGCAACTGGCTGGATGACAGCAAATTGCCCCCGACCGTCAGCCAGTTCGGCTCGACTCCCGAGGAGATATTCATCAACTGGGAAGATGTGAAAAACATTGTCGGCGCTAATGAAATGAAGACTATCCCACTTGGGGCGATAGGCATTTATAGCTATGTGGACAAGATAAAGGTGGGGCTACAGCAGCTCATGGCCGGTTCCAGGTGCTTTAATGTCGGGGTAGTCAGCCGGCGTGAGTTGATGTCTCTTACCGAGGAATGTGCCAAGGTTAGCGGCATCCCTTACGTTATGGATGCCTACTGCGATGAAGCAATGAAAGTCTTAAACAGCTAGCTTTGCCGGTCCTGAAAAAAAGAAATGGTCTCTGAGAATTCTCAGAGACCATTTCTTTTTTATCCCCAGAGTGCTTCATTAGACGTCCCTTTCGGGAGAATGAAGGTAAAGAGAGGGAGCTAAGTCCTCTTTCTGCAGATGTTCTACTCTTCTTTCTCCCCCTTCCCTTAGCAAGGGAAGGGGACAGGGGATAGGTTTTCAACAACATCAACCTTAAGCAAAAAGAACCGGAAAAATTCCTTACTTGAATCTGCCGCCAGAATCTGAGAGAATAAAGAGGGGTAGGTAATGGGTTGTAGCGACCTTTTAGAAAAGGCTCGAGCATATCTTCCCGTAGAGAAGATAGCTGCGATAGAAGAAGCCTGTAATTTTGCTCTGGAGGCACATAAAGGACAGACACGCAAATCAGGCGAACCTTTTGTGGAACATCCGCTCCAGGTCGCGTTAACACTGGCTGAGCTTCAGCTTGACGCCAGCTCTCTCACCGCCGCGCTGCTACATGACGTGCCCGAAGATTGCGGAATACCAATTGCAGACATATCCGCCCGCTTTGGGGCCGAGGTAGCCAAGCTGGTCGACGGTACCACCAAACTGGGCAAGATTTCCCTGGGGACGCTCGGGACGGCAGTGGGACGGGATGGTATCGCCCGGCAGAAGCAGGCTGAAAACCTGCGGAAAATGTTGCTGGCGATGGCGGAAGACCTCCGCGTGGTATTCATCAAGCTGGCAGACCGGCTCCACAACATGAGCACCCTGGATGCCTTACCCGCCGAAAAGCAGCGCAGCATTGCACAAGAGACTTTAGAAGTTTATGCCCCTCTGGCCCACCGTTTGGGGATATGGGAGCTGAAGTGGCAGTTAGAGGATTTAGCCTTCCGCCACCTGGAATCGAGGAAGTATTACCATATCGCCCGGCTGATTGCCCAGCGGCGCAGCCCGCGCGAGAGTTTTATTACCCAGGCCATTGAGATGTTGAGCCAGGAACTGAGAGAAGCCGGTATAAAAGCCGAGATTTCCGGCCGACCCAAACACATCTATAGTGTCCAGCAGAAAATGGACAAATACGCCGCCCTGGGTAAAGACTTTGATGATATCCATGACCTGCTCGCTTTGCGGGTACTGGTTAACAGCGTGCCAGATTGTTACAGTGCTCTCGGTATCATTCATAACCTGTGGCATCCTCTCCCGGACCAATTTGACGATTATATCGCCACGCCCAAACCAAACGGCTACCAGTCTCTGCACACTACCGTACTTTGCCAGGGAACAACTCCCCTGGAGATACAGATTCGCAGCCATGAGATGCACCGTATTGCCGAGTTCGGTGTCGCCGCTCACTGGCGCTACAAAGAGGGCGACAAGAAGAATAAGCATTTTGAGGAGAGTATTGGCTGGCTCCGGCAACTGGTGGAGTGGCACCGTGAACTGAGTGGGGCGGAGGAGTTTCTCGAATCGGTAAAGACTGACATTTTTATCGACCAGGTTTTTGTTTATACCCCTAAAGGTGAGATAAAGGACTTACCCAAAGGCTCAACCCCGCTCGATTTTGCCTATCGTATCCATACTGACCTGGGTCACCGCTGTGTTGGGGCGAAGGTCAACGGCCGGCTGGTACCACTTAACTCCCAGCTCAATAATGGTGACGTAGTTGAAATCCTTACCGTCAAAGCGGGCAAAGGGCCGAGCCGGGACTGGCTGAACCCGGTGCTCGGCTATATCAAGACATCTCAAGCCAGGGAAAAGATACGGCAGTGGTTCAAGAAGCAGCAGCGGACAGATAATGTTGAGCATGGCCGGGAGCTCCTGGAGAAGATGATAAAGCAGCTTGGCCTGAAACTGGTGGAACGGGAAAAGCTGGCCAGGTTGTTACGGTTTGAGACCCTGGATGACTTGTATGCCAGTATCGGCTACGGAGGTATCACCACCCACCAGATTGCACTCAAACTGGCAGCCCAGCAACAGCAACCAAGAGTCACTGCTACGGCTCCTTCCAAACCGCCAACCTCGCCGGTCAAGGTACAGGGTGTAGATGATTTGCTCACCCATGTGGCCCGGTGTTGTCACCCGGTACCTGGTGATAGTATCATTGGCTATGTCACCCGTAACCGGGGCGTGACAGTACACCGTCAGGACTGCTATAATGTGGTGCATGAGGATGAGACGGATAGGCTAATTCCGGTAGAATGGGGGGGGACAGAGTCTCTATATCCGGTTAAGATTCAAGTCCAAGCCTGGGACAGGGTAGGATTGATGCGTGATATCAGTACGGTAGTCGCTGAGGAAAAGCTTAATATTACCGCGGTGAACCTGACCAATATTAGCAACCATATTGCCTCCACTATCCTTACGCTGGAGACAGCCAACCTGGCCCAGCTCAGCCGCCTTTTGGCCAAAATCGAAGGTGTGCGTGGGGTAACCAGTGCCACCAGAATCGGGGATGGGGCATCAGAAAAAGCTGGCCTCCCCGCTGAGGCAAGCCCGTAACCGTAACTTGAGACAGCTTATTAGTCTGGTATGAAAATTATTAAAAAAGTCTGAACAATAATGAAGACATCAGGAGGAAGAATTGCCAGTTACCAAATCAGCCATAAAAGAGATGCGTGTCGCCGGGAGAAGGCAGACGCAGAACAAATCCATCCGTACCTTATGTAAGACCAACATCACCAAGGCCGAAAAGCTCATTATTTCCGGCGAGCTTGAGGCAGCCCAGCAGGCAGTGGTCACTGCCGCCAGCACCCTGGACAGGGCGGCGGAGAAGGGAGTTATTCACCCCAACAATGCCGCACGGCGTAAATCACGCTTGATGAATAAGGTCAATGAAGCCCGGGCTTCGTCTAAAGAAACAACCAAGCCAGCATAAGCCAAAGCCCTTACACTCCGCTCTCTTCACAATGTAACTTAGTGAGCGGTTTACCGGTCGAGGAGGATTTAACTGTGTTTAAGCTGCCTTTCATGCCCCGGGACGAGAAGTTCTTTGACCTCTTTGAGGGAAGCGCCCACAACATGGTGCAAGCCGCACAAAGACTAAATGAGCTAGTCGAGAAGTGGGATAATGTCGAGACCAGGGTAAACGAAATTACCGAGCTGGAGCACCAGGGAGATACCTTTACTCACCAGATTATGGAGCGGTTACACCGTACCTTCGTCACTCCTTTTGACCGGGAGGATATTGCCCTGCTGGCCCATTCCCTGGATGATGTTACTGATTTTATTCATGCCTCTGCCGATGCGATGATTATCTACAAGGTAAAGCCACCGGGCAAACGGGCCAAGGAGCTAGCCGGGATTATCATCCAGGCCGCCAAGGAAGTGGAAAAAGTAGTGCCCCAATTACGGAACCGTAATGAATTGAGGCGGGTCCTGGAACACTGCGTCGAGCTTAACCGGCTCGAGAATGTGGCTGACGGGATATACCGCTCCGCCCTGGGTGAGCTTTTCGATAATCCCGCCGAGATTGCGGATGTCATCAAGTGGCGCGAGATATACGACCACATGGAAAGTGCTACCGACCGGTGTGAAGATGTGGCTGATGTCCTGGAAGGAGTCGCCCTGAAAAATGCCTGAAGGCATCATCATTCTGCTTATCGTCTTGCTCCTGGTACTGGCCGCAGAGTTTGTTAATGGCTGGACAGACAGCCCCAATGCCATCGCTACCGTCGTTTCTACCCGTGTTCTCTCCCCCTCGGCAGCCGTGGCGATGGCCGCCGTGCTTAATATTGTCGGGGCACTGGTCACGGGCACTGCCGTAGCCGCCACCATTGGCAAAGGTATCGTCAGGCCGGAGATTATTGACCTTCCCGTGGTAGCCGCCGCCATGCTTACTATCGTGCTCTGGAGTATACTTTGCTGGCGCTATGGGATACCCACCAGCGAAAGCCATGAGCTTATTGCCGGTCTTACCGGGGCCGGACTGGCAGTAGCCGGTCCCTCGGTTTTACTCTGGGGAGGATGGCAAAAGGTACTCATCGGTCTGGGCTTCTCCACCCTGCTCGGTTTTGCTCTCAGTATCACCATCATGACCAGCCTTTACTGGCTGTTCCGTCGCACCAGGTTGGCCACGGTTCGCGGTATCTTCGGCAAGCTGCAGATAGTTTCGGCCGCTTTCATGGCCTTCAGCCACGGTAGCAACGATGGCCAGAAGTTTATGGGCGTCTTTGCTCTTGCTTTGCTGCTGGGAGGAGTTACCACGCAGTTTACGGTGCCGCTGTGGGTCATCTTGCTTATTGGCACCGTCATGGGACTGGGCACGGCGATTGGGGGCTGGCGCATCATCCGCACCATGGGTTTTGGACTTACCAAACTTGAGCCGGTAAACGGTTTTGCCGCTGAGACCTCGAGCGGGCTGGCGATTATGCTCGCTTCCTCTTTAGGCATACCACTGAGCACCACTCACACCATAAATATATCAATTATGGGGGTGGGTGCTACCCGGCGCTTTTCGGCAGTGCGCTGGGGTGTGGCCGGCAACATTGTTTCCGCCTGGATATTAACCTTCCCGGTCTGCGCCATACTGGGTTATCTTTTTGCCTGGTTACTCAAACTGGTACTCTGATAGGGCCTACAAAGAGATTTCCCGTGGCAACACCCGGCACTTCTCCGCGGCAATAATTGCCAGGACATCCGCTACCGCCCGGTCAATCTCATTACCGCGATTGATGATGACATAATCAAAGCTTGGCAGCTCTTTTATTTCGATTTCAGCCGTCTTCAGGCGCAGGGCTAGCTCCGAGTCTGACTCAGTGCGGCGTTGCTTTAGCCTCACCACAAGCTCTTCTATTGATGGCGGCATGAGGAAAATAGATACAACCTGGGGGATGAGTTTCTTAATGCTGGCTGCTCCTTGAATATCCACCCTGACGATGGCATCCTGTCCCCTGGCCAGTGCCTGTTTCACCGCTGCTTTAGGCACGCCATACCAGTTTCCATAAACATTGGCATACTCCAGCAGCTCGTTGTTCTTAATCATCCCCTCGAACTTAGCTACGGAGACGAAGCCATAGTCAATACCATCCCTCTCGTTAGGACGCCGGGGGCGCGTTGTCAGGGTAGTCACATAGCTGAGGGGACAAGCCAACTCCTTCATCCGGGATAGGACAGCATCCTTACCTACCCCGGAAGGACCGGAGAGAATAACAAATATTGGTGCGGCTGGCCGGTCGAAGGGAGATTGACGGCTAGGGACGGTTTGTTTCATCGCTTTGTTCAAGCTTAAGCAGCGAGTCCTCTCGCTCAAAGTCTTCAGTCCGGCTTGCCTGGAAGCGTCCGGCAATAGTTTCCGGAGTAAGCGCCGCCAGGATAACATGCCCGCTATCAGTGATAATAACGGCCTTCGTTCTTCTCCCGTTGGTCATATCAATCAGCCGCCCGTTATCCCGGCCTTGTTGAACCGCCCGTTTGGTCGGCGCGGAATTTGGTGAAGCGATGGCGATAACCCGGTTCATCGCAATGATATTATTGAAGCCCACATGCACTAGCTCCAAGCTCATTATTACCCCCTCGTCGATATTCTGAAAATACTCTTATATTTTATACCCTCAATGCTTTTTAGGCAACGAGCAAAATGAGAGTGTTTAGTAACTCCTCACCCTGTATCCTCTCCCCTTCACTTACGAAGGGAAGGGGGCAGGTGGATAGGTGATTAAAACATCCTCACAACTATTTAACCGCAGATGAAGGCATTGATTTGTCTTATCATCGCGGGTGCCAGATAAAAATCCTGCAGAGCTAAGCCTTTGCTATTCGATGGCGTACAGGTTTCCATCGTGCGAGCCTACATAGACCGTGGCATTCCCTACCGCCGGTGAGGAAGTAATTTTGCCGCGGGTAGGTATCTCCCAGAGTTTCTTTCCCGTGGCCGTATCCACCGCATAGAGATTACCATCATCACTACCCACATAGAGAGTGCTGCCGACGATTGCCGGGGAAGATTGTATGGAACCCCCGGCTTCAAATACCCATGTTTTCTTACGGGCCTGGATATTGATGGCAGATAGTTTACGCTCCGAGGCCAGGTATAAACTCCCCTCGGCCACGACCGGAGAAGAGGTGGCGATGGTATCTACCTGCAATCGCCAGAGAAAGCCGGAGGCATCCGGAGGTCGAGGTGCATAGCCCCATGCCCAGACCATTGCCCACCATGGCCTCACGTTCTTTTCCTCTGGCCAACTCCTGGCATTACCGGCGATAGCATACAAGCGCCCACTGATATTACTGAAATAGACGGTCCCATCCAGCGCGACCGGAGAAGAGTGGACGGAAGGTGTGGGAAAGCGGAGACGGAACCTCCCGTTATACGCGTCCACAGCGTAGAAAAAACCATCCGCTGAGCCGGCATAGACAATGCCGTTGGCAACCGTCGGCGAAGATATGACCAAATCTCCGGTCATAAACGACCATCGCTTTTTCCCGGTAGCGCCGTCAATGGCGTAGATGCCGTAATCAAAGCCCCCGAAATAGACAATACCATCCGCTACCGCCGGAGAGGAAATGATGGAATATGATGTCTTGAAATCCCAGAGCTTTTCGCCGGTGTGCATATCAAGAGCGTAAAGCCGGCCGTCATTCGAGCCGAAATAGACGGTACCATTGGCAATCGCGGGAGAAGACTCAACCCAGCTTCCGGTCTCGAATTCCCAGCGCTTGGCACCGGTGACTGCATCCAGGGCATAGAGCTTATTATCTCTGGAGCCGAAGTAGACCGTACCATCCGCCACCGCCGGCGAAGAGTAGATTGGGCCTCCGGTGGGAAAGGCCCATTTCAGCTTCCCCTGCGGAAGCGTGCTATTAGCGTTAGCATTACCGGAGTGAGCCGGGTCACGATGAAACATCGGCCATTCTCCGGCACGTGGTACGGAGTTCATTCTTGCCAGCGGTCTGGCGATATAATCAGTAAGCTGGTACAGGGCAAAGATAGTGATGAGTGAGAGAATGAGAAAAGTGATTGCACCTGTTTTCAACATCTGCAGGCGTCTCAGGCGTGCCAGCCTGCTTCTTTCGAACTTGCTGGCATAATAATAAAGCACCGATTGGTGTGAAACCAGCAAGTCTGCACCAACCTGGGTCGCGGTTAGCTCTCCGCGGCGAATCAATGATTTGATATCCTTCACCGAGCGCCCCAGAGCGTGTGCTGCTTGAGATAAGGTTAGTAAATCATCCTGGTTCGCCATACTAATTCATCATACTCCCGTACGAATACACAAGATTGACGGGGAAGATTACCAGGTCGTGCAACTATCTGTAGAGAATATCCGCCGCTGTCCGCGGTCGTTTCCCACGGAACATACCCCATTTTGGTTTATTGTAGCACAGAAGGCTCTTTCTCCAAAAGCTATCTATACGAACGGCAAAGTTCAATCTTCGCCCTTTCCTTAGGCACTATGCATTTTGTATAAGTTGACATAGTTATTATCTCGGAAGCAACGAAGCATGATGCTTAGTCATAAAGACTACTTGGATTAAACAATTCAAGTAATACCCTACGAGAAGCCAGTAATGCTTGCTTGGCGTCATTCTCGCCGATGTTTTCCGCCCAATTAGACTGGGGATGACCAGCTTTACCGCCCATAAACGTAGCCGCTCTGCATTGTCGCACGGCTATCTCCGACAGGAGAGGCGGATTCTTTACCGCTGCAATATTTACCATCTCCTCTGGTTGCTTATCTGGAATACCCTTGAGAATAAGAGCAAGTTGTACAGCATAGCGACATAACACAGCAGCGCCTCTTGGGACACCAAAAGCAAGACATCTTGTGGCTTCCTCGTAGACCACGTAAATGGCATTCGGTAGGATTGGCATCAAGCCTTTAAGCAACTGGGGGTCTCCCATAGGTCTTGGCGGTGAAATAAGTGTATGACCGGATACCCTTACGTTGTCGCCAAATTCTACATAATACTTACCTTTACAATCAAAGCAAGTAATCTCACCCCGGTAACTTCTATAGGTGTCCGACTCCAATAGCTGTATGGAACCACAATGAGGGCACCTAGGATACGGCATAATCCACCTCAGTCGCTGAATTGTGTTATCATTAACCATCATACTCCCCCTTTCCTACTGAATCAACTATATTGTTGCCCTTAAGGCTTTCGCTGGTACTTTACTATACGCATCATTTCAGATTGATAGGGATACCGATGCTGAAATAGCGTTTTCATACGCTACCCTAGTCTTTGCGGTGCTCGTTTATCTCGTGGCTTTTATCCGGATGGAGTGGTCGTTTTGACCAACGATAATAAGCGAGACTGAAGAACATCCCTGAAACAATAATCGCAATAACCCAAGCTAACCAAACCATAATACACCTCCTTTATTTCTTAATTAGGCACTAGGGAACAAGAGTGAACTTTACCATACGAACGGTTCTGTTTGCTTATGGTTGATGTTGTTGAAAACCTATCCCCTGTCTCCTTCCCTTCGCAAGGGAAGGGGGGCAAAAATAGAGAAGGGGCGAAGCCCCCTCTCTAAAATACCTTCCCCCTCTACTTTGAGGAGCTTTGTATCATAAGTGCTGTTTTAAGTCTTTTTGTCATTCCCACGTAAGTGGGAATCTAGAAATCGTGCCTAATTATATCAATCTGGATTCCCGTTTTCATGGGAATGACGACTTTTGATACAAGACTCCTTTGAGGAGAGGGGGATACAGGGGTGAGGAGGTAAACCAAAACCGAACAGAACCATACGGATCTGATTACGGCTGGCGTTGTTGCACAATTCAAAAAGAGACGTTATAATACGCTAATTGCAGCCTGCCCCGAGTCCGCGGCTAAGGCTGAGAAATAAAATCGGAGGAGAGAAAAGAGAGATGAAATACCAAAGAATGCTTTACGAGACTGTGGAACCAGGCATCGTCAAGATTATGATGAACCGTCCCGAGAAACGTAATGCCCAGGACGCCCTGATGTTCTCTGAGATGACGGATGCCTTCATCAAAGCCGACCTTGACGAGACCGTGCGGGTAATCATTCTTGGTGGTGTCGGCAAGGATTTCTCTGCCGGCCACGATATGAGCGGTGCCGGGGAGCCTGCCCAGAAAGGAACCCTGCTCGCGCAGGCACTGGACACCAAGCTTACCGGTATGGAGATGCGCTTCAAGAGAGAGACCTACATTTACTTACGGCAATGCCTGGACATCCGTAACTGCAGCAAGCCAACCATCGCCATGGTGCAGGGTAACGCCATTGCTGGTGGCTGGATGAACGCTGCCATGTGCGACCTGATAATCGCTTCTGATGATGCCCAGTTCATCGACCCGGTACTGCGGATGACGCCTGCTGCCGTCGAAGTTCTCTATCACCCCTACGATGTCGGCTTCAGGAAAGCCAAGAGAATACTTTGGACAGGTGAGCCAATCAGCGCCCAGGAAGGGAAGAGACTCGGCTTTGTCGAAGAGGTAGTCCCCAGAGACAAGCTGGAGGCAACCACTCTTGAGCTGGCCAGAAAAATTGCCATTAACCAGCCGATAGCTGTCGGTCTGGTCAAGAACTCGATAAACCATGCCTGGGATTTGATGGGGCAAAGAATGGCCGACGAGTATCATTTCCTGATTCACGAGTTATCCCACTCCAGTGATGAAGCGAAGAGATGGAACGAAGACCGTGCCAAAGCACTTGGGCAGGGTGGGGTGAAGGAAATGCTCAAAATGAGAGATGAGAAATTCAAGGCAGACGGTTCGAAATACTAGGCCGTTAACCTCAGCACCAAGAGCCAGGGAGTCACTATCGACTCCCTGGCTCAATTCGTTCTAAGAGGATGATGCCCTCCAAATATCGCCACCGCTTTCCTTAAGTCCGGGCAAACTGTCCTCAAGTCACCTCCAGTTCGTTTTGCCCGTTTTCGCTAATACCTGTTTCACTACAATCCGGATAGCGTTCAGTAACCTCAGCTTGTTTAGTCTCCCTGTCCCTCTAGGAGAAGGAAGGTAGATTACCTGATAAATACCGTACCCGAATTTGCTTTGCCGGAACTATTCAGCGTAGAATTAAAGCTTCACGGTAAACGACAAGTCCGGTCAGGAAATGAGGTTCTACCTGAGCATTAAGAGGCCACCGGCTGACTGATGACGAAAGAAACTATCAAGGACCAGGATAAAAGTAACAACCCGGAGAAAACCAAAACGGTCCGGGAGAAAACGGCTCTGGGAAGAATGAGGACGTTCAACTCATTCCGGAGTGCCGCCTTCCGTCTTTATTTTGCCGGTAGCGCCGGGCAGTGGAGCGCAATGAATATGGACATGGTGGCTCGCTCCCTGCTCATCTACCGTTTGACCGGCTCAGCTACCATCTTGGGGGTAATGGCTCTGGTTAACGCCATACCCTGGCTCTTTATTTCCCCTCTTGGCGGTGTTCTGGCGGACCGGGTTCAAAAGAAGTACATCATGTTCGCCAGCCAGACAGCCTCGGCGATAATCTCCCTGGCTCTTGCCTTGATGCTCACCACCGGCTACGTCAGTCCGGAACGGGCCGGTTCGTGGTGGGTACTGGTGGTAGCATCTCTCCTCCAGGGAGGGGTGATGGGACTGATGTTACCTTCGCGCCAGGCTGTCGTGGCGGAGATTGTCAGTGAGGGGCATATCATGAATGCCGTCGCGCTGAACAACCTGGGGATGAACACGCTGCGCTTTATTGCCCCGGCCCTGACCGGCTTTATTATTGACCATTTCGGTTTTGCTGCTGTCTTTTACACGATGACCGGCCTGTCTCTTACCGGTGCCATCTTCATTGCCTTCCTGCCCCTTACCAGCCGGATAAGCGTCCGTACCAGTGGTACCCTGGGCTCCATCAAAGAGGGCTTCCGCTATATCGTTCATAAGCCCACAATTATGGTGACCCTTGTTTTCAGCCTTTTAGCCATTGTTCTATCGATGCCTTACATGACACTGGCTCCTATCTTCACGGAGGATATCCTCAAGGTCGGGGCCACCGGTCTGGGCATACTGATGAGTGTCTCCGGTATCGGCGCCATGCTAGTCTCCCTGGTGCTTGCCTCCCTGCCCAACCGCAAGCGGGGCGTGATGCTCATCGCAAGTGGCCTGGTCTCGGGTCTGGCACTGGTAGTCTTCTCCTTTTCACACTCTTGGTCTCTTTCCCTGGTTTCAATTGTTTTTGTCGGCCTGGGACAAGCTGCATGGCTGACGCTGGGGAATACGCTTCTACAGTCCTACACCGAGCCGGCCTACCTGGGACGGGTAATGAGCATTTACATGATGCAATTCGGCTTACAGAATTTGGCTACTTTTATGGCGGCTCTGCTGGCAGAAGCCGCCGGCGCGCCGGCGGCATTGGGCAGTCTTGCCATCGCCCTTGTCCTGCTGTCAGTGCTGACGGTGGTCTTTATACCTCGATTGAGGCGGCTGGAGTAAACCGGGAATGAAAAACAAAGACGACCGGTACAAAAATGCGGGCCCGGATATGGGCCGGGGAGGGGGAGGAAGAATCTCCCTGCGCAATCTGCGGACATTCAGCTCGCTGAAGAATCCGGTATTCCGCCTCTATTTTGGCGGTATGGTAGGCTGGACGGCGGCGATGAACATGCAGATGATAACCCGCTCGCTGCTCCTCTACCGGCTGACCGGCTCAGCCGCTCTCCTCGGCTTCATGGCCCTGGCTAATGCCATACCCATGATTTTGCTTTCCCTTTTTGGCGGCGTTATCGCCGACCGCATCCAGAAAAAGCATGTTATTGTTGTCGGTCTGATAGGCTTCGCTCTCGTCTCCCTCACCGTTGCCGTGACCTTGAGCACCGGCTACCTGAGTGTTGACCACCCCGGCTCATGGTGGATACTCATGGCAAACTCGGTTCTCCAGGGAATACTCATGGGCCTGACCATGCCCTCGCGCCAGGCGATCATCCTTGAAATCGTCGGCGATAACCAGGTCATGAATGCTATCGCCCTGAGCAGCCTGGAGATGAATACCCTTCGCTTCCTGGCACCGGCTCTGGCCGGTTTCCTTATCGACTACTTCGACTTTCAGGCTGTTTTTTATACAATGACGGCTCTCTACCTCCTGGGTACGGCTTTGATTGCCCTGATGCCACGAACCGGCACGATGACTGTCCGCGCTAGCAGTACCATGACCGATATTGTCCAGGGTTTAAAATACATCCGGAAGGAAACCACCGTCTTGCTGGTGCTGATTTTCACCCTCTTCGCCGTCCTCCTTTCCATGCCCTACCAGATGATGCTGCCCATCTTTGCTGACGACATCCTGAAGGTGGGCGCCAAAGGATTAGGCTTATTAATGAGTATCTCCGGAGCCGGGGCCATGGTTGCCGCCTTCACCATCGCCTCGCTGCCCAATAAGAAGCGCGGCGCCATGCTCCTGGTGAGTGGTCTTATTATGGGAGTAGCGCTGATTGCCTTTTCCTTTTCGACAACCTGGTATCTCTCGCTGATTCTGATTGCCGTGGTCGGCCTGGGTCAGACTGGCCGCATGGCCTTGGGCAACACCGCACTCCAAACCTACACCAAGGATGAATATCGCGGTCGCGTCATGAGCTTCCTAATGATGGACCAGGGCTTGAGCAGCCTGGGGACTTTTGCTGCCGGTCTGCTGGCTGAAGGTATCGGCGTACAGTGGGCCATCGGCGGCTTCGCCATGCTTCTTGTTTTCCTCTGCATACTGACATTTATTTTTGTACCCAGGCTCCGCAACCTGCAATAGCCACCTCCCGGTAAGAGACCAAATATTCAGCCGTTGTTGTCCTACTTGTTGCTGAAGAATAATCGGTGTAGAATGTGTTACCATGAGGTTATTTCTTACTTTTACCCCCCTGGTCTTCTCTCCCCCTTGAGGAAAAAAATAGAGAGATTACCAAACGGCCTCACCCGGCAAGAGGAGTAACACATTGTGATGGCGGACAAGCGTAAGCCAAGGATTTTCTACGGCTGGTGGATTGTCCTGGCGGCGATGGTGGTTAATATCCTCTCAGGGCTGTTCGGTTTATACGGTTTCGGCCTCTTCATCATCCCCCTGGTCAACGAGTTCGGCTGGTCACGGGCAGCTATCTCCGCCGCCATGTCTTTATCAAGCGCTGAAGGTGGGCTCCTCGGCCCAATCTCCGGTTTCCTCCTCGACCGGTTTGGACCAAGGAAAATGATGTTCGTCGGAGTTATCCTGACAGGCATCGGCTATATCTGGCTGGGCCGGATTAATGCTCTACCCATTTTCTACCTGGTATTCCTTTTCCGGGCGGTAGGCGGAAGCGTGGGTATGCACCGGGCATTTCTGGTATCAATCGCCAACTGGTTCATCACTAAACGAGGCACCGCCCTCGGTTTCAGCCAGGCGGGTTTGAGTATCGGCGGAATGCTGGTGCCCGTCCTGGCCTGGTCGATAGTTGAATACGGCTGGCGCTCAAGCACGGCTATCGTCGGCCTTATCATGCTCATCGTCGGTCTTCCGTTGTCCATGGTGATGAGACACCGCCCGGAGCAATATGGCTACTTGCCCGATGGTGCCACAAAAGAGGCAAGTCCGGCAAACAAGAAGCCGGAAGTAGCTAAAGATGGTCACTCTGCTCCATCAGGCTCAAGGTGGAAAAGAGAGGCGGTGGATATAACCTTTACACCCCGGCAAGCCCTGCGGACAAGGGCTTTCTGGCTGCTGGCGATAATTTTTGGGCTGCGCCTGACGGTAAACACTGCGGTCGTCATCCACCAGATTCCCTTCCTCATCGGCCTTGGGGCTACTCCTCAAATAGCCGCCGCGACGCTGGGGGCAATTGCGATGCTTTCGATTGTGGGCAAGATAGGCTTTGGTCGCCTGGCTGATATTATTGAAAAGAGGTATGTACAGATAATTTGCCTGGTGCTGACGACTCTGAGCATGTTAATCCTGGCCAGTGCCCAAACCTGGTGGCACATCGTTCTTTTCGTCATTATCTACTCTCCGGCTTATGGGGGCAATGCCATACTGATGAACGCCATCCGGGGGGAATTCTTCGGACGGAGGTACTTCGGGACAATTATGGGTCTCATGGACCTCGTCCAGATGTTTGGTACGGTTATCGGCCCGGTATTTGCCGGCTGGATATTTGATGTTACCGGAAGCTACCGGATTGCCTTCCTCTCCTTTGCCGCGGCGTCAGCCATCTCCCTGGTACTGATGGTGATTACCCGCCGCCCGGTACTTGCCGAAAACACGGCCCGCCCGGCATAATAGAGGGTGCTGGTAACATTTGAAGAGATAACCAGGAAGAAAGGAGGGAAAATGCTGGCTAACTACGGTTACACTGATGCTTCAGGCTCCTACTTCATTACCGTTGATACCGACCTCTGTAATGGCTGCGGTGATTGCATCACTGCCTGCCCCAAGCATATCTTCGAGGTTAACCCGGATGACTATGGGGAAAACAAGGCAGAGGTGCAAGATAAATTCAGGAATAATCTGAAATACGTCTGTGCCGTCTGCAAACCAGCCTCCGGATGGAAGTCCCTGCCCTGCCTGGACGCCTGTAAACCCGGGGCGATAAAGCACTCCTGGTAAGCTCATCTCCGCTGGCCATAATACAGGTAACAAGCCCCGCTGGCGCAGGTGGTAGTACTAATCAGCGGAAGAGGGGCAACACCAGTATATCAGTCGGGGCATGGTCATCGGTGAGCAGGATGGGTTTTCTGGCCGCCAGGTAGTCCTCAAGCCCGGTTTCATCATGAGGATTACCGTCAGCTGTCCTCCTTCCTCCTGCGGTGACAGACTGCTGATAGTCGGCAAGGTCGATAGGACGGTCAGTGGCGGCGATAACAAAGGTAGTGGTGCCGACATCCTGCCAGGTTTTCCGTATGCTAAAAAGATAGACGTAGTCGAAGACCTGCTTAAGGGTGTAAATGAAAGACGGCATATATCGGCCACGCTTATAGTTATCGATAATATTAACCAGGTAAATGCCACCCTCTTTCATATTGGCCCGTACCAGCCGGTCAAATTCCAGTGTGGTCAGGTGGTATGGAGTGGCCTTGTCATTGAAAACATCACCGATAACAATGTCGTACCCTTCCGCCGCCTTTCGCCGTAACAGAAAGAGACGAGCATCCTGGTTGTAGGTCTTAATGCTTGTCTCAAGTGGCAGTCCTAGCTCTTGATGAGCGACCTCGGTTACCATCGGGTCAATTTCAATGACCTCGTTAACACTCCCGGAATAGGCCACCTCCATATAGCGGGGGAGAGAATAACCACCACCACCAAGGTGCAGAACTCTGGGCTTCGGATTTTCCCGGCTGACATACTGGATAATCTCGGTGAAGATGTTGAGATAGCCATATTTCAAAGCGGCAGGCTGGTCAGGAATAACGTAGCTGTGAACCAGGTCGTCCAGTATCAGCGCCTTAAGGCCGCCCCCGGTATTGCGTACCTGGATAGTGTAGTAGTTGGACTCACCGGTATACTTCTCCTGCCAGGATACCCTGAACTGGAAGAGAAAGACAGCGGTGAGGAGCACATTGAGGATAGCTCCCCAGATAATAAAATTCTTTAGGGAAAGCTTCCATCTATTTGGGACACGCCAGGCGAACCAGGCAAGCAGGCCGGTCAAGAGCAAGACGGCAGCCACCACCCAGATTGTTGTCCTGGTGCCGAACCAGAGGATAAAATAGAAGCCGGTCAGGAAAGTGCCCAGAATCGCACCGACGGTGGAAAAGGCATATATCGTTCCCACGACACCACCGGTTCGCCCCAGGTCGGCCAGGGTCAGCTTGATGACCACGGGTGAAACCATGCTCAGGATAACCGCCGGAAGCAAGAAAATGCCGGAGACCTTGATGACGAACTCCAACATTACCGGCAGGATGATAGGCCACTCCGCCGGGGCAACCATCCTGGTCGCCGGGAGGATGGCAATCGTCGCCAGGCTACCGGCAAGGAATATGGCGACCAGCACAAGGGGCGAGGTATAGCGGTCGGCCATCTTCCCGCCGAGGTAGTTGCCCAGGGCAATACCGCCCAGGATAACGCCAATAATGCTCGTCCAGGTATAAAGGGAGACACCAATATAAGGAGCCAGGATTCTGGCGGCAGTAAGTTCGATGACCATGACGCAAAAGCTACTGCTAAAAACAATCAGGTTTGCTTTCCAGAGTGTCGGGAAAGGACGCATGATAAACCTCCAGCAAAAACTCTCGATATATTACCAATTAACCCACCCTAGCCGCAAATCAGTTCAAGGTCGTCGAACAATTAATGCCCTATCCCTCTGCCCCGTATCTTATTGGAGGAGAGGTAAGCCAGTGTAGTGTCTCAAGAACAGGTTTACAAACCCGTTCGCCCTGAGCCAGTCGGAGGGCAAGATGCTTCGACAAGCTCAGCACACACGGATTATATGGTAAGTTATTACTGAGACACTGCACAGGGCGTAAGGTTTAGTAACCGGCACCAATTGGTTCGGTTCGGTTTTGGTTGACCTCCTCACCTTATCCCCTGTATCTCCCTCTCTAAAATACCTTCCCCCTTCCTTTCGCAAGGGAAGGGGACAGGGGATAGGTTATATCAACATCAACCTTAAGCAAACAGAACCTACCAATTCCTGACTTGGCATTCAGCCCGTTTTGGTGGTAGAATTTAATGATTGCAAATAATGTTGCTAAAGGAGAAAAGATGAATAAGGTTGCGCAGGGTCCCCAAACGTTACTTTACCCCACGCCCGTTGTCATGGTCGGCGCTAATGTGAATGGCAAAGCCAACTTCATGACGGTGGCTTGGTGCGGCATTGCCAATAGTGAACCGCCGATGCTTGCCGTCGGCATACGGCATAACCGCTATACCGACATTGGCATCAGACAAAACATGACCTTCTCGGTCAATGTCCCCTCAACGGATTTAGCCAGGGAAACGGATTACTGCGGCATTGATAGTGGCGCCAAAGTGAATAAGACCGAAGTCTGCAAGTTCAAGGTATTTTACGGTAAACTGAGCAATGCCCCGCTTATCGAACAATGCCCGATAAACCTGGAATGCAAGGTAGTTCATCTCCTGGACCTGGGGAGTCATACCCTGGTGGTTGGCCGGATTGAGGAAAGCTACGTCTCGGAGAATTGCCTCACTGATGGCAAACCGGATATTAATAAAATCAAGCCTCTCATCTACATGATGGCCCCGGCACGGCAATACCGCGCCTTCGGCGAGGTGGTGGCCAAGGCACACAGTGTTGGACTGGACCTGAGACAAAGAGATTAAGGAAAAGTAAAAACGTCTACTCTTATACTAAGTGGCCAGGATATCCGCAAGCTACTTGAGATGCCGGCGGTCATTGAAGCAGTGGAACAAGCCTTCAAAGACCTGGGACAAAAGAAGGCACAGATGCCGCCGAAGTCTTACCTGGCTTTAGAGAAAGGTGATTTCCGGGCGATGCCGGCGGCTCTGCCGGGTGGGGCCGGGATAAAATGGGTGAATGTTCACCCGCAAAATCCGTCCCTGGGCTTGCCGACAGTGATGGCTATAATCATTTATAATGACCCGGCCACTGGCTACCCGCTGGCAGTAATGGATGCTACTGATATCACCGCCTATCGTACCGGTGCGACGGCGGCCATCGCTGCGAAATATCTGGCACGAAAGGATGCCCGTACGCTGGGTATTATCGGCGCCGGGCGTCAGGCTTATACGCAGCTACTGGCACATGCGGAGCTATTTGAACTGAAGTTAATCCGTGTTTTTGACCAGTCTCAGGCAGCCATTGAAAAGCTGATTAGCTTTTATCCCAGCTATCCTATCCAGCAAGCCTCACTGGCGGAGACAGCCGCTTCGGACATCGTCTGTACGCTGACGCCGGTGCGAGAGCCACTGGTAAAGAAGGCATGGATTCAACCCGGGACTCACATCAATGCCGTCGGAGCCGACGCTGCCGGTAAAGAAGAATTGGAGCCATCGATACTACAGGGAGCCATCGTTGTCGTTGACGACCTGGAACAGGCCAGCAAAGGCGGAGAGATTAACGTCCCGATTAGCAAAGGGCTTTTTCGGCCTGAGGATGTCCATGCCACACTGGACGAAATTGTCCTCGGCACCAAACCGGGTAGAAAAAATCAAAAAGACGTGACGATTTTCGATGCTACCGGTGTCGCCATCGAGGATATAGCCGTAGCCAGGCTCGTCTATGAAAAAGCCAGGCAAGCCGGCAGCTACCTCTCTGTAGAGCTTGTCTCATAAGAGTCCGCAAGGGCACCTATCAATCTACCCGCTATGGCCGAGACGCTTCGGGGGGAGGGGTTTCAATGTCAAAAATGATAAAAACACGTCTGATAACCACGTTCCTGGCGGTTACCCTTGTCCTGTCGCTGGCTACCGGCTGTGCTACCGGCGCTAACCCTTTTGCCAGGCCGGGGCAGAACCTTGATGTTGTCCAGGAAGCCTGGGAAATAATCTCCGAAGACTATGTCGAACGAGAGAAGGTTGACGCCAGCGCCCTCAGCCATGCCGCCATCAAGGGTATGGTGGAAGCACTGCATGACCCTTATACCTCCTACCTCGATGCCAATACTTATAAACTGAGCTTGCGGAGCAGCATTGAAGGGAAATTTGAGGGTATTGGCGCCTTTGTTGGCATCAAGGACAAGCGGATAATCATCATCGCCCCAATCAATGATTCGCCGGCGGCTAAAGCCGGTATTCTGCCGGGTGATGCCATCCTGGAAATTAACGGCGCATCGACGACAAACATGAGCGTGGAAGAGGCGATAGTCCATGTGCGCGGGCCAAAGGGAACACCAGTCCGCCTTCTCATTTTGCACCAGGGTGAGACCCAGCCGCAGCAGATTGAGGTAGTCCGCGCCGAAATTAAGCTAACCAGCGTTCGCCTTGAGATGAAAGGGGATATCGCCTATATTGATATCAGTCATTTTTCTGACCGCAGTAACGAAGAGTTATCCCCCATGCTCACCAGCCTTACCCTGCAGAATGCCAGCGGCATCATCATCGACCTGCGCGGTAACGGCGGTGGTCCACTTCAGTCAGTCGTTGATATCGCCGGGCATTTTCTCAAGGAAGGTATTATCGTTTCCTGGGTAGATAACCAGGGTAAACGAACTGAGTTACCGGTCAAGCCGACCGAGATAGCTACTGACCTGCCCATGGTAGTGCTGACTGATAACTACAGTGCCAGTGCCAGCGAAGTGCTGGCGGGAGCGCTACAGGACTATGGCCGTGCTACCATCGCCGGTGCAAAAACCTACGGCAAAGGCAGTGTCAACACTCTTCACGAGCTTCAGGACGGCTCCGCACTCTATATTACCACTGGCCGCTGGTTTACTCCCAAGGGACGTCTTATCGAGGGTAAAGGTATCGACCCGGACTATCCGCTTCGACTTGAGGGTGATGAGCTTATCCAATGGGCGATAGACTACCTGAAAAACAAGAAAGGGTGAGCGTGATTGTATTGGAAATCACTCTGCCTGCGGCGGATGGTCTCGCAATGACAGAACAACCAGGTGCAATCAGAACCATGCAAACCCGTGTTCAAGCTGAAGATAGCAAGTCAAAGCTCAAGCATGAGGCTGAGCCGGTGCCGGTTCCACTTTGTGTAAGCTTTCAGCGCTTTCCAGCCGGTCGATATAAAGAACTCCCCTCAGGTGGTCTATTTCGTGCTCCAGGGCCTGGGCCAGAAGCTCTTTAGCCTTAATGCGTATCTCCTTACCGGCTGCGTCACGCCCTTTGACCGTCACTGATGTCGCCCGTTTTACCTTGCCCATATAGCCCGGAATGCTCAGGCAACCCTCGTCCACGCAGCGTTCTCCGTTCCGGCGCACAATCTCCGGATTGAGCAGGACAATTTCTTCCTTCTCCGGCAGGCTAATCACGATAATCCGCAGTGACACCCCAACCTGGGGCGCGGCCAGCCCTACCCCAGGGGCGGCGTGCACCGTCTCCAGCATATCTGCGATAAGCTTATTGATTGAGCTATCAATCGACCGGACATGCTTTGCTTTCTGGCGCAGCACCGGGTCCGGCACCACACGAATCGGCAGAACAGCCATAATATTAAAAATTATAGCGGAATGAGGCTAATTTGTAAAACCAAAGTTATCTGTCAACCGAGTGAGGGGTTATTACTCAACCTCTTTATTGACAAACCGGGAAAGAACATCTATATTTATCAGCTAACGAGACTCGCCGTGGTAGAGCCTGGTATCAATTTGCTTTTGATGGATAAGAAATGTTTTCCAATCGGGATAAAGCAGCCAATAATGAACCATCAATAAAATAAAGGGAGGTAAAATGGAGCGCACAAAGTTTACTCTTGATGAAAAGGAGATGCCGACCAGGTGGTATAACATCCTGCCTGATTTACCCGAGCCGTTACCCCCTGTTCTCCACCCGGGCACGGGAAAGCCGGTAACCCCTCAGGACTTGGCACCAATATTTCCGATGGGGCTGATTATGCAGGAGTTTAGCCCGGAGCACTACATCGAAATTCCGGATGAGGTACAGGCTATCTACCGCACCTGGCGACCAACTGTTTTGCATCGCGCCTATCGCCTGGAAAAAGCCCTGGATACGCCGGCCAAGATTTTCTATAAATACGAAGGTACCAGCCAGGCCGGTAGTCACAAGCCTAATACCGCTATTGCTCAAGCCTACTACAACAAAAAGGAAGGTATCAAGCGCCTGACCACGGAGACCGGTGCCGGCCAGTGGGGCTGTGCTCTGGCCATGGGATGCATGTTTTTCGGCATCGAGTGCAAAGTTTACATGGTCAAGGTCAGCTACTACCAGAAACCATATCGTCGCATACTGATGGAGACCTGGGGAGCCAAGGTTATTCCCAGTCCCAGTCAGGATACCCAGGGAGGACGCGGTATCCTGGCAAAATATCCTGATTCACCCGGTAGCCTGGGGATTGCTATCAGTGAAGCGGTGGAAGATGCCGCCACCCATGATGACACTCATTATTCACTGGGTAGTGTGCTCAATCACGTTCTGCTCCACCAGACCATCATCGGGCAAGAAGCGATGAAACAGATGGAGAAGGCGGATGCCTACCCCGATATTATCGTGGGCTGTGTCGGCGGTGGTTCCAACGCCGCCGGGCTTTTCCTACCTTTTATCAAGGACAAAATCAGCGGCAAGAAACCGGGATTACGCATCATCTGTGTTGAGCCACAGGCCGCGCCCAGTCTGACCAAGGGAGTCTATGCCTATGACTTCGGTGATTCGGTCGGACTCACCCCGCTCCTCAAGATGCATACCCTGGGGCATACTTTTGTTCCCTCTCCAATCCACGCCGGCGGCCTGCGCTACCACGGCATGGCCCCCATCATCTGCCACCTTTACAAGCTGGGCTTGATTGAAGCCAGGGCTGAATATCAAAAGCCGGTTTTTGAAGCCGGAGTCAAGTTTGCCCGTACCGAGGGTATCATCCCGGCTCCGGAATCCGCCCACGCTATCAAGGTAGTGATTGATGAGGCTATCGCCTGCCGGAAATCTGGTCAATCGAAGACTATCCTGCTGGGGCTGAGCGGGCATGGTCACTTCGACCTTGCCTCTTATGACGAGTATCTCACCGGGAAGCTGGCTGACTATGAGTATCCTGAAGCCCAGGTAAAAGAAGCTCAAGCATCACTGCCCAAAGTACCGGCGTAACCGCACTTATGGCTAACAGGGGGCTGAGAGCAAACCTGAATCCCCCGATACTTTAGTAACCCTATCCTTTAACTCCCCTTCCCCTAGACAAGGGGAAGGGGAGTTAGTTTAAGAAAGGCTTCGCCTTTCTTAAACTAACTTTGTATTGGAGTTTAAGAGGGCGTTAGCCCTCTTTCTATTCATTTCTCCCTCTCCTTCAAGGAGAGGGAGATTAAGAGAGTGAGGCTAATCAACTATCTCGATGCCACGAGTTTGACACGGAAAATACATACCTGTCACAATGAGTTAGACTTCCAAAGTGTGGCAATGCACCTCGCAATAATTGGAGTTCGGTGAGAGAAAAATATGGCACGTTTAGAGAACTTTAGTCCTGAAGAGCGTGAGCGGCTGGAGAACCTGGCCTGTCCCACCTTTAGCCCCCATCCCTGGGTGAAAGGACCGCCACTAAGCCAGAGGCGCGTGGCGATTATTTCTACCGCCGGATTGCACCAGCGGGATGACCGTCCCTTTACCCGGGAACCAGGAGATTATTACCGCATTATTCCGGGGAACATCAAAGCGGAAGACCTGATAATGAGTCACGTATCGGTAAACTTTGACCGGAGCGGGTTTCAGCAAGACTGGAATGTTGTTTTCCCCATTGACCGGCTGCGAGAGCTGGCTGAAGAAAAGGTTATTCACAGCGTCGCCAGCTTTCACTACTCCTTCATGGGTGCCGATGACCCGATGAGATGGGAACAGGCAGCCGGCACTATCGCCGGCTTACTCAAGAGAGACAAGGTTAATGCCGCTTTGCTCGTGCCTGTCTGACCTAACTGCACGCGCGCCGTTGGCGCACTTGCTCATTTCCTGGAAGAGGCAGGAGTCCCCACCACCCAGATAAGCCTAATTCGAGTGCATACCGAGAAAATCAGGCCGCCGCGGGCTCTCTGGGTGCCCTTTGACCTGGGACGCCCTCTCGGGATACCAAATAATCCAGCGTTTCAGAAAGAGGTGGTGCTGGCTGCTTTGAGGCTTCTGGAAGCTCCTGCCGGACCGGTACTGGCAGACTTCCCACGTGAAGCACCGGTTTCCCCGGTTTCCATGGAAGAGCCGGTCATGCTGGCCTGTCCATTCCTGCCCGCTCAAGATGAAGGCAGTCTTACCGAAACAGAGAGGAGATGCCGCACCTTCAAGGCGGAAATGGTGTCGCTGCGCCCCTGGTACGAATTAGCCCTCAAGAAAAATAACCGTACCACCGTGGGTGTCAGTAAGCTCGACATGGAAAGTCTGGGTAATTTCATCTGTGCTTTCCTTACCGAGAGCACCCCCAAAAACCCTCAGAAAGAAATCCCCCTCGCCTTTGAGCTAAGGTACGCCGCTGATGACCTGAAGGCCTACTACTACGAAGCCATGTTGGTACAGCCCGGGATAGGCACACCGAGCAGTGATACTCTGGCCAAGTGGTTCTGGGGTGAGACATTAGCCGGGGAGATGCTTTTCGCGGTAAGAGATGCTTGCCTTAAAAGTGAAGACGATTCCTTGCAACGGGTCGCCAGAGGTCAAATGATACCTACCAGGTTTTTATCTCTGGAAAGAAAACAGCACTGAAGGGCAAACTGGGTAAGCCGGGAGGTTACCTCATCACTAATCCTGGCCGCATTTTACGTTATGCTATAATGTGAATAGAGTGGTGAGGTGAGCAATGAAAAAGACAGGCCTCAGATACGTTGCTGTTGCTTTAATCCTGATTCTTGCCATGATATCCAGTGCCGGGTGTTCTGTAATCACCGGTACCAGCAACCCTCCGGTTACTGAGAAGCCTGCTTCCACCAGACCACCTGTCCCTATTCAATCGAATTGGTCGCCGACACCGGTAACAGGCCAGACTCTAATACTTCCCAGCATTGCGAATGTGGTTGCCAAGGTCAAGCCTTCGGTCGTCGCTATTAATATCGAGGTCGTCACCGTCGATATTTTCAACACGCAATCACTGCAGAAGGGTGCTGGCTCAGGCTGGATAATCGACAAAAGCGGGATTATTGTCACCAATAATCATGTGATTGAAGGCGCCGAGAGCATTACGGTAACCCTCGATGATGGCCGTACTTTCCCTGTAGATGCGAAGGCAGTGGCTACCGATACACTGGCTGATCTGGCCGTACTCAAGATTACCGCAGAAAACCTGACCGCCATCAGTGTCGGTGATTCTTCCGCGCTGAGAATTGGTGATTGGGTGGTAACCATTGGCAATTCGCTGGGTATGGGAATAAGCGCCACCAAAGGAATTGTCAGCTCACAGGGGGTTAGCCTGGAAGTCTCCGCCGGGCAAACCCTGAATGACCTTATCCAGACCGATGCTGCCATTAACCCCGGTAACAGCGGAGGCCCTCTGGTAAATATGGCAGGCGAGGTCGTCGGCATCACCAGCGCCAAGATATCCACGGTAGGGGTAGAGGGTATGGGTTATGCTATCAGCACTAAAGGGGCGATGCCCATTATCCAGCAGCTCATTAAAACCGGATACGTGGTTCGTCCCTGGCTTGGCGTAGGTCTCTATACGGTAAACCAGTTTGTCATTTTCCGCTATAACCTGGCAGTAGAAAATGGCGCCTTTGTCACCTATGTCGAGCCGACCAGCCCGGCGGATAAAGCCGGTATTAAATCCGGTGACGTTATTATCAGGTTTGGTGACAAAGATATCGCTGACGTCAATGAGCTACTGATAGCAATACACTCAGCCCAGGTAGGACAACAGGTGGAAATAACCTTCTGGCAAAGCAACACCCGGAGCACGGTCCAGGCTAACGCCACCCTTATCCAAAGCCCGCGACCCTTACCCTAGTTTCTGTCCGGTTAATCATAGAAGAAAGAGGGATTAAGAGAAGGGGCTTAGCCCAAGAAAAATCCCCCTTTGTCCCTCCCGTGTCAAGCACGGGATAGGCTCTTTTTCAAAGGGGGAGACGTCTTCTCCCTTTAGTAAAGGGAGATTGAGAGGGATTTTCCGCGTGGCGTCTCAGGGAGTGAGGTCTTCCTTAAATGGCCATGTGTGCCGAAGCAGTCCCTGGTTCCGTAATTTAACCGGACAGGACACCAGTTCAATCGAGCTTCTTTACCCCAAGCCGTACCTCGTGACCATCCAGCTTATAACGCTCAGCAGTGACGCCCTGCTCCGGAATCCCCTCCACAAGCTGGCGGGATAGCGTTTCCAGCTTGATATCGTCAGCAAACTCTTGCAGCACCTGCCTGATATAGTCATCACCCTGGTAGTAAGTGATGATATGGTCAGCAATATCAAACCCGTCGGCACGGCGCATCGTCTGTAAGCGGTGCACAATCTCACGTGCCGTACCTTCTTTCCTGAGCCTTTCCGCTTTCTCAGGGTCTTTGGAGAGAAGTTTATAAATAGCGGTAGAAGGAGCAGCTTCGTCATCGACTACATAATCAGGATTTTTTGCCATCGCGGCCAGCTCTGCCGAGGTTACCAGCTTTATCGATTTTACATTTAGCTCATCCTGCACCGACTGCCTGATTGCCTCGCTTTGCAGGGCTTGCTCCATTCCCAAGCTGGCGTAGCTGACATCTATAGGTTGCCGTACCTTGATACCTGCCTTGCTTCGTACCGCCCGGCCTTTACTTGAGTATTCCATCGCCTTACGGATATTGTCAGACAGCCTCTCATCTATCTTGCTCGCATCCGCCACCGGAAAATCTGCCAGGTGCACACTTTCCGGAGCTTGAGGGGACGCTGCACAAACCAGGTTCTGGTATAGCTCCTCCGCCAGGAAGGGTGTCAGCGGGGCAAGGAGCTTGGATAGGGTAACAAGGCAATGGTAGAGCGTATTGTAGGCCGATAGTTTATCGGCGTCGTTCTCGCTCTTCCAGAAGCGTCGGCGACTGCGGCGCACGTACCAGTTGGATAGCTCATCAACAAAACTTTCTATCTTTCTCCCGGCCTCGGTAGGGTCGTAATGCTCCAGAGAGGAGTCGACATCAGTAATGAGCTGATTAAGCTCGGAGATGAGCCAGCGGTCAAGCTCCGGCGGTGCGCCGGATGCCGGGGTGCTAACGGGAGTAAAGCGGTCGATGTTCGCATAGGTGACAAAGAAGGAATAGACATTCCACAGGGTCAGGAAAAAGCGACGGGTGACCTCGGTCAGCATCTTCTCGTCAAACCGGCGCACGTTACCCGGCGGCGAGGAGGTGAAAAAGTACCAGCGCAGGGGGTCAGCCCCGTATTTATTGATGATAGCCCACGGTTCGACCACATTCCCCCTGGCCTTGCTCATCTTCTCCCCTTCGTTATCCAGGATGTGTCCCAGGCAGATAACGTTCTTGAAAGAGGGCTGGTTAAAGAGCAGGGTAGAGATGGCGTGCAGACTGTAGAACCAGCCGCGTGTCTGGTCAACCGCTTCACAGATATAATCGGCGGGGAACTTTTCCTGGTGGATTAAATCATCCAGCGATTTCTCACCCTCAAAAGGAAAGTGGTACTGGGCGATGGGCATGCTGCCGGAATCAAACCAGCAGTCAATAACCTCGGGCGCCCGCCTCATCTTGCCACCACACTTGGGGCAATCATAGCTCAGTTCATCAACAAAAGGCCGGTGTAAATCGAGCGGTTCATTTAATCCGGTAATCCCCGGTTTCTTTTTCAAATCGTCAAGACCACCGATGCAATCAGGCTGGCCGCATGATTCGCAGCGCCAGATGGGCAACGGCGTCCCCCAATAGCGCTCGCGGGAGAAAGCCCAGTCCACGTTGTGCTCCAGCCAATCACCGAAACGCCCGTACTTGATATGCTCCGGGTACCAGTTTATCCCGGCGTTACCGGCAATAAGCTGCTCTTTCACCGCCGTAGTCTTGATGTACCAGGTCTGCTTGGCATAGTAGAGAAGCGGAGCATCACAGCGCCAGCAGAAGGGATAAGTATGGCGGATAGTTTCAGTACGGTAGAGAAGCCCGCGTGAGTTAAGGTCAGCGATAATATCTTTATCGGCATTCTTGACAAACTTACCGGCGAAAGGATAGTTGCCGATAATCTTCCCCTGCAAATCCACCATGTGGACAAAATCCAGGTTATTATCCTCACCGGCCTGGTAGTCAACCTCACCGTAAGCCGGAGCGATATGCACAATACCCGTGCCATCTTCCATCGAAACAAAGTCAGTGGCAATCACCGGATATGATGACGGAGGGGCAGTCTCCTTGAGAATCGGCGTTTCCTGGCCAACCCGCTGGAAGCTTTTCACCGGTATACCATAAGCCTGAGGCTTATACAGAGGCTCATAGCGGAGTCCCACCAGGTCATTTCCCTTTACCTTTCCCACCACTCTCTTATCGCCCAGTCCCGCGGCTCCCAGCCGCGCTTCAGCCAGGCTGAGATATTCATTATCCACTTCTACGATGGTATAATCGGCGGCAGCAGCTACTGCTAGGGCAGTATTACCCGGTAGCGTCCAGGGTGTCGTCGTCCAGGCGAGTAAATAGGTGGGTTTGTTCAAGGACAAACTACCTATTGATTTCCCGGCAGTTTTAAACTTTACATAAACTGATGTATCTTCAACATCATCTTTATAGCCCAGAGCTACCTCGTGGGAGCTTAAAGAGGTGCCACAGCGCGGGCAGTGCGGGGTAACGCGGTATCCCTGGTAGACCAGCCCCTTATCCCACATCTGTTTGATTGCCCACCAGACCGTTTCGATGTACTCATTCTTCATGGTCACGTAGGCATGGTCAAGATCAATCCAGAAGCCGATACGTCCGGTGAGTGCCTCCCACTCTTTCAGGTAGCGGAAAACGCTTTCCCGGCACTTAGCATTGAACTTGGCGACACCGTATTGCTCAATCTGTGCCTTACCCGAAAAACCGAGTGTCTTTTCCACCTCAAGCTCTACCGGCAGGCCATGGGTATCCCACCCGCCGATACGCGGCGTATAGTAACCTTTCATGGCCTTATAGCGGGGGATAACATCTTTAAAAATACGAGATAGCACGTGGTGTATCCCCGGATTACCATTCGCTGTCGGCGGGCCCTCATTCAGGGTAAAGCGGGGGCTACCCTTACGCCGGTCAATACTCTGCTGGAAGACATTTTTTTCCTGCCACAGTTTGAGTATGGATTCTTCCATCTGCGGGAAACTAGCTTTGCTGCTCACCGGGCGGAACATGTCATTCGCCACTGGTCGGTTAGTCCTCCTTGGGCAGAATCACGACCTTACGTACTTCGCTCTCACCGATACTCTGCGTGGTTACCCCGGGATAATCAGCCAGAGTCAGATGAACGATACGCCTTTCGTAAGCCGGCATCGGTTCCATGGTAAAGGATACTTTTTTAGCTCTTACCTGGTCCGCCATGCGGCGGGCAAAAACCTCCAGAGCTTGATAGCGGCGCTTCCGGTAGCCCTCAACATCAAGAACGATGGATACCCATTCCTTGGTCTGATGACTGACAATAAGCCGGAGAATATACTGCAGGCAGTCCAGTGTCTGCCCCCGCCGACCAATCAGTATGCCGGGGTCGTCACCCTTGATATCAAAGGCAATCGGTACCGCCGTTTCTGTCTCGTCCTCAACCACCGGCTGGTCCTGGTAAGTGACCGAGGCGCTAACCTCAAGCAAATCAAGTAGTTTCTCCAGAGTCACCCGGGCGGTCTCGCCAGCATCAGTCTCCGTTACAGTCTCAGGAACTGACACAAGTGATGTTACCCTGATAACTGCTTCTTGCGCCCCCATACCGAGGATGCCGGGTCTACCTTCGTCTAGGATGCTGACCTCTACCTCCTCCCGGCTTAGGTTTAGCTGTGCCAGGGCGCGTCGGATTGCTTCCTCCACTGTCCTGGCTTTCATCTCCAGACTTTCCATTATCTACTTCACCCCCTTGTGCCGAATCTGGCTCAGCTATCGCCTTGGGCTGAGCCGTCTGCCCCGGAATTTTCTTATCGCTGGCAACTCTTTTTCCTGCCTTCGTCGGCAGCAAACCACCCCAACCGGTAACCATATATTGCATGGCAATACTGATAACGTTAGAGGCTATCCAGTAGAGGGCCAGACCGCTTGGAAACTGGATGGTCAGGAAAGCAAACATCAGTGGCATCATCCAGAGCATCATCTGGGCCTGAGACTGAGCCTTGGGGTCAGTCGTTGGCATCGTCGTCATCTTCTGCTGCACCCACATCGTGCCCCCGACCAGGATGGGCAGGAGCATCCATCTGTCCGGCACCGCCAGGTCTAGCCAGAGGAAGCGGCTTTCCAGAGGCACCTGGGTAAAGACCATCGGCCACGAGGTATAAAGGTGTTTGGAAAGGTTTAGAAAATCCTCCGGGGCAACCGCTAAGACCCGGATAATTGACTGGTAGAGGGCTATCCAGACCGGCATCTGCAGGAGCATGGGCAGGAGGCAACCCGCCGGGTTCATGCCGGATTTCTTATACAGTGCCAGCTGCTCCTGGGCCAGTTTCCGCTTGTCTTTGGCATACTTCTTTTGCAGCTCAGCCATTTCGGCCTGAATTGATTGCATGGCTTTGGTGGCATGTAGCTGCTTCAGGGTAAGCGGGTACATCACCGCCCGGATAATGATGGTCAGCACGATAATTGTCAGTCCGAAGCTGTTGAAGAGATAATGAGAAAGCACGATGACGATATTTATCATCGGGGAGAGGATAACCAGGTCCCAGATTGCCCCAATACTCACTAAACTACCTCACTTACTATTTAATGTTAAACTTGCTGGTTGCCCCGGAACTTGCATCGATGGCATAGAGGATATCCTTGATAGTGTGGGCATAAACCATCCCCTCGCTGTAAGCCAGGGGAGCATACACTTTCTCTCCAAGCTCCACCAGCAGTTTTTGCTGCCTGCCGCCGTCACCCAGAGTGTATATCTCACCTTTTTCCGTAGCCACAACTACCGAGTCACCGGCAACAACCGGTGCCGCGCTAATGGGGCTACCCAGGTTAAATTCAGCCCGCGTCGCTCCACTTGCCGCATCCAGGGCATAAACCTTGCCATCGAGACAAGGAGCATAGATAACGCCATTATGGATTACCGGCTTCGCCCAGAACCAGCTCCCGGCTTTGAACTTCCAGCGCAGGCTGCCGTCAGCGGTATTGACCGCATATAGGTAGCGGTCGAAGGAGCCGAAATATACCGTATTATTCTCCACCACCGGTGCTGCCACGATAGCGCCCTCAGTGGGAAACTCCCACTTCTTGCTGCCATCGCTAACCCTCAGAGCGTAGAGTTTTTTATTGAAAGCACCGACAAAGAGTGTGTCTCCATCAACCGCCGGACTGGACCAAATTTTATCCCCGACGGTAACTTCCCATTCTTTGAAACCATCAGCGGTATCCAGGGCATACACCTTGCCTTTATCCGAGCTGAAATAGAGCTTGCCCCGGGCAATGACCGGCCCGCCGACCACCGCTGCCCCAATACCACCCTGCCGGGGATATATCCACCTCGGTTCTTCTCGTCCCGGCGCCGGGGCAAAGGCGTAAATTTTGCCGTTATACCCGCCAACATAGGTCAGGTTACCGGATGTGGCCGGAGAACCGTAGACGGCAACCCCACCGGTTGTTTCCAGCGGGGCCACCCAGTCACGACTGCCTCCGGGTAAGCTCATCGCTACCAGCCTGCCATCCATCGTCGCCACAAAGAGTTTCTTGTCAGCCTCCGTCCCCCCCACCGTCCCACCAGACCAGCCTTTCGGTACTGTGGGCGCGGTGCCCGTACAGCCGGATAATACCAGTGCTCCCAGGAGCAGGAGCACCGTCAATACCATGGTATATCTAGTTTTCAATCATTCACTCCATTCAACTGAAGGTTCTTTGCCTGAAGAAGGTTAAGAAGGCAATAGCGGTACTGAAACCGGATTTCACGGCACCGGGTCATAGCCACCGGGATGGAAAGGATGGCAGCAAGCCAGCCGCCTGATGCCCAACCATCCTCCTTTAATCACACCATACTTCGCCATCGCCTCGTAAGTATACTGGGAGCAACTTGGTACGAAACGGCAGGATGGGGGCATGAACCGTGACCAGGTTAGCTGATAAAGCCGAATCAGTCCTAATGCCAACTCCTTCATCTTAAGACCCATCACCACTCCCAACCTTCGCTCCGGTGAGAAAATCGTATTCTCTATCCGCTGCGAGCAGTTGAGACCGTGATAGTAAACCCTTTACGGAGCTTTTGAAAGCAGTAAAATCAGCCGTAGCTGCGGCGGGACGGACAATAAAGACAATATCCCACCCGGTGCGAAGCGGCATCACCCGCATGATTTCACGTAGCCGCCGCTTCATTTTGTTTCTGATAACCGCATTTCCCACTCGCCGGCTAACGGAAAAGCCATACCGGGACAAAGCCAGATGGTTCGGTATGGCCTTCATCACGATTAAGCCCGTTACCCACGACCTACCCCTGGTATAGACTAAGGCGTACTGGCGCGGCTCGGTCAGGAATTGCTCTCCCTTCATTAACTCCCTTCCCCCGGCTCACCAGCGATAATGCCATGTGGTCTTAAACCACAATCAATCGCTTACGACCCTTTAGCCGCCTTGCTCTCAAGACCGCACGCCCATCGCGGGTACTCATTCTCTTTAAAAACCCATGCTCACGCTTGCGGGCAACTTTTTTCGGTTGGTATGTTCTTTTCGGCACTTTATTCCCCCGCCTTTACTGAAGAAGCCAGTCCCCTTGCTCCGATACCGCCTACCTTCCGTACATGCTCTGCCACATAGGGCAGCAGGGCCAAATGACGTGCCCGTTTGATGGCAACCGCCAGCAGGCGCTGGTGCCTGGCACAGGCACCGCTACGTCGCCGCGGCTCTATCTTACCTCTATCCGAGATATAGGCACGTAGTTTGTCATACTCTTTATAGTCAATCGTTGCGTTCTTATTGGCGCAATAGGCACAGACTTTACGTGCCGGCGCATATCTTGGCCGCGTCCCTCTGGTTGTCGTTCTCGCTCTAGCCGGTCTATCCTTATCCACTACTCACAAACTCCTTATCTCTAATCCTGCCTGTCAGGAAGGACAGGGTTCAGTCTCCTCATTAAAAAGGGATATCCTCCGGTCCAATCTCTCCGGCGCCCCCACTTTCTCCCGCCTTGTCTTCAGAAACAGCAGCAGCCCCTTGCCGGTCGAGGAAGTTTACCCGGTCAGCCACTATCTCGTTACTGAAATGCTTTTGCCCATCCTGGCCATCCCAGGTCCGGGAATGCAGCCTGCCCTCGATATAGACCAGACGGCCTTTACCGAGGTACTGGTTACACAGTTCCGCCAGCTTACCCCAGGTCACCACCCTGAACCACTCAGTCTCCTCACGGCGCTCCCCGTCCGCCGTGGTGTATCTCCAGTTAGTCGCCACGCTGAAGGAAGTCACCGGCCGGCCGTTAGGGGTAAAGCGCATTTCCGGTTCGCTACCAAGATTACCAATCACGATTATTTTATTTACACTGACCATCGCCTCACCCTCCTTGGGTTCGCCCCGGCCTCACTGGCAGCTAGCTTTCCAATCTTACCAGCAGATGGCGTAGTACATCCTCGGAAATCCGCAGGTTAGCTACCAGCTCCCTGGCGAAGGCCGGTTTCATCTGGAACCGGAACAGGACATAGCTACCCTCGATAGCGTGCTTTATCGGGTAGGCCAGTCTTTTTCTACCCCACCGGTCTATGTTTGGCGGGGCACTCCCCTTCCCGGTAATAAACCGTGTTACGCTATCTACCGTCGCCTCAACCTTGTCTTCCGCCGCCATTGAATTTATCACCAGGACCAGTTCATAATCATGCACCTGTCCGGCTTCTGCTACCGCTACATTCTCCGAAACCATATCTTTCTCCCCAGGATTTTTCGCTAGATTATAGCATAGAATACGGGATATAAACAACACGATTACAAAAAATCTTTAGACCCGGTTACTGATGGTCTCATAATCACTGATATCCCGGGATTGGTAGAGCAACGTTCTCGTTGTCCAAACAGGTTAAAGAAAACATGCCTTTATCGATGGTAAACCTTGTTCTGGCCGGTGGCAGTATCGAAGATTTCGAACCGGGATGCCGTATCGGCCTCTGTCGGGGAGGCAGTCTCGCTAATACCCAGTTTCTCCTCCATGAATGCAAAGAAGTTGCGGTTGATTTCAATACCAATCGAGTCACGCTTTAGCTCCAGCGCTGCCCTGGTCGTCGTGCCGCTGCCCACAAAGGGGTCTAATACGGTATCACCGACAAAGGAGTACATCATTATCAACCGGCGCGGGATTTCCAGCGGGAAGGCAGCGGTGTGTTTGTCAGCGGCGGCACCGTTAATCGGCCAGAGAGCATCGCGGAAAGTCCTGAACTCGGCTAAGCCAATCCTTGATTTCTCCTTGATTTCCTTGGACACGACCCGTCTGCCTCGTTTGCGAAAAACAAAAATTGGCTCGACGGCATTGGAAATCATGAAATTTGTTGGGTAGGGGTAGCTCCCAAAAAGAACAGCGCCAGCTCTTGATGTTGTTTTCTGCCAGTAGATGGTGCCCATAAAGCGGAGTTCAGACAGGCTATCCAGTTGGTTCCAAAGCAGTAGCGCCAGGTTGGCCGTAGTTTTGCGCTTCTCGTCCGGATGGGAGTAGTAGATATTGCCGATGTTCAGGGCGAGCTTGCCATCGGGGAGGAGCACCCTGACGACCTCTTGCCATACATCCTTGAGCCTCGCCAGGTATTCCTCCAGGGTGTCATTACAGCCAATCTGATCCGGATGCCCGTAATCACGCACATTCCAGTACGGAGGCGATGTCACCATTAGCTGGATAGAGGCATCGTCAACGTATTCCCGAAGCACGTTTCCGGCATCACCGAAGAAAATTTTGTGCCTGGTAGCGATGTCCATTTTCTACCCCTTTATTTCGTATTGTAACATATTGCATTGATCATCCTATTTATGGAGAAGAATAATGATTGACCTCACCCCCTTAATCCCCCTCTCCTAACAAGGAGAGGGGGAAATAGAGGAAGAGGGGCTTCGCCCCTCTTAAATACTCCCCTTTTATGGGTTACCAAAATGGTTTTTGTCAGGGCTTCTCCCTTTATGAAAAGGAGAATGAGAGGGATTTCAAATCCCTCTTTATCCCTCTATCTTTAGGAAAGGTGGAAAGAGGAGTGTGGTTTAGAGAGGGGGCGAAGCCCCCTCTCTACAATCTCTTCCCTCCCCCCTTATTAAAAAGGGTGAGGAGTTTCTAAACAATCTCGTTTGAGGGCTTTTCTCCGGCTGTGCTATGATAATTAGTGCTAATGGAGATTAATGTTCTGATTGATGAAAAGTTCGAGGGGAGCCTCGATGCGGGCTGGCTGGAGCATTTGCTGGAGCAAATCCTTATCGCCCAGGCGGTCAGCGCCAAGACAGAGCTTAGCCTGGTTATCGTCGGCCAGGAAAAGATACACGAGCTAAATTTGAAGTACCTGGAGAGGGATGAGCCGACGGATGTGCTCTCTTTTGCCATGCTGGCTGAGCCAGCCGGGGACGCCGCTCCCTTTATCCTTCCGCCTGACGGGATGCAGCACCTCGGCGAGGTTATCATTTCCTACCCCCAGGCCGTCATCCAGGCGGGAGAGCACCGGCATACGGTAAAAAAGGAGATGGCGCTGCTTATCATTCACGGGGTGCTTCACCTCGTTGGTTACGACCATGACCAGCCCGAAGTGGAGCAAGAGATGAGAGCCAGAGAGGCGGAAATTCTGGGTCATCTTGAAGGCGAGCTGGTATGAAAGTTCTTGGTATCTCCGGTAGCCCCCGCCGTGGCGGTAATACCGACCTTTTGCTGGCAGAGGTGATGAAGGGCGCCGCCAGTAAAGGGGCTGAGGTGAAGACGGTTATCCTGAACGACCTTAATTTTATCGCCTGCCAGCACTGTGATGCCTGTTTCAAGGCGGGGAAATGCAAGTACGACGATGATATGCAGATGATTTACCGGGAGCTGGAGCAGGCTGATGTCATTGTGCTGGCTTCTCCCCTTCACTTTATGAGTGTGACGGCGCAGATGAAGGCGATGATTGACCGTTGCCAGAGCCTATGGGCACGTAAATATATCCTTAAAGTCCCACCGCTGGGTGACCGGCGACCGAGGAAGGGATTCTTTATCTCCGTGGGGGGGAGAAAAGTGCCGAACCTCTTTGAGCCGGCGCTGGTGGTGGTGAAGACTCTCTTTCACATCCTGGATGTTACCTATGCCGGCGCGCTGCTCTTCCCCGGTATTGACGAAAAAGGGGCGATAAAAAAGCACCCTGACGCCCTGCAACAGGCTTTCCTTGCCGGGCAAAAACTGGTGGCAGATTAACGTCTGGGAAGTAACCCATATGGATATGAGCAAAGGCCACACTATCCGTCAGAATGTTTGGCTGCCGTCCGAAGGGCGTTACTTATTCCCTTGACCTTTTGGATGGCTCTATCTCTCTCTTCACGCATGATGCGCACCACTTTAGATGTATGCCTTTCAGCATCACGGGCCAGTTGTTCAAAGCTGGTAACCGACCGGTCATGGCCTTTTGTTAATGAGTTGTACATGGACTTGACGTCCTCCACGAGCTTATTAACTTCTCCATATAGTAGTGACGTGTCACCAGCAACGATTGCGTCGTGATGTGCTAGACGTGTATCTCTGTAGCGCTTTAACCGTCTTAGTAAGTTCTCGCTGTTATTAATCTTCTCCTCTATATCTTGCAATTCCTTTTCAGTGGCATGGGGTGTCAGATTTAGTCGATTTTCATTCGCCGCGGTGAGCAGGTTCCTCAAACTTATTGTCTTAGGATGCTTGTCAAAGACCTTAGCAAACTGCATAAGTGTCTGTGACTGGAGGGCAATCTGCGCAGGTAAGAACAGTCCCCTATAGCGATTCAGGGCTTGAGCCGAATCTTCATCCCCGACCCTCAAGCTACGCCAAGCTGAGAAGTAGGCGATGCCATCAGCGATGATTTTGCGTAACTCGACTAGTTGACGATTGAACTCCTGAGGTTCCATGTTGGTTGCCTCCTATAGCGATGTCACGAACTCTTGCCAGCATTATACTGCTTGAATCTGAAAGAGATAAAACTGAGGTCCATATCCTAACGTATCCTGATTACACACAGCCATCTTGTACAGATTCTTCCCTCCACTCCAATTTGCCGGAGGCCTAGTCAAAGGCAAAAACTTCCACCGGTGTTTACCGTCTTGCCACCACAACAAGCTCGCTTATGTCTTTTATCTCCTCTTTGGCCGTAAACTGCTCAATTCCTTCCAGAATATCGGGGGGAGCATGGGGGTTGTTACCTATGCGGTAACGCTTTTGTCTTGATGGAGTCTGGCGGAGGGTGGACGCAATATGGCAAATGCGATGGTGGACAACGTAAGCAGTACCGCCATAATCCAGAGCGTCAACTCGTAGCTCTTGGTCTTGTCATATATCACTCCGGCGACAACAGGTATCACCGCTGAAGCAATACCGGTGAACGCGGTCATTACCCCCCTTATCGTGGCGTAACGTTGGCGACCAAAGAAATCAGCGATAAGGGACCAACTTATCGGCCCGACGGCATCCGGAAAGGCGAGTAGCACCACGGCTACCCAGAGTTGCCAGCCAGGTTGAGCATAGCGTAGAACAAATATGGCGATGATTCCCAGAGCACATGCCGCAGCAAGAATACGGGACCTGGGGAGACGGTCGCCTGCCCACCCGATGAAGAGACGTAAAGGGACAGACAGTAGTGCCATCGCTCCTAACAAGACAGCTCCTTGTGGCTCATCAGTCCCTTTCCAGACCATAATGGCAACGAAATGAACAATCAGGCCGTTGAAGGCGGCCATACGCAGGCACATGGCGGTGGTTAGCATCCAGAAGGTGACGGTACGCAGTGCCTCCCCAACCCTGTAATCTGACTGTACCGGTACTGGGCTTACCACCAGCACTGTATCTGCGATATTCTTGTCCCTATCACCATCGGGTAGTAATCCCATGCTCTCCGGCGACCGGCGGAAGACCAGCGAGCAGGGGAGAAATATGCCTAAGACGATAAGCCCGGACAATAAGGCGGTGTTTCTCCAGCCAAAGTGCTGGATACCCAGGGAGAGGAGAGGTGGTATGACGGCGCCGCCCAGGCCAATACAAGCGGTAAAGATGCCTACAGCGAGACCGCGTTTGCGTACAAACCAGGTGTTGACGGCAGCAAAGGGCACATGCATGATACCGGCATTGAACCCGAAGGAGATAACTAACAGGTATACCAGGAGGAAGCTGACAAAGGTGTCTACTTTAGAAAGGAGAATATAGCCTATCCCCATCATCACTGCCGCCGCAAAAAACACCTTGCGTGTTCCCAGTCGGTCGATGAGATAGCCGGCAGCCGGTCCTTCTATGGCGCCCTCGGTACGGGAAAGGGAAAAAACCAGGGAAGCAGCGGCACGGCTGAGCTTTAAGCTCTCGCTGATGGGAAGGAAGAACACAGAAAAACCGAAAAACGTTAATCCAGAGCCTACGGCGCCAGCAATGCTACTGGCAGTCAGGATACGCCATCCGTAGAACGCCATCCTGGCACGCTTAAGAATTGTTGGAGTCCTGTTCACCATTTGAAAGTTATCTCGTGGTTTGGAATCTGGCTAAAAACGAAAGCCTTCTGCCCGTCCTTACCGCCGTACTACACCGACCAGGTCTTTGATATCTTTTATCCCCTCTTTGGCCATAAACTGTTCAATTCCCTCCAGGACATCGAGGGGAGCACGCGGGTTGGCAAAGCTGGCCATACCTACCTGGATGGCACTGGCTCCCGCCATGATGAACTCCAGGGCATCACCGGCGCCAGTAATGCCACCACCGCCAATGATGGGCAAATCTACGGCGGCGGAGACGGCATAGACCATGTATAAAGCCACCGGTTTTATTGCCGGGCCGGAAAGTCCGCCGGTAACGTTGCCAAGTACCGGGCGGCGTTTGGCGATGTCGATAGCCATGCCTTTCAAGGTGTTGATAAGTGAGATAGCATCCGCCCCGGCTTCGGCTACGGCCCTGGCTACCGCAACAATATCGCTGGTGTTAGGCGTCAGTTTGACGATTACGGGTAGAGAGGTTGCTTTTCTGACGGCAGTGGTTACCTGGGCGGCGGTATCGAGATTGGTGCCGAACTCGGCGCCGCCCGCTTTAACATTGGGACAACTGATATTCACTTCAAGACCGCTAATACCGGCGATACCATCCAGCTGACTGGCCATTTGCCGGTAATCATCCATGGTTTCACCGGCGATATTAACGATGACAGGCAGTCGCCAGCTTGCCCAAACAGGTGCCTTGTCCCGGATTAAGGCTTGGACGCCGATATTCTGTAGTCCGATTGAGTTGAGCATACCGCAGGCAGTCTCGGCCAGCCGTGGCTGCGGGTTGCCGTACCTTGGTTGGAGAGTGGTACCCTTGCAGACGATAGCCCCCAGTCTCTGGATATCGAAGAGGTGGCTGGATTCAGTGCCGTAGCCAAAGGTGCCGGCAGCCGTCATCACCGGATTGGCCAGGAGTAAACCCGGCCGGTGTTTGGGGGCTAGCTGGACAGAGAGATTCATCAATTACTCCTCAAGCTCGTCTTATGCTAGGGTCGAGCCAAGAATAGGGCAAAAGGCTGTGCCATTCTTATCTTGCTTGGCATTCCTGTCGCCGATTATAAGCTATCCGGGCTGAAGTGGCAAACCGGGGGAGAGATGATAAAGTGCCAATGCGCAATGTTGCTAAAATAGGGTAGATAGGCTACACTAAAGCTGTTGGGTGTCCATTGGAAATCGGCGATTTTCAGTGGACATTAAATTTAGGGGGACTTTCCCTAAAAACCCTCGTTTTTTAAAGCGGCCTTTGGCCATTGCTCTCTGAGGAATACTGAATCATGGTAGCTTACCTGTCAATATCCAGACGGGCAGTCCGGAAGTAGCCTGTCTCAAACCTGGCAGGTGGGTAGGAGGAAGAAGTGACGAAAAATATTGTGAAGCTTCGTTCTCGCCTGCAGAGTGAGCAGAAGCTCTTGCTCGGAGAATTAACACAATTGACCGCTGATGCCAGTGATACCGAGGCGAGAAGAGAGGGTAGTCCCTTTGGTAAGAGGGAAGAGGAAGCTACGGAGAGCTTTGAGCTGGAGAAGCGGCTAGCCCTGGAGAGGCAGATAAAAGACCAGCTTGTTGAAGTGGAGCACGCACTGCTCAAATTGGAAAAAGGTACCTACGGCTTGTGTGATAGCTGTGGTCAGCCTATAGACCCCGCCCGGTTAGAGGCCCTTCCCCATGCTAACCTGTGTGTAAGCTGTAAATCTAAGCAGGCCAAGGATGCCAAAACCAAGTTCTCTTCAATGTAGGTGGTGGAAGGTAGCCTTTTTTCTTATTGCCTTGCTGGTGCTGGCGTCTGACCAGCTCAGCAAGCAATGGATAAGGTCGTACCCGGAAGGGCAATCGGTTTTTCAATTTGGGTTCTTTCAGATAGTCCGGATTAATGCCAATAGTGGTGCTGCCTTTGGCCTGTTTCGCGGGCAGCAACCTGTCCTGACCGTAGTTTCCCTGTTAGCGGTTGCTGCTATCCTGACCTATGTCCTCTGGCTTTATCCCCGGTTCCCCCTGCCTTACGGCGTTTTAGGTAAGGTGGCTCTTGGTCTGATTCTCGGTGGCACAGCGGGTAATCTGATTGACCGGCTTAATCCCGGCCTTCAGGGGGTTACCGACTTTATTATGGTTGCCTGGTGGCCGGTATTTAACGTGGCCGATTCGGCCATCACCATCGGCGGTGTTTTGCTGGCCGGTTGCCTGCTCCTTCTGGCCAGAGCCGAGAGGTGACATCAAACAGAAATGACTAGGGAGATGGTGCTACCTGATGATACCAGGACACATCATTTGCTGGTTGAGACGGCGGGTGTGCGCCTTGATAAATATGTTAGTGAGCAGTGTTCCGGGCTTTCCCGGACGCAGGCTCAAAAACTTATCCTTGATGGTTATATTACGGTGAATGACCGTGCCGCCAAAGCGAGGCTTAAACTTGATGCCGGTGACCGGATAACCATTCTTATCCCCCCGCCGCCACGCAGTCATTTAGTGCCGGAAAAGATTCCACTGGGTATCCTTTATGAAGATGATGACCTCCTGGTTATTGATAAGCCAGCCGGTCTGACCGTTCATCCGGCAGCGGGACAGCCCAATCATACCCTGGTTAATGCGATTCTTGGCTATCTACCTGCCTTGTCCGATGGCTCGGTGCGTCCTGGCATTGTGCACCGGCTAGATAAGGATACTTCAGGGGTAATGCTGGTCGCCAAGAACAGTGCTGCCCACCTGAATCTGGCCGGCCAGTTCAAAGCTCGTACTATCGTCAAGGCCTATCTGGCTCTGGTCAAAGGCCACCTGGCTCCGCCAGATGGTGCCATTGAGGCGCCTATCGGGCGTGACTCCCATAACCGGAAACGCATGGCAGTGGTCAATGAAGGCAAGGGGCGGGCAGCCAGAACTCGATACCATGTGGTTAAGTACCTGGGCAACTATACTCTGCTTGAAATCAGACCGGAGACCGGGCGTACTCATCAGATACGGGTACATCTATCCGCTATTGGTTACCCGATAATAGGTGATAAAACTTATGGCGTGAAGTCAGCCCTTTTATCCCGCCAGTTCCTGCATGCTTGCCGCCTGGGTTTCAAATTACCTTCCAGCGGTGAATATGTCGAGTTTGAATCAAAGCTACCTCCGGATTTAGCCCAGGTGCTGGAGAGTATTGCCTAGTACGAAGTTTATCGTCGCTGCGCTCCGCGTAATCACAACTGGGTTACTATAGTTACCAAAGTCGAATCGTAACGGGGATAGATATTTCTTTGACAGGTTTGATTTTTAAGGATAAAATGGAGCTATCCATTGCGGGTGTAACTCAGCGGTAGAGTGCTTGCTTCCCAAGCAAGACGTCGTGGGTTCGAATCCCATCACCCGCTCCACATCGTGAATCTACTGCTTTTGGTGCTGTTAAAGTCACTGTAATACTTCGGCCAGGTATCTCAACTCATATAAAGTATGCGTTTCCAGATATCATCCTGAGGCAAAGTGTCACGGGCAGTGTGACGATATTATTCCGTTGAAGCAGCAGGAGTAGCGAATCTTCACTACTCCACGCTCCAAAGATGGTTCTGTTCGGTTTTGGTTGACATCCTCACCTCACCCCCTGTATCCCCCTCTCCTTTGAGAAGAGGGGGAAGGTATTTTAGAGAGGGGGCGAAGCCCCCTCTCTTCTTTCGTCCCCTTCCCTTCGCAAGGGAAGGGGACAGGGGATAGGTTCTTAACAACATCAACCATAAGCAAACAGAACCCCAAAGAGGTAGAACTTGCACTAATAGAAAGAAAGGTGTATAACAGGCATATCCAAAAAACTTGATACAGGTCAACCAATTGTGAGACAATCAATATAGGTAGCGAAAGGAGGAAGGTTGCATGAGCGATGAAAAAATGGAAAGCCGGTTAAGCGCCCTGGTAAAAGGTAATAACCCCGAAAACAGGAAGAAACACGCCCTGGAGGCAAAAAAGAAAGGAAAAAAAATTATCGGTTTGCAGTGTACCTACTTCCCCGTCGAGGTCATTTATGCCGCTGGAATGCATCCCTGGCGTGTCACCGGGACATGGGACGCAGACCTTTCTCGCTCGATAGTTTATCGTCCGTCGGATTCTTGCCAGTATTGCTCCCACGCCTTGGAGGCAGTGTTAAGGGGTGACGTCAAGTTTTTAGATGGAGTCATCGGCTCGAGCTGGGATGAAGACCGCAGGGGCTTGTTTGAAGCCTGGTGCTATGAAAGTAAGCCAGCTCTCAGCCTGAAGTTCACTCCGCCCCGGAATAAGACTGAAGTCTGCGAGAGGTATTTTGCCGAGGAGATTTCCGAAATAGCGGCAGCTCTAGGCGATTTTAGCGGGCAAAAAATGACTAAAGAGAGCCTTTCACAGGCGATAAAAGACTGTAACCTGACCCGGCGTCTCGTCCTGCAGCTTTACGAGCTGCGCAAGCGGCCAATACCTCCTGTTTCCGGTGCCGAAGTTCTGGGCATTACAACAGCAGCGATGGTCATGGACAAAGACGAGTTCAATACTGAGCTACAGGCTCTGCTTCCTTATTTGGAACATCGGCAGGTTAAGGATAAATCCGGTCAGCCTCGTATCCTCATCACTTCAGACATGCTGGATAATCCTCAGTTCCTGGAGATAATCGAGAACGAGGGATGCCAGATAGTCATGGATGACCTGGATACGGGCAGCCGCTACTTCCATAAACTCGTCGATGAATATACGGCAGACCCAATTGCAGCTTTAGCCCGGCGCTATGTGTGGCGACCGGCTGACCCCTCAGCGTATAATTGGGAAGAGCAGATACAGCAAATCATAGAATGGGTGAAGGATTATCGGGCGGATGGGGTTATTGAGCTTTATGAAGAATTTTCTCCACCACGCCAATGGCGGGCACCTTTATTGCTTCGGGAAATGGCCCGCCAGAACATCCCTCTGGTGCGGATAGGCCGGGGGTATGACGTGGGTAATGTGGGGCAGTTGAGCACCAGGGTAGGAGCCTTCCTGGAAACGTTGGGGGTTGTGGTCTGATTGTAGCAGTGATGTCAGTCCTTCGGAGAATACGAAGGTCAACTAAAATAAGAAATCAGGAGGAGTAAAAATGTTTATCCAGGACCAAATTGATAACGCACGAAGAAGGATAAAGAATATCGAGGAGAATCCTCGCCCCGAATATATGAAAACCAATAAAATGCGTTACGAAATAGAGCTGGAAGAGTGGATTGAGCTTGATGCGAATTGGAAGGCCGGCAAACCCTTTGCCCTTCTCACCGGCGTCGGCGGCGGAGGCAGGTTAGAACGACCGTTGGGATTTGAAGCATGCAGCCTTAGCGGCTGGGGTGATAGAGTGAGAAACCCGCAGAAGTATCGTGATTTGGCCGTGAGCAAATTCGGCTTTCCCGACCATACCTGCGACCGTACTCTACCCCCTGTAGGCTTGTATCTCAATGGCGAAGTGCCTATCCCCAGGCTGGTTTCCTGCCTTCATTCTCCTTGCGGGCCTGAAGGGATGTGGTCACCGATGAGCATTGCCAAGTATATGGGCATACCATTTTTTGAGCTCCTGAGGTTAGAAAGGAGTGAGAATCTGGGTGAAAAGAGCCTTCGTTTCGTCGCCGAGCAGCTCGAGCAGCTAATCGAGTTTGCTGAAGCCACTGTACCCGGTATCAAGTATGACGAAAGTAAGCTCCTCGAATCACTGGAAATGGACCGGCAGGCGGCGCCTTATCTACGTGACCTGTACGAACTGAGGAAGAGGGTGCCCTGCCCGGTAGCTTCCCAGGATGCGGCCCGGCTGGGGTTGAGACCGGGTGGGGACTGTAACCCCAAGGGTATGCAGTTTTTGAAGCTTTATCACGAAGAAGCTCTTGAACGGGCGGAGAAAGGGATAGGCGGCGTCAAAGAGGAGAAGTTACGTATTGTCTGGACGAGTACCTTCAACTACGGAAGAGGGACCATGGACCTCCTGGCGAAAAAGGGGGTTAGCCTGGTCTGGTTTAACAATGGTATGGGCCCCGTCAGCTATTGCGCCGGTGGGCTGGATCCCTACGCAAATGAAACGACCTGTGGCGAAATAGACTTTGGCCGTAAACTGACACCACTGGAGGAAATAGCCGCGCCCCACATGTATAATACCTGGGGACACGGAGCTGATGCCTGGATTAGCCCCCTGATAAAAATATGCCGGGAGCTGAAAGTAGATGCGGTAGTTGATTTTATGCAAGTAGGATGCATCGTTACCAAAGGCTTCAATAAAATCACCGCTGACAGGATTACCAAAGAGCTTGGTATCCCCGTACTTGGCCTGGAGGGAAGGGAACACTTCATGACCGAGGGTGAAAAATCCCTGATGTATCAAAAGCTGGAGGAGTTCCTCGACCTTTGCATCGCCAACAAGAAATCATAATGTCGGGTTAGAGAAATCAAACTCACGCCTTTCTCTGGCGTGAGTTTGATTTCTCCGGTTGGAATGGCCTGCTTCTCCTTATTAATCAGTGTGAAACCAATTACTTGAAGTAACCTTGACTCCTCTATTCATCCTTCGCGCCAAAAAAGGTAAACCGGAGTCTTTCAGAGGAAAGAACAGAAAATATGGTAGATGAGACTGATCTAAGCCAGGAAAGAAAGTGGTTCTACCAGCAGCAGGCTAAAACAGTTGTCGATAACCTCGGCAAGAAGAACATACCTGCCTGGTATGCATCCAACCGCGCCGAGGCGCTTTCCACGATACTGGCGATGATTCCGCCGGGCGCGGTAGTTGCCCGGGGCGATTCAGTGACGGTAGACCAGATAGGTGTTATTCCGGAGCTGGTTAAGCTAAAACAGAACCGGATAATAGACCCGATGGAGAGAGATGCCAGTGGTTCATACGTCCATGCCGATATAGAACAGCGGAAAAAAATTGTCAGGGAGACGTTCTCTGCCGATATTTTCCTGGTCGGTACCAATGCGGTTACCCTTGACGGTAAACTGGTCAACACCGACGCCTGGGGAAACCGGGTCTCCGCGATGATATTCGGACCGGAAAAGGTCATCATTGCGGTTGGAATCAATAAAATCGTGAAGGACGTCGACGAAGGTATAGCACGGATACATAATGTGGCGGCACCGCTGAATGCCGCCCGGCATTTTCTGAAACACCACCGGGCGGATTTCGGTGATTTGCCCTGTGCCAAAATCGGCAGATGCGTTAACTGCAATCACGATTGGAGAATGTGCCGCTATACGGTGATTATTGAAGGCACCACCATCAGAGAAAAAGGCCGGATAAACGTGGTGCTGGTCGGTGAGGAGCTGGGTATATAGTAGACTGATGTGGAGAAATCCCGGTCAACCAAAATGGAAGAAGGTCACAATAACAAAGGGGGTAAAATAATGCCGCAATACGTCTATGACCATGTTCACCTGGTTAGTCCTGACCCACGCCGCGCTGCCGCCTTCTATGAGCGGGCTTTTAATGCAAAGCTGGTAGCCGAGGGGAAGTATCCGGAAGGAGGTACCAGGGTAGAGCTTGAGCTTGGGGGTACCAGGCTGCTAATCCGCAGCCCGAGGGGTACCGGGCAGTCTACTGAGGATGCTCCGGTAAAAAGACTTGGACTGGAACACTTCGGCGTGCGCGTTGATAACATCGAAGCCGCCGTTGCCGAACTGAAAGCTAAAGGTATCAAGCTTCTTGAAGAGATAAGGGTATCCGCGCCGACGGGAGCGAAAATAGCGTTCTTGATGGCTCCTGACAATGTCATGATTGAGATAGTGCAGCGGAAATAAAAAGTAACCACAACGACAGGCGTACCGTGTTAAGCTTGGTGCCCTCTGCCCATTGCCTATTTTAGGCTAGCCAAAGGATAAAGGGAGAGCGAGACTAGGCTTGAGCGGCTTTCTTCTTGGCACCATCGCGGGCGAAGAGAGCGGCGCCGAGAGCACCGATGACCTGCGGCTCCTTCCAGACCCGAATCTCGATGTTCAATGATTTCTCCAGTCGTTTGACCACGCCCGGATTTTTCGCAATGCCCCCGCTGACGGAAAACTCCGGCGTGATACTCAGGCGGTTCACCAGGGCAGATATCCTGGTTACCAGGGCTTCGTGGGCGGCGGCAAGAATATCATTGGTCGCTTTCCCCTGCTGGCGGAGAATCATGACATCACGCTGGGCGAAGACGGCACAGAAGCTATCAATGTGCGTCGTCGCATCGGAACCATCCAGCGACCGCGGCCCGATTTGCTCCAGGGGTACGCCCAGGGTAGCTCCCACCCTTTCCAGGTAGCGCCCGGTGCCGGCGGCACACTTGTCATTGAGCAGGAACTTCTGCACTTTGCCTGTCCCGTCACAGTTGATTACCTTACAATCCTGTCCGCCCATGTCAAGGAGGGTACGCACATTAGGGAAAACCGAGGCTGTCCCGCGGGCGTGGCAGGAAATTTCGGTGAGATGGCGGTGAGCGAAGGGCACCCGGATACGTCCGTAACCGGTAGAGACAATATAGTCCACGTCTTCAAAGCGGAGTCCGTGACTCTCCAGCACTTTGTCCAGAATCTGCCGGGCGGTCCCGGCGACATCCGGCGTGGTTAAGGTGACTGCCCAGCCCACGATATCATCACCGGACATCACCAGTGCCTTGGCACTCATCGACCCGATATCAATACCAGCTACGACCATTCTCGCCTCTCTGTAGCGATAAGTGCGGCGCCATAAGCCGGGACGAATTCGGGCTGCTCCGCCACCACCGCTTCAAAGCCAATGAGCTCCTGTAGTGCTGCCACCAGCACCCGGCTGCGGGCGACACCGCCGCAGAGCAGGACATCCCTGGCCATACCAACCTGGACGAGCAGGGGATAAATCTGTGCCGCCAGGGCATTGACGGCACCTCGGACAATATCGGCAACGGGTGCCCCTTCGTGGACGAGAGAGATTATCTCGGATTCGGCGAAGACGACACACATGCTCGAAACCTGTATCTTATTGTCTCCTTGAGAGGGTAAGTTAGCCATGTCTTCCAGCTTTAGCCTCAAGACGTTGGCCACTGCCTCCAAAAACATCCCGCTGCCGACAGCGCATTTACCGTTGGCGCTGAATTTGGTACAAACCCCACCCGTACAGCTTGCTGCCATGCTCCGCTGGGCACCGATATCCATGGCGGTACCGCAAGACGACCGGACAAAATAGGCTCCTCTGGCCAGACAGATAGAGTCACTGATTCGGGGGTAAGGCAGCAGGAATGCTCCATAGCCCGTCGCCAGCACCCTCTGGATATCTCCCGGCGCCAGATTGGCCTGGCGGCTAAGGTCTGCCAGCGCCTTCTCTACCATCCCGGTGACAGGCTCCATCCCGACGGGCAGGATGAGCTGGCTTTTTAGCTGGCTGTCATCGAACAGAACAACCTTGACGTTTTTAACGCCAACATCGACTCCGGCGACAATCATCGGACTAAGCCGGTACCCCCTTTCTGGCAAGTAACACACTGACGAAGGCATCCAGCTTACTCTCGAAGTCCGTCTGGTTATACTTTGCCGAATCAAGGCAATAGCCATCGATGAGGAGAGTGGGGATACCAAGCTCCCGTTCTAGATTCTCAGCGACAATCCGTCCGCAGCCTATCTCAGGCATACAACCGGAGAGCATGAAGTAGATGACACCATCTAGGTGCAGCTCGCGGCAGTTCTTCAGGATACGTTCTGACTTTGAGCCAGGCGTCCGGCCTTCTGCGCCTTCGGCCGTTTGACTGGCCAAATACTCCAGCGGGCTGAGCCGCCGGCCATATTTTTTTTCATCGTCTGGTGGCACATATTCCCGCCTTTCGCCGCCACCGACGCCAGCATCGTAGATAGGGACAGCCACGCCGCGGCTTTCCAGGAAGCTGAAGGGGTCGGCATAGAAGGGAGCACTGACCACCCACATCACCCGTGCTTTCTCCTCAGGGAGGGCGCCGATGCCCTTTTCCGCCTTTTCCCTCATCTCATCCCGGAAAAGCTTATAATACTCGCCAAACTGTGGCTCATCACAAAGCTCCATGCTGGGCATGCGCAGGGCGTCTTTGCCGGAAATGGGACACGGTACCCGCTTCTTCAGTTCGTAAATCTCCTGGTGCAGATGGTGATTCATATCGGTCTTGCGCTGGTACTCGCCAAGCTTGGCTTCGTCAAACTTTACCCCCGGTACTTCGCTTTCGCAGTAGCTAATCAGCTCCCGGTACTGCTTGAGCACATGCTGGAATCCCTCATAACCACTATCTTCCTCTGGATAATCAAGGAAGTAAGACGGAACCTTAAACTCCTCTGCCACCCACCGGCCTCCATAGGTCAGAGGCAGGCATTCGCCACCATAGTAGAATACGAAACTTGGCCGGGGCAGCTCACCACTCATAGTTAGGCCTAGATAAACCTGGATGCGGTCACAGGTGTTATCGGGGTAACCGCGCTGCCGGGCGATATCAAAGTATTTGGCGGCACCACTGCCGACTCTATCCGCCGTTGTCGGCAGGTGAATGGTATGAAACCCCATCGCCCGGAAAAGGGTGTTATAAACGCTCCCGCCGGACAAATAAGCGAAGGGTACCCCTTCGTTGAATTGCTTCAGCATCTTCTTACGGTGACTCAGCCACATCTCGTAGAGAAGCAGGTTAGCCTTGAGCTTGGTTGGGTCCGGATTTTCTTTAATCCGCTTCACTCTCCGCTCGTACTTGGCGACTTCAGCTTCTAAGAAATTCATCGTCCCCTCCTTTAATTAGAAGTCTTCGGCCAGGGTCTCAGCGAACGCCTCGACACGGGTTCGCAGTTGACCAACACTGCCCAGGTAATACTCCCGTTGTATGGTGAGAAAAGGGATACCGGCTGTTTCCATCTGGTCTCTGAAGTAAGGCATGCCGAAAAAGCGCGGGTAAGAGTAGCTCATGGTAAAGTTGACTATCCCGTCTATCTTCCATTCCTTGACCCACTCTTTCACCTGGCTGACCTGCCTGTCCCAGAAGGTCATCCGGGGGCAGGCCAGCTTGGACAGATAGCGCCGGGACAGGGCCTCAATCGGGTCTCCGTTAACGGGCACCTCATTCCAGAAATAGCGGCTGCCCGTATCCATATCATCCATCGCCACCAGGGCACCGGCATCCTCGATGAGGGCAATATAGGCCGGGTTATCCAGGCGGTCAGCACTCACCAGGAGCCGGGGATGAGGACTGGTTATTACCGGTTTACGTGTTTCCAGGTAAGGCAGCAGTGCTTCCAGCTCCTTGATATACTCATCCTTGGGCATCACCATGGCGGCCGTTGTCAGTCCCAGGGTTTCCGCTCCGGTCAGGGGAGGGACGTCCCGCTTCCTCATTTCATAGACACGGGTAAGGAGAGAGCGCATCTTGTTGTAAACCCCGATGGCGTCAGCCAGGGACTGGTCGGTAATCTCAACCCCGCAAAATTTCTCCAAACCTTTCTTGAGCCGGGTGACATTAGCGGTAAACTGAATCCGGGCTAAATCAGAATCCTTCAGTGGCACATGGAGCTGATAGCGGAAGGACATCATTTTCAGGTGCGTCCACTGGAACCAGAGAACACGCCGGTCGTCATCCCAGTCACTGCCGACTGCCCCATCGAGGAAATCCAGCTGTCCCGACATGAATGATTCGAGAACATGAGCGCAGTAGCGGCAGGTATTCGGTGGACGGTAGACGGAAGCGAGGGGTACGTTCTGCCGCCAGGTACCGAAGATATGCCAAGGGAGTGCTCCGGCAGCATAGATAATTTCCTCCGGGATATAGGTATCAACCAGGCCAATCACCTTCTTACCCTGGGCCTTCCATTCTTTCGCCCAATTAAACCGGTTAGCTTCCTGGCCGGCCTCGACGAGCTTTTTGAGTCGCTTCTCGGCGGTTACTGTGTTTTGCACCATTTAAATCTCCTTATACAAGGTAGTATAGAACATCGGGGAGGAAAATACCAACTCATCGTAGAATATGCGCAAATATTTGTCAAACAGCGACCGCTATTGAATGGAATGAGGTAGAATCTTGGATAGGTGAGGTGGTAGAATGATGAGGGATATCAGATGATAAAAGAATTAAGAGGTGTGTAGTGTGTACTTGTCACGAACAGGTCAGCCATTTACAGGAGTAGACTAATTGATTGTTTACGACCATAAGAATTTTGACTCTGATTATCTATGCCCACATTGTGGAGGACTATTATATCTAGATACCGCTACTCCACGAAATGATGTATGCATTAACGAAAACTGTCGACTATGGCCCCGTGATTTTAATTCAATTATAGATGCCACTGAAACAGAAGAACCTAGAATTTACAAAGAGATTCAAGACAAAGAGAACCTCTTAGTAGACGAAATTCATAGGTGGAAACCGGGAATATTAGCTCGCTATGCTTATGAGGCTAGAAGAGAATTAATTACCTCATTATTTACGAAGGGAATAATGCCACTCATCGACTATTTTATTGCTGTCGGTGAGTTGTTATTAATGGCTAATAAATATCCATCCGAAGGCACAGTCGATGACATAGACAAGTTTAGACTTTTATTGGAAGATGTCCGAAGGTGGAGCCGAGACCAACGAAATTTGGAAGATGTGCGAACTAAGAGGCTTATCTTTGGTAGAACCGAATCAGGTTTGGAGCTATTATATATCAAGTACGCTAAAGCTTTTACAGAGTTTCAGAAAGAACTGGGGCTCATAAGTAACAAAAAGCTCTCTCAAACTGAGTCCTTATTTCCATATGCTCATCTTGAAGCTACCGTTACGCCGGAGCTAGACTTCACTAAAATCACCGATCATAAGGAAATATTGGAGCAGTTTTGGCCAATGAGCCTTCAATTACGATACTGGCTACAAGAGCATTATCGAACGAAGATGCAATATAACTATTTGCCAGACATCCTGGATTTTACTGTGATATATGGGTGGTTTATGAAAACGTGGGGCAAAGATAAATTGTCTATTATTCCAGCCGACAAACAGGGAAAAGAAATAGTAGATATGCAAAGGCATTTTGATTCACAAGCCAAGGGAAAGTATTCAGCGCAAAATTTCTTTAATACTTATGTAGATAGCGCAGAATTAGTGCCTATAGTTGCAAGAACACATGAAGGTATTTTAATGGATTATCATACGTTGCTCTTTTTCCTAATTTATCTTCAAGGTTGCCCAGACCCAAAGGAACCAGCGATTAAGAAACGTGGGGAAATTATCCAAGACATGAAAGCTAAAGTTGGTAAAAAATTTGAGAGTTGGCTGAGAGAGGAAACTCGTAAAAGAGGCTATGTCGGTCCTGAAACTGCCGTGCAAGAGAGTAAAAAGGGCTACGAATACGACATTATAGCTATTTCTGAAGAGAAAAAGACTATAATTATGGCTGACGCAAAATACAGAGACATGGCACCGTCGTCGTTTACAGGAACCAACTTACTTACGCAAGAACTATTAGGAGACCATGCACTGCGATGTGAGGCGAATCATCAGCAAAAGCAACTAGACTATTTTAGAAATAATATAGAGAAATTTAGAAGATACTTACAACCGCAGCGACCCTGGGGAGAATACGACATACATAGTTTTCTGGTAACAAAACAAATTCCGTTGGCTCATCGTTATAAAGAGGTAAAAATCCTTCCTGCAACTGTATTCTTACAGACGGTGATTTAATATACATGGAGAACATTTTACATGACCAAAGTTAGAACACGTTTTGCCCCCAGTCCTACCGGCTTCCCGCACGTGGGTAATATCCGGACGGCTTTGTTTGCCTGGCTTTTCGCCCGGCACCATCAGGGTAGCTTCATTGTCCGTATTGAGGACACCGATGTCGAGCGCCGGGTGGAAGGGGCAGTGGCGGCAATTCTGGATAGCCTGCGCTGGCTTAGCCTGGACTGGGACGAAGGTCCGGAGGTGGGTGGCCAATACGGGCCTTATTTCCAATCGCAGCGCCTGGAGCGATATAATGAGGCCGCCCGGCGTCTGGTGGCACAGGGTCATGCTTACTATTGCTATTGCTCTCCGGAGCGCCTTGCCGCGATGCGGGCGGAGCAGGTCAGGCGTAAACTACCACCGGGCTACGACCGTCACTGCCGTGAGCTGAGTGCCGGGGAAAGGGCGGAGAAGGAGGCGGAGGGGATCACGCCGGTGGTGCGCTTTAAGATGCCGTTGAGCGGGCAAACCAGGTTTAATGACCTCATCTGGGGGGAGGTGGTATTTGAAAACAGCATCATTGACGACCTGGTCTTGCTGAAGTCGGATGGTTACCCTACCTACCATCTGGCCAATGTCGTTGATGACCACGATATGGAGATTAGCCATGTTATCCGGGCTGAGGAATGGCTTTCCAGCACGCCCCGCCATGTGCTTCTCTACCAGGCCCTGGGTATTGAGCCGCCACAGTTTGCCCACCTGCCGATGATACTGGGACCTGACCGCTCGAAGCTGAGCAAACGGCACGGCGCCGTCTCCGCTACGGAGTACCGTGAGCAGGGTTACTTACCTGAAGTGATGGTCAACTTTCTGGGCTTGCTGGGGTGGTCGCTGGATGATAAGACGGAGCTTCTGTCCCGCCAGCAGCTTATTGACAATTTTTCCCTGGAGCGGGTCAGCCGGACGGCAGCCATCTTCAATCAGGACAAGCTCAAGTGGATGAACGGGGTCTATATCCGTAACCTGGGCGTAGACGATTTTGCGCGGCGGGCATTGCCCTTCCTGGAGAGAGATTTGCCGACTGAAGTGAAGCGTCCGTTATCTATCGATTATATTGGTCAGGTTATGCCCCTCATCCAGGAGCGAGCCAAAACAATGGCTGAAGTAGCCCCGCTTACCAGGTATTTCTTTATCGATGAGCTGGAATATGATGCCAATTTGCTGGTCAGTAAAGGGATGAGCCGGGAATCGACTATATCGGCTCTGGCAGTAGCCGGTGAGCGGCTAACCGCATTGGACGCTTTTGATGCCGGGACTCTGGAGGCGTTACTCCGACCGCTGGCGGAGGAGTTAGGGTTGAAGACAGGTCAACTCTTCAGCACGCTCAGAACTGCCGTCACCGGAGAAACAGCCACTCCTCCCCTGTTTCAAACGATGGCGGTACTGGGCAGGGAGCGTTGTCTGAAGCGGATTGAGGCAGGGATTAGTAAGCTTCGCGGGATGAGTTCCTGACACTCGCCTCCAACTATGGTCTTGATGATGAATAGCTCTCTATCTGGTTATCGCGTTCTCGATTTGACTGATGAGAAGGGGGCATTCTGCTCCCGGCTGCTGGCAGACATGGGCGCCGATGTTATCAGCGTGGAAAAGGCGCAAACAGCTCCGTCCCGAAGCCCCTTCCTGGCGGCGGATAATTTCGGTAAACGTTCGATAACGCTGAATCTGGAATCTCAGCGAGGGCAGGTAATTTTCAGGCAACTGGTAGAAACAGCGGACATTATCGTCGAGAGCTACCGGCCGGGATACCTGGCGGCCCTCGCCCTGGACTATCCTCAGCTTGATGCCATCAACCCCCGATTGATTATGGCTTCAGTTACGGATTTTGGGCAGAGCGGTGACTATCGGGATTATAAATCCTGCGATATGGTAAATTCAGCCCTGGGCGGTGCGATGTTTGTCTCCGGCGAGCCGGGCATGCCGCCGCTTCAACCGTACGGCAATCAGAGCTACCACTCCGCCGGACTTTTTGCCGCCACCGGTATTTTGCTGGCATTATGGCATCGCCATACTTCAGGTCGGGGGCAGTATATCGATGTTTCCGCGCAGGAATCAGTGGCAGCGACCCTTGACCATGTGCTGGTGCGCTATTTTTATGAGGGGACAGTGGCGAAAAGGCAGGGTAGCCTCTACTGGAATAATGCCTTTCGTATTTTCCCTGGTCGGGATGGCGACATTCTACTCACCCTGTTTTACCAGTGGGAGACGCTGGTGGAATGGCTAGCGGCAGAGGGTATGGCCGGGGATTTAGCCGATAAGAAGTGGCAGGACAAAGAGCAGCGACTTAAGCACGTGGAACATGTTATTGCCGTCCTGGAGCGGTGGACGAGAAGCCATACCGTGGCTGAGCTGGTCGAGAAAGGGCAAGCGATGCGTTTCCCCTGGGCGCCGGTGAACTCAGTGGCAGGGCTTTTGACTAATCCCCAACTGCGAGAGCGTAGTTTCTGGTTGCAGGTGGAGAATCCGCTATCAGTCATGCAGGCACAATTTCCAGGGGCGCCATGCCGGCTAAGCCGCTCACCGTGGCAGGTGGGCAGCCGTGTACCTCGGCCCGGTGAGCATAATGCTGAGGTTTATCAAAAAGAGCTGGGTCTCTCCGCGGGAGAGATTGAGGCTTTAGCCAGGGATGGTATTATCTAGCATCATCGTCCTGCTCTGGCAGGAGCACAAGCCACATCAATATCGGTCGTTTCGTAACTTATCTCCTGGCATCTCTTTTCATTGGGGCGTCTAAGAGGGGCGAAGCCCCTCTTTCTTTATTTCCCCCTATCCTTTGAGGAGAAGAACTAAACACGACCCCCTTCGTGGCAGAGCCGGCTAATGGTCACTACCCTACCGTAATCTTCTTGTCAGGTGAAACAGGGTAAGTTAGACCTCAATCGAAAGTTATCAATAAGAACAAGCACCATCAGCTGGGTCACGGTTTGTCATTAGTTTGTGTTCCCCTGGGTTCACCTGCCAACGAATGATAAGGATGCTTACGGTTATCGTACGAATGTACTGACCAAACGGCAGGATAGCCGGTATCCTGCGTAGAAAATGCTTAAACAAGATAAGTCGTTTGACGGATGACATGGTGTCTTCGTGGGCAGTACATTGGAGCAAGCTGGGTTATGCGCCTAGAGATGCTCAATCGGCATCACCAAGGAGGGAGCCTATGGCTCAAGAAAAGGAGAACTCCATTACTGTCGTGGCGGTAGGTGACGTTAGAGTTGTCCGCCGGGACTATAACCTGAGTTTTACCAAGGTTGCTCACATCTTGAAAGAGGCTGATATCGCCTTTTTTGATTGCGAGAGTACTTATGCCGAAAAAGGCTCTCCCGGTATGGCTCAGCATGGTGCTTCATATCATGACCCGTCCAGGATGCCGGCTCTTACTCTGGCTGGTTTCGATGTTTGTACTTTGGCCACCAACCATACACTGGACTGGGGCACAGATGCTGTCGTCGAGTGTCGTGAACGCCTCGAGGCGATGGGTATTGCCGTTTGTGGTGCTGGTAGCAACAGTAGCGAGGCAAGGAAGCCGGCTATCGTTGAACGAAAAGGTGTAAAAGTAGCTTTTCTCGGATATTTATCAGTTGGGCCTATTGGGTGCATGGCTGAGGAAGATAAACCCGGCGCGGCCATGGTACGAATACATACAGTGTATGAGCCTTACGAGTATCAGCCGGGAACTCCACCAAGGATTCTGACCTTCGCCTATAGGGAAGACTTACAAAACATGGTCGAGGATATCAAGAAGGCTAAGGAACAAGCTGACATCGTCGTCATGACTGACCATTGGGGTATACATAATGCCCCTACCGTTATCCCTGATTACTGTTTTGAGGTTGGGCATGCGGCGATAGATGCTGGTGCCGACCTGGTATTGGGGACTCACCCCCATATCTTGAAGGGAATAGAGGTCTACAAAGGGAAGGTCATTGTGTACAGCTTGGCTAATTTTGCCATGGAGAACGCTATTGGTCAGAGAGAAGGCGAGGTGAGGGGATTATCATTGAAATCCTGGGGACAGACTATGGCTAAGATTTACCGGCCACGCCACGCCGACCAGAGCAAGTCGCTGATATTGAAGTGCGTCATATCCGGGAAAAAGATAGAGCAGGTCTCCTATCTTCCGGTGATACTGGATAACGAGTGGTCTAACCCCGAGCCTTTACTACGTAGTGACCCGAGGGCACAGGACATATTCCGGTACGTAGAGGATATCTCCCGCGATGCTGGTCTTGGTACTAAGTTCTCCTGGGATGGTAACGATGTGGTTATCACTACCTAGTTAGCAAAGGAGAAAAGGAGTTAGAAACCATGGCTGTGGTTTGTCAGAGGGGTAACATAGCGTAATGACGACAGTGAGGAGAAGAAAGATGCCAGTTTCACAGCGAATAAAGATAGTAGCAACACTAAGCTTGGTAATGCTGACGGTTCTATCTGGTTGTGCCCAGGCCGCACCAGCGCCAGTACCGACACCTGCCCCGGCGCCGGCGCCCAGCCCGGCACCGGCACCAACGCCGGTACCAGCGCCAAAACCTACTCCAGCACCTATGCCAGCCGGGCCCTACGGGGAATTAAGGATAGCGCTATCCACACTTCACGAGGAGACCTCTGACCCGGTAAAAGCTACCTCAGGGAATAATCAAAATCTGCTATCGCCCATGTTCGATTATCTCATCCAGAAGGGCAAAGATGGTAAGCCTGCCCCGGACGTCCTGGAAAAATGGGAGATGGCGGCTGATGGTCTATCATGGACTCTATACGTCCGCAAAGGTATTAAATTCCAAAACGGTGATGACCTGACTGCTAAAGACGTAAAGTACACACTGGAGCAATTCGCTTCCAGGAAGGATGCCCAGTACGTCTATGTCAAGAATGCCATTGACCGTGTCGAGCTAGTCGATGACTATACGGTGCGAGCTTACACCAAGGGTCTGCAGGTATTTTTTGATGAGGTTATCAGTATATTCAATACAACTTCACTCCTGGTGCTGCCGAAGAACTATATTGAACGCTATGGTCTGGCCTACTTCGAGCTTCACCCGGTGGGTAGCGGCTCCTTCAGGTTTGTTCGGCATATACCGGGTGATATGAGGGAATACGAGGCGCTGGATAAACACTGGCGGCAGGTGCCCGCTTTCAAGAAGCTAACCCTGATGCTCATGCCGGAGGAAGCGACCCGTGTTGCGTCAGTAAAGACCGGGGCAATAGACCTTACTGACCTTGACCTGGAAGCAGCCATTAATATGGAGCGGGCTGGCTTCAGGCTGGCCAATGGAGGAGACTTCGGTCCTAATGTTTGCTTACATGGTGCCTATCAGGATGGCGCCGGTCCGATTGGCGACCTCAAGGTACGGCAGGCCCTTTCGCTGGCCATCAATCGGGACGAAATCGCAAAGTCCATGTTCTACGGGAAAGGCGGCCCAGCGACAATGGCCGCTATTGGCGAGCTTGCTGATGTCGATGTTTCTTACTGGAAAGAGTATAACGCCAAGCTCTGGCGCTACGACCTTAACGAGGCGAAGCGGCTGCTCAAAGAGGCCGGCTATCCGGATGGGTTCAGCATCAAGCTCTGGAGCTGTGCCATCCGAGGTGCTCCTTATTTACCCAAGCTGGCTGAAGTGATACAGGCCTACTGGACCGAAATCGGGGTCAAAGCCGAGATAGTTCCCGTGGATGTCGGTGCCTATAACACCTTCCGTAACACCACCAAATCGCCCAAACTGATCGGAGCAGCGTCCATGGGGCGCTTGACTGGATGGAGCGGCGGCACGACGAATGTAGGGTATAACCTTGCTCAACGCTTCCGCAGCACGGATGCCTTCGGTCTCCTTGGCCCGAATAAGGAGGTGGACAAAGTACTTGATGCTACCCAGAGTGAGCCAGATGCCAAGAAGAGACGGGAAATGGTTGAGAAAGTCGCCAAAATCGCCGCTGATTCCTATACCTATATCGCAATTGCCAGTGCTCCGGCGATGTGGGTTATTGGACCCCAAGTTGATATTGACTTCCCCAAGGGAGCTAGCTCACTGAGTGGTTATGCCGACATCGCCAAGCATAGGAATCCATAGGGGAAAAGTAACACCTGAGTCAGTTAAGGAGATGAAATTCAGGGTTTCTCTATGTCTGTTGGATTGTTGACAGTATAGCCGGGTGACGGAAACTGCATTAGCAAATGTATTAAGGAGAAAGATAAATGACTCAGAAGCAGAAAGAATCGATTACCCTGGTTGCCGTCGGAGATGTCAGCCCTAACCGTGATGACCCACCATCCATCTTTCGTCATTGTGGTGACGTCTTCCGTAAGGCGGACATTGTCTTCGGGCAGCTGGAGTCCCCCTTGTCGGATAGAGGTACAGGTGTTTTCATCTATCATGCCCCCTGCCGGTTAGGTGCCAAGAATATCTCGGCACTGACCAAAGAAGGCGCTGACTTTGACGTGATGTCCTTCGCCGGTAACCACTCGATGGATTACGGCTGGGAAGCCTTCTACGATACCCTTGATGCTCTCAAGAAAAATAACATTGCCGTGGTCGGTGCGGGAAGGAATATCCAAGAAGCAAGAAAGCCGGCTATCCTGGAAAGGAAAGGAACTAAAATAGGCTTTCTCTCTTACCTTACCATCGTGGTTCCTGGTCTCACCGCCACAGACAAGGTACCTGGCTGTGCTCCTCTCCAGGCCACCACTGCCTACCAGCCAATAGACCCGCGGCCGGGAGCACCGCCCGTTGTCATTACCCAGCTATTCCCGGAGGATAGGGAAGCGATGGAAGCAGACATCAGAAAGTTAAGACCACAGGTGGACGTGCTGGTAGTCTGTCATCATACTGGCGTCACCCATGTTCCCGTGGTCATCGCCACGTGTCAGAAGGAAGGCGCCTATGCCGCCATCGATGCCGGAGCTGACCTTGTTATCCAGCACCATGCCCATATTCTCAAGGGTATCGAGGTATACAAAGGCAAGGCCATTTTCTACGGCACCAATCATTTTTGTATTGAGCATGGACTTGCTTCTGCACCAACATATCGAGCGGGCAGAATGGAAGCCTGGGACCCTGGATATGTGAAGGCGAGCGCGCAAATCTACGCACGGTACCGCCGGCGTGGCTATCATTTCCGGACAATGGTGGTCAAGGCGGTAATTCAGGATAAGAAAATCCAGAAGGTAAGCTTCATCCCGGCCTATATCAACTCTAACCGTGAACCTGAGGTACTGACGCGTCAGGACCCGCGGGCGCAGGAAGTCTTTGACTATGTGAAAGAAATATCAGAGGACGAGGACTTGAAGGTTAAGTTGTCATGGGATGGCGACGAGGTAGTCATCGGCACCTAGCTAGCTCCAGCCATAGAAATAAACATTAGCTATACCTTTGAAAATAAAAAGTCAGGAGGTAGAAATGAACCTACCAAAGCAAATCAAGCTATTAGTTACGATGGGGTTAATTCTTTCCTTGCTGTTGGCCGGCTGTGCCAAGGCAGCACCAGCACCGGTACCTGCACCTACCCCAACGCCAAGTCCAGTACCAACTCCAGTTCCCGCACCCATGCCGACTCCTAAACCAGTCGCCCCAACTGGACCTTATGGAGAGTTGACTGCTGCCGTAACCAGTTTTGGTAACGAAAACTTTGACCCCATACTTGCCGCTCAAAGTGTCGCTTCCAACCTGGTTCACCCTATGTTTGACTCCTTTATCAAGTTGGATGATAAGGGTAAACCCGCACCGAGTATTCTCGAAAAATGGGAGATGGCCCCGGATGGTCTCTCCTGGGTTTACAACATTCGCAAAGGAATCAAGTTTAGCAATGGAGAAGACTTGTCTGCTGATGATGTGAAGTTCAGCATCGAGCGGTACGCCTCAAAAGATGGTTTCTACGCTCATCTGAGAAACTCTGTTGAGCGGGTAGAGAAGGTGGATGACTACGGTATCCGGATTTATACCAAGGGGGCACAACCATACCTGCCTTACTACCATACCCTCTATTGTACCCAGGGTTTTGCGATGCCTAAGGACTATATTGAGAAGAATGGGGTGGAATACTTCAGGCGTAACCTGGTGGGTTCCGGCCCCTTTAAGTTCGTTCGCCATGTCTCCGGTGACCTTATCGAATATGAAGCGTGGGATAAGTACTGGGGACAGGTTCCTGCCTTCAAGAAGCTGACAACGATACTGATACCGGAGGAACCCACTCGTGTGGCTATGTTTAAGACCGGGGAGGTAGATATCATTGATGTTGGCTTTGAAGCGGCAGCCGAGTTAGAAGCATCAGGCTTCAAGACAATTACTTTCGTTGCTGACCAGGCGTCGGTATTTTTCGTTGGCCCCTATGACCCCCGGGCAAGCGGTATGCCGACGGCGGACCTCAGGGTGCGTCAGGCACTTTCGCTTGCGGTCAATGGGGAGGAGATCAGGCAGACCTTCTTCTATGGTAAAGCCAGACCTCCCACCGGACCCGCGGGCGCCTCCGAGCTATCCGCAGACATTGATACGGCTTATTGGGCAGATTATGCATCCAAACTCTATCGTTATGACCCGGAGGAAGCAAAGAAGCTTCTTAAGGAAGCCGGCTATCCGACAGGTTTCAACATCCGTTTGTATTCTTATCCCATGAGTTCGGCACCCTATTTGCCCAAACTCGCTCCCGTCATACAGGGCTACTGGCTAAAAATCGGGGTCAAAGCTGAGATAGTCCCTATGGATTGGCCAGCATTCAGGACCAAACTGTACGGCTTAAAGTCGCCAGAAATAATTGGGCAAGCGTCCATTATTGGCATTGGTTCTGGCCCTGTTAGCACCGCATCATTGCGCTCAGCGTACCACTCACTGGGTAACAATTACCTTTTTACCCCGGGTTTCCCTGATGTAGACAAGCTCATAGATGACGCTACTACTGAAATGAATCCAACCAAAAGAACCGAGCTGGTGACCAAAGTGCTAAAAACGGCCGCCGATAGCTACGTTTACGACGTGATTGGCTACGGGCCCCTGATGGTGGCACTATCTTCCCGGGTAGACCTTAATATCCCCACTACATCTCCATTTTTTGGAGCTTATGTCCATACCGCCGTGCATACGGGTAAATAATAGGGTCCCCAAGCTCCGGCTGAACGGTTAAGCCAGAGCCATAAGCAGGCCAGGGCTCTAGAGCCCTGGCCTGCTTATGGGAGGGGACTGCTGGGTATAGTCCTGACGAAAACAGTAGGTTGAATTTTTAGCGGGTCGTACTTTAGATTTTTTGAGTTGATTGATAATAACCTGGTCAAAGTAATGATGAACCGTCTCGATAAACGCAATACTTAGGGCCGTCTTGTGCTTGAAGAAATCCGCATTTAGATGGGAAATGACCCAAACTAGGAGTAAGGAGGCAAGACAGATTGGACGCAAGAGCTCTCGAAATGAGGTTGAGTTCCCTGGTAAAAGGGAATAGCCCTGAACGCAGGAAAGAGCACGTTTTGAAGGCAAAGAGTCAAGGAAAAAAGATTATCGGCTCAATATGTCCCTGCATGCCGGAAGAAGTCATTTACGCCGCTGGTATGCTCCCCTGGCGTATCACTGGAACCTGGGACTCAGACGTCTCGCGAGCTGCCGCTTATCTTGACCTTGATTCCTGTCAATATTGCCTCCACTCCCTGGAGGCGCTACTAAGGGGTGACCTGGATTTTATTGATGGGATGGTGGGTTCGGATTGGGACGATGACCAGAGACGTTTATACGATACGTGGAAGCGCGTCAGTAAGCCGGCATTTTATGAAACTTACTCGGCTTCTCTCAATAAAAGTAGCATTGTCGTCAGGTATCGTGCTCACGAACTTGCTGAATTAGCTTCGGCTCTGGAACGTTTTAGCGGACATAAAATTACGGATGATGGCCTAAGACAAGCAATAAAAGTATATAACCAGACAAGGCGTCTTCTCCAGCAGTTTTATGAGTTGCGAAAGCGGCCGGTACCTCTCATTTCTGGCCCGGAGGTTCTGGGCATAACCACGGCCTCCAGGGTAATGGATAAAGCCGAATTTAATGCCGAACTGCAGGATTTGCTTCCCTATTTAGAGGGGCGGCAGGTCGCTCCCCGATCCGGTCAACCCAGGATACTGGTATCTTCTGACCATCTCGATAATCCCCGCTTTCTGGAGATAATCGAAGGCGAGGGATGCCAGGTAGTCATGGATGACCTTGATACCGGTAGTCGGTATTTTAGTAAACTCGTTGATGAGTATGCTGATGATTTATATTTGGCTTTGGCCTGGCGTTCTGCGGACCGACCGGGTGACGCCGCAATGTTCGGCTGGAAGGAACAAGCCAGGCAAACCATACAATGGGCGAAAGATTTCAGGGCAGACGGGGTTATCGAACTTTTCGATGAATTTTCGGCGGCACGGCAATGGCGGTCGCCGATAGTAACCCGGGAAATGGCACGTGAAAATATGCCATTCATACGGATAAGTCGCGGGTATGAGGTGACCAATATCGAACAACTGCGGACCAGGGTAGGAGCGTTCCTGGAAATGCTATTAGAGGCAAAGAGTGTTCCCGGTAAAAGCATCAGCTAAGAAATGCAGGTTTGAGATTCTATCAGAACAGCTATACAAAACTAATAAGGGGGAAAGAGATGGCAAACACCGAGTATTTTGAGAAGGAAATCGCCAACCTGAAAAGAAGAATCAAGAATATCGAAGAACGTCCTGACCCCAGGTATATGAAGACCACCAAGCTCAGATATGAACTGGAGGTAGAACACCTGATTGACATGGTGGAGGCCATGCAAGACAATAAACCTTTTGCCGAGTTTTATGAAATTGGACAACTACAATCAGCGTTGGGGTTTCGCCATGGTGTCGGGGGTGACCGCGTGCGTGACCCTTACCACTACAAGAATATTGCGGTCAACACATTTGGCTTTCCGGAACACACCTGCGACCGTACGATGATGGCCCTGGCCTTGATTATCAGTGGCGAACTGCCGATACCCAGAGTGATGACAACCCACCGTACGCCATGTGACCCGCACCGGTTGTCCTATCTTGCCGCATCTGAATTCCTGGGTGTACTCCTTTTTGAACTGGTCAAGCCCAATAGTTCTGGTGAAGCGGCAATCCGATGCTTTGGTGAACAGCTCGGTGAGTTGATTGAGTTCTGTGAAAAGAGCGTGGCTGGCATCAAGTATGACGAAGACAAACTTATCGAAATCCTGGAAACAAACCATATTGCTCGGGGTTATCAAATTGAGACCTACGAGTTAAGGAAGCGGGTGCCCTGTCCTATCTCTCCCCAGGATGTTTTCCGGATAGCGCTAAGCCCGGGCGGCCATGTTAATCCTACTAAAGCTTTGGAGTACTGCCGGCTTTACCGTGACGAGCTGTTCGAACGGGCGGAAAAAGGGATAACGGGAGTGCCTGATGAGAAGCTGCGCATCGCCTGGACAGCTTCAGCTCCTTTTGGGAGACAGACCTTCGACCTGCTGAGTAGAAAGGGGGTCAGCATGCCGTGGTACCACTTCGGCGTTTCCCCTGCTATGTATGGCGTGGTGCCGGCCACCTACGGTGACGATAGCGCCTATGGTCGGAAACTGACACCGTTGGAAGAGGTGGCAAGAGGTGGTGTATTTGCCAACGTTTGGGGAACGACGGCAGAGCCATGGGTCGACTCCTTGATTAAGGCGTGTCGAGAGCTGAAGATTGACGCGGTAGTCGATTACTTGATGCCAGGGTGCATCACGACCAAAAGCCTGAAAAGAATCACCGCGGAAAGGTTAATGGAAGAGCTTGGCATTCCCACCCTCGACCTGGAGGGAAGGGAATTCTTCATGACGGAGGGTGAAATATTTAATATGAACAAGAAGCTCGAAGAATTCCTTGATATGTGTATCGCCAATAAGAAATAAGATTACACAGATGTCCAGTCGGAGGATAGTATGGGAATAAAACGAGCGCCATTGGCTCCTTATCGGGTTCTTGACTTGACCGATGAGAGTGGCGTTTTCTGCACCAAGATTCTGGCATCATTAGGTGCTGATGTTATCCGAGTAGAGCCGCCGGAAGGAGACCCCACCCGGAGCATCGGACCCTTCTACCATGATGAGCCTGACCCGGAAAAAAGCCTGCACTGGTTTACCTACAACCTCAATAAGAGAAGTGTTACGCTCAATATTGAATGTACTACCGGGCAAGAACTCTTTAAGCGGCTGGTGAAAACGGCTGATTTCCTGGTGGAGTGTTTCCGACCGGGCTACCTTGATAAACTGGGACTCGGCTATGCTATTCTCAGTGAGCTTAACCCTCGACTAGTCCAAACTTCAATCACACCATTTGGCTCTACCGGACCTTACCGCCAGTTTAAAGGCTCCAACCTGGTGGTGTCAGCCGCCAGTGGTTATCTCTATCTCTGCGGTGATGCCGAGCGGCCTCCCGTTCAGTGTGCGACGCCACTGGCCTGGTACCACACCGGTTTAGAGGCGACCACCTTCACCATGATGGCACACTGGTACCGGCAACGGACGGGACAAGGCCAGCAAATCGATGTCTCGGCACAAGAAAGCTTTATGTCGCAGGCGTTACCGGATTTATTGTTTTGGAAAAGCCATGGTTGGCTCACACAACGGTCAGCCGACGGACGAAATGTAGCTGCTACACCGGCCCAAGCTGCTACACCGGCTCACGCCGCTAGACCAGCTCAAGCTGCTAGACCGGCTCCCCGCTCAATGATTAAATGCCAGGACGGGTATGTACTTTTCTCCATCAGACCTTACTTGGCAGAGATTAGAGAGTGGCTGGCCAGCGAGGGGATGACGGAGGACCTTTTTGAGAAAGAGTGGGATGACGTTATCCTGAAGAAGCTACATCCTTCTCCCGAGCAACAACACCACGTCGATGACCTGGTGCAGGCTTTTGCGCTGAAGCATACCAGGGATGAGCTGATGTGGGGAGGCGAGAAAAGGGGAATTGAGGTCGCCAAAGTGCAAAATGTACGAGACGTAATGGAAGACACCCATCTTAAGGAAAGAGGCTACTTTGTTCAGGTAGAGCATCCTGAGATTAAGGATACGATTACCTATGGGGGCTCTCCGTTCAAGTCGGATGAGATGTCCTGGGGATACCAGCGGCGAGCTCCATTTATTGGGGAACACAACCAGGAAATCTATATCGGCGAACTGGGACTCAATAAGCAGGAATTAGCGGTTCTGAAAGAAGGAGGGGTCATATGATGACCAAGGCTTCCGGTATGGAGATGGCACTTAGTGGAATAAGGGTGATTGATTTTGGCGCCGGTGGTATCGACCCGATAACGACGAGTATTCTGGCTGACTTTGGGGCCGAGGTTATCAAAGTAGAAAGCTACAGCAAGATAGATTTTATTCGTCTCTCCGGCAGGACGATTGACGGTACGGATGACCCCAATAAGGATGTGCACTTTGCCCGCTATAACCAGAATAAATTTGGCGTGCTCATCAACCTGAAATTCCCTAAGGGAGTGGCCCTGGCCAAAAGGCTGGTTAGCACTGCCGATGTGGTGACGGAGAACTTTACCGTGGGTGTCCTGAAGCGACTCGGCCTGGGCTACGATGAGCTTCGTAAAGTAAAGCCGGATATTATTTATATGAGTTCCTCTTTTGGTGGACAGGAAGGCCCGTACCGGGATTTTAGAGGCCACGGTACTCACCTTGCCTGTATGGCCGGCCTGTATGATCTTACCGGATGGCCGGACGAGTCAGTACCTCTGGCCCTGGCCGCCTTTGCTGACCATAGCTCGCCTTTTTTATGGGCGACTGTAATCATCGCCGCTCTGGAGCATCGCCGCCAGACAGGCAGGGGGCAGTTCATTGATGCCTCGAGTCTGGAGGGCTGCATCGATATCCTGGATACGGCGATTGCCGACTACAGTGCGAATCAGCGAATCCTGACCCGCCAGGGCAACCGTCATCCGGCAGCAGCCCCTCATGGCGTTTATCGCTGCCAGGGCAAAGACCGGTGGTGTGCCATCTCTATATTCACCGATGAAGAGTGGCAAAGCTTTGGACAGGCGTTGGGCAATCCGGCGTGGGCGGGGGAGGAAAGGTTCGCCACTCTACCGGGGAGGCTGGCCAATGCTGATGAGCTTGACCAACTTGTGGAAGGATGGACTCATGAGCAGGAAGCGGAGAAAGTCATGTTGAAGCTCCAGCAAGCCGGCATCGCTGCGGCGGTAGTGGAAACCGCCCGTGACTTATATCAAGACCCGCAGCTAGCTCATCGCGGGCACTTCTGGGAATTACCGGAACAAGACATGAAGGGTTATACCTTTGAGGCTCCTGCGGGCTGCTTGAGCAAGACTCCGGCGTCATTGCAGAGGCGGTTTCCGCTTTTGGGAGAGCACAATGAACACGTGTTCTTGGAACTGCTCAGCCTCGACCCTGAAGAGTATAAAGCACTGGTTAAGGAGGGGGTTATTTCGTAGCCAATCCGCCTACGAGATTGAAATAGAAGTAAGAAGCCAAGGAGGAAGCAATGAGCTACAAACAAATTCTCTATGAGGAAATCGAACCTGGTATTGTGAAGATTACCCTGAACCGCCCGGAGAAGCGCAACGCCATAGATAATCTCACCGTGGAAGAACTGCAGGATGCTTTCATGAAGTCAGACCTCAATGATGATGTGAGGGTGATTGTTCTTGCCGGAGCGGGTAAGGACTTTTGTGCCGGCTATGACCTCAGCGGTAAAGGTGAACCAGCCCAGGGTCCGGTGCTGAAAGCCGT
>Ga0209514_10000331_pt1 | contig 101250 bp, 110 predicted proteins | sample Subgrocontami58m_FD_187452 | JGI IMG/M metagenome (GOLD analysis project Ga0209514, IMG submission 187452) | Subsurface groundwater microbial communities from S. Glens Falls, New York, USA - GMW37 contaminated, 5.8 m (SPAdes) (version 3) | ecosystem: Environmental > Aquatic > Deep subsurface... | reverse complement strand
GACAGAATCAATGAAATTTTATTTAATATTCTGGGGTGGGATCGAAAATAGAATAGAACTTTACTGACTGATGCGGCAAACGCAAGGCTGGGCAGAGTTTGTTGCCCGGCCTTTTTATTTTGACAGAGTTAATTAATGTGATTAAATGTCACCCTAAAATCTTAGTACGGCACTAAATATAGCTACAGCTAAAATTAACAGTGCAATGGAAAATAGCTTGATCATTTTAGATTGACTTACCGCAGCTAAAGCGATGCCACAGATTAGAAAAATCATTGGCAAAGGCCAAAATATTATTATGGCTAAAAAAATTGCTCCACTTTCGCTCCGGCCTCCGCTATGGAAAAGCTCGTTATTATTAATACTGCAGCCGGGACATATTAGCATCAATGCAAAAACAGCCATTACCATAGCACTTCCTAGAAAAATAGTTAGTAAAAGCTTTTCCTTCATTAGGTTGATTTCAATATAACCGAAATCAAAATCCGTGTAAAGGGTAGCAATTTGAAAAAGGGTAGGCTGCAATTTTCAAGTTACATCGCAGTTCTAATTGGGTCGCACAAGCTCCTTTTTACGACACCCTTGTGGGGGAGACCCCCCTTAAATGATTTGAAATGCCGGAAATGATGGTAATTGTGTGATAAAATATCCATCAGTTATTGAGGTGTCTAAACAAGATTTACACATTAATAATACAATGAATCGGTCAGTTTGAGAATTTAAAATACGACCCAATTTCTTTTTTAATAATTCTTGTTCTCTAATAGATAGAGTGCCTATGTAGATATTAATAAGAACTTGTCTTAATCCGAAATCTTTGCAATATGTGGTAATCTTTTGCCATTTCCGTTTATTCCGTGAATCCCACGATATTAATGTAAAAAAACTACGATTATTCATATGAGGATATCGTCGGTGTTAAAAATGAATGGCTGATATTCTTGAGATTTAAGAAAATGTCTTGCAAGTAATTGAATTTGTAAAAGAATGACATCCTTAATAGTTCTTTGTTTATTCTCGTAGGTAATTTTTTGGTTGAGTCTTTGTAATACCGCTTCTGCAACCCTGCTTCGTCCTTCTGTAGAGAGTTGATACTCTTTTGTTTTAATTTTTTGAAAATATTTTTGTTTAGTTATTTCTTTTTTGATAAAGAGAGGAAATAAAGCGGAATCAACAATGGGTACTCGAAATTCCTCGACAAGATCAAAAACGAGGGAGAGTTTACCGTAACCTTCTGCATGATACAAACCTACATACGGGTCAAATCCCACATATAAGCATGCTCGTTCTACTTCGTTGTAAAGTATGCCGTAACCATAATTTAGGGTGCTATTGAACTTATCTCGGTTTTGGGGTTTTCGACCGGGGAACTTATGCAATTTCTTAAGGCAAGTAAAATAATAATCTGCTATTTTTCCTTCAATGCCCAGCAATTTTTCTTTATGTACTTTAGAGTCGTTTAAATAGGGTAGGGTTGAGAGAAGGAATTGAGCTTTATTGATTTTTTCACCAAAAGATTCTTGACAGTATTTTTTCTCTAAATAACGGAGATACGCAATTTGATTAGAGGTTTTTCCGAAGACAAATTTTTTTGCCAGATCAAATGATGTTGGAGAATCGGAAGAAGCTACTTGTGCACGACGCAATTTTGATAAACCATTTGGCCGGCTTGATAAAATCCGTCCAATAGGTTTTCCAAATGCCCCTAAATACATAATATCCACTTCGTGTTCAAGGGCTAATTGAACAGCGTTAGTGGATATTGATGAAGGTCTAAGGATTACTATTTTATTCAGTTGTCTAATGGGATATTCGAGAGGTTTTTTCTTTTGAGGTAAACTAAGCAAGATCCGCTCACCAGAGCTTCTAATTCTTGTACCAAAGGTATTAACCAAAAGATCCATAAATATATAATATAATTATTATGTTAATATGTCAAGTATACTCAAAACATCAAAAATTTTAAACCAATACAATTATTTCTTTCCAAAGGAATTGATTGCGCAAAAACCGGCTTCTCCAAGAAATAGCGCGCGGTTGTTAGTGTACGCAAGAAACAAAGAACAAATAACTTACGACACATTTATTAATTTAGGAAAATATCTTCCGAAGCATGCGGTTCTGGTATTTAACGAAACTAAAGTGATTCCGGCGCGAGTGGAATTAAAAAAAGCCACTGGCGGCAAGGTGAAAATTTTATATATCGCAACAGAACAGGAGTTGGTAAAGGTAATGGCGGATAGAAATATTCCTATTGGTTCGCAATTATATCTTGGTAAAAAATCGGTATTTTCCGTTGAGCGACAACAGGAACAATTTTATTTTCTACGGCCGTTATTTTCCGATCGTTCGGTAGAATCCTTTCTGGAAAAACATGGTACCGCGCCTTTGCCACCGTATATCAAGCATTCGCCGCTGGTCGGATCAAAATTAAGAAAAGAATATCAAACAGTCTTTGCGAAGTATTCTGGTTCGGTTGCGGCCCCAACTGCTTCGCTTCATTTTACAAAGTCATTGTTGCGTCGCTTGAGGCAACAAGGTTTTGGCATTGAGTTTGTAACCTTGCATGTGAATTTGGGCACATTCGCGCCGCTTCGGGAAGCGCAATTACAAGAGGGGAAACTCCATAGCGAGTATTATGAAATTAACCGAAAAACTCTGGAACGTTTGAATCAGTATAAAAAAGAAGGTAGGCTGATTATTGCCGTGGGAACAACCGTAGTTCGGACTTTAGAATCAGCGAGCGATACACGTAGAAATATATCTCAAGAAAAAGGGGATACAAATTTATTTATCCGTCCGGGTTATGATTTTAAATTTGTCGATGGCATTATTACGAATTTTCACGTGCCGCAATCGAGTTTGCTGATGCTCATTGCCGCGTTCGTTGGGCAAAAGAAAATTTTATCGCTGTATCAAAAAGCCATCCGCAAAAAATTTAGATTATTTTCTTTCGGGGACGGGATGCTGATTATTTGACAAAAAAACACTTTTTAGATATATTATTGTTGTTATTTAAGAACTAAATTATAGATCCCAAAAGGAGGGTCTCATGTTACATGAGGATGGATTACGTGCTCGAGTCGCAGACGTTCAAGAAATGCTTGCTCCGGCACCGTGGCAATCTAAGTCGGGCGCTGCTCTGAAAAGGCCAGTCGTCATACCGATGACAGTGCTTCGAAATCGTTATTTCGCTTATGCGCCGAACGAATTGCGGAAGTTACCCGGTAATTTCGATATTGGCGGCTTAAGGATATACACGGTTGCGCCGATTCCTGCTGGCGCAAAGGGAGCATACGAATTCCATCCCATGCGGGAAGAAATCGTCATTGCGGTAAGTGGAAGAGTACGGTGGACGTGCGAAGACATAACAGGTGCCAGACAGGAGTGGATCCTGACTCAAAATCCTGACCCGAACAAACCGGAAGAACTCGAAGGAGTATGGATGCCGCCGTATATTTTTCACATATACGAGGCATTGGAAACTGCTTTCCTTCTGGTTATCACCAATACGTTGTTCATCCACGAAGATCCTCGCACTCACGATACCAAGTACCAAGCACAATGGGATGAGTTGAAGAAGAATTATCGGGGTTAATCTCGATGAGTGGCCGTTTGATTTTCAAGCGGCCACTTTTTATTTATAATGATATGTATATATGCCAAAAGAAAAAATTAAGCGACTTATATCCCGAGCAGTAAAATCGAACGATACAACAGAACTCAACGCATTATTGATTGGTATATTAACTTTACCGCGCCCAGTGGAGAAATTAGACGCATTTTTAGTATTGCCGGGCTTGGGAGAAGATTGGCGCATTCAAGATAGTATTAAGTATTGGGAAGATACTACGCACGCGCGATTTTTATTGATTGCTGGCCATAATGAAAAGGAAAAATATTATAGAGACTTCAGTATTCCATTTTTACAAAGAAAGCCCTTTTATTTACATCGCACTAAAGGAGTGATTATTCGTTCCACGGCAACTCATACTCGCGAGCAAATGGAATGGGTTTCCGATCAAATTAAAAAATTGGATATTCAAAGCATTGGGTTAATTGTTTCTCCGTATCATTTGTCTCGAGCATACCTTACGCTGTTAAAAACATTATTAAAACAAAAACAAAGAATTCCATTGATTCCAATACCAGTTGCTGTCCCTATGGACAAGAAAATCCCCGAGTATCGAATGACCGCGTGGGAAATGATCCCGGGAGAAATCGCGCGGATTACAAAATATCAAGAAGCTGGTGATGTGGCAACGTATGCGGAATTGCAAAAGTATTTAAAATGGCTTTCAGCACAATCATTACTCAGAGGAGATATGGTATAATACTATAAAGACCATAATTGATTGCTTATCCGCAGTCTTTTTGTTTGCTTATATGAAAAAATACCTATTTGCAGTTGTTTTGTTAAGTATTGTCAGTTACAGCAGTGTTGCCGCGATAGGAGGCGCAAAGGTTTCGCTCGCGCAATTAGAAGCTATTACCTCGACGGATTTAGGCGTGCCGGATTCCGGTATTTTGCCGAGCAATCCGTTTTATTTTATGAAAGAGTTTCGCCGGAACATTCGCCGGTTTTTCATTTTTGACTCGGTCAAGCAAGCGCAATACGAATTAAATGTCACCAATGAAAAAGCGGCAGAAGCCAAGAAGACGGAAGAAATCACCCCGAATGATACTGGGGCAATCAAAGACGCGTTGAAAAATTATCAAGGCGCTCAAGAACGTTTGCGTTTCCGTTTAGAAAATTTGCAGGGAACTTCTCAAAATCCCAACATAGATCGTTTATTGGAAGATGTCGCGGAGAAAACCGTGAAACACGAAAAAGTGTTTGATGATATCGCGAAAAAATTCGAAGATCAAAAAGATTTTCAAGATTTAACTGAAAGTATAAAAAATCAGATTGAAGATTCCGCGGCAGTGGCGGCGACCAAAGACGATCCGGCTAAGTTTGCTTCGAAATTAGAAAAAGTGTTCACCGCAGAGAAAGGAGGCGATTTGAAACATGTGAGTTCGGTAGAAATTCTGGATCGGCTTTCCAGTAAAGCGCCAGAACAATTGAAACAATCCTTAGAGAATCTGCGTCAGGATTTTTCCGAACGTTTGCATCAAGATCTGCAAGACGCGTTTTCCAAGAATGATGCGCAAACCGTTGAAGACGCAGTCAGAGAATTGCCGGGTGATGCGGCACAGCGATCAGTTATTTTAGAAGAAATTAAAGAAAAAAATACTGAAACATTAAATCCCACGACAATCATTCGCAAACCAGCGTACGTGAAACCAATTCCGCTCCCGCCCGTGTCGGAAACGATGTGCTTTGAGCAGTATAATCCCGTGTGTGGCGCGGATGGGAAAACCTATTCCAATGTGTGTTTTGCGAAGGTTGCCGGAGCGGTGATTGTCTCTAGGGGGGAATGTGGCACGCCTTCGGCTACCAAAGAAACCCAAAACATACAACCCATTATTGATGACACAGTTGAGTCGCCGCCAGTACGAGTCGTTGTTGAGATTTCCAAAGAAGCCACTATTGTTATTGATGAGAGCGGCCGCTTTGTCCCGCAAGACGTAAAAATACGCAAAGGTGGCAAGGTAACGTGGGTGAATAAGGGCAAGTTATTTATATGGCCGGCATCTAATGACCATCCATCGCACTTGGCGTATCCGAGCTTTGACGCGTTGAAAGGAATTGGTAATGGTGATAGTTATTCGTTTGTCTTTGATCGAGTAGGAACGTGGAGTTTTCACGATCATCTCAATTCATCAGTGAGCGGAACAGTTACGGTAACCGAATAATTAAGTATGAGAAAAAGGCGGCACTCCCGATTTTTTTCAATTTGTGCGATATACTATTACATATACATATGAATATCATTGAGGAACTAAAAAAAGTATTTTACGGGGAAATTTCCAGTGATACATTGTCACTCCAAAAATACAGTCGCGATGCGAGTTTATTTGAAATCCAACCATCGCTGATTGTCGCGCCGCAGGATGTGGAAGACGTAAAGCATGTAGTGCGTTTTGTTGCGGATCAAAAACAATCCAACCCGACACTTTCTTTAACGGCTCGTTCCGGCGGGACCGATATGACAGGTGGACCACTCACTGAATCTATTGTGGTGGATTTTACCAAGCATTTTAATCAGATCAAGAATTTTGGTTTGGATTTTGGCATTGTTCAGCCGGGGGTCTATTATCGGGATTTTGAAAAAGCATCTCTGGCGCAAGATTTATTAATGCCGAGTTATCCGGCATCGCGGGAGATTTGCACGGTGGGCGGCATGGTCTCAAATAACTCCGGCGGTGAAAAAACGTTAGCCTACGGAAAAACTGAAGACTATGTTCAGGAATTAAAAGTAGTTTTCAGCGATGGCAATGAATATATAGTGAAGCCTCTGTCTAAGCCAGAATTGGATGGAAAGATGAAGCAGAATAATTTTGAAGGCGAAGTCTACCGAAAACTTTTTACGCTCATTAGCCGAAACTACGATTTAATCCAGAATGCCAAGCCGCGCGTCACTAAAAATTCTGCCGGTTATTATTTATGGAATGTCTGGGATGGCACGACTTTCAACCTTGCGAAGCTGATTGTGGGTTCGCAGGGAACTTTGGGATTGGTGACAGAAATTAAATTCCGTCTTATCCATCCGAAAAAACGATCACAGATGGTGGTCATCTTTTTGAGAAATCTCAAACCGCTCGCGACCATCGCGAAAATGGTAATGGAGTTTCACCCAGAAAGTTTTGAGTCGTATGATGATAATACGCTCAAACTCGCCATCCGTTTTTTGCCGAGTTTGATTAAAATCTTAAAACCGAAAAATCTTCTAAAACTCGGCTGGCAATTTTTGCCGGAAATGAAAATGGTATTGACCGGCGGTTTACCAAAATTAGTGATGTTGGCGGAATTTACTGCCGATACGGACCAAGAAATTGCGGATAAGCTCCAGAGTTTACAACCCAAGTTAAAGGCATTAGAGGTGCAATTTCGCATCGTGCCGGATCCGGAAGAAGCGAAAAAATATTGGACGATTCGGCGGGAAAGTTTTAATCTCCTCCGTACTCATATCAAGGGCAAGCGGACTGCTCCGTTTATTGATGACTTTATCGTGCGGGTTGAGCAGTTGTCGGAATTTTTGCCGCGCTTGAACGCAATTTTAGGGAAATATGATTTGACCTATACGATTGCCGGCCACGTAGGGGACGCGAATTTCCATATTATTCCGCTGATGAGTTTGGATATGCAGAAATCCAAAGTAATCATCGATTCGCTTTCTCACGAGGTGTACGATTTGGTATTAGAATTTCACGGCTCCATCACCGCCGAACATAATGATGGCTTAATCCGCACACCGTATCTGGAGAAAATGTATGGCGAGAAAATCTATCTCCTTTTTGAAGAAACTAAACGCATTTTTGATCCCCAGAATATTTTTAATCCGGGTAAAAAAGTGAAAGGGAACTTACAATATTCTTTTGATCATTTGGTAAAATCTTAAGAATTTATTTTCCCGCCTCGTATAAAGCTTGGATTTCTGAGGCGGTAACCGCGCGGTTATAAAGACGAACTTCATCAGAGATACCGCGGTAATAATAACAGCCACCGCATCCAGGTTCGTAACCAGCGATAAGATTGGAGGCGACATTGTTAAATTGGCTTGCCGGTATGGCGGTAGTGTTGTTTGCGGACAAGACTCCGTTCACGTATACGCGGAGGGCAGTGCTTGGTTCATACACGCCGGCAATATGAATCCATTGCGTAATCGGAATTGCGCCTGTAGTGGCGGTAATGTTATTGGTGCCATCGGAAGAAATGCGAAATCGGGCGAATGGACCAGGTTGTATGGAAAGTCCCCATCCTTTACTTGTCGCGCTGGATTTAACGAAAATATATCGCTCCACGAGCGGTGGATCAACATCTAGGTTTGCCCAGGTCATGATTGTTACTGGTCCGGTGAGTTGGGCAATAGCCGGCGACCCAAAATTAATATGCCCGCCAGTGCCAACAAAATGATAACCTTGATTGGATTTTCCGGTATCGGAATAAACGCCGCCAGATGGTGGCACTAATGTTCCATTAATATTATTCCCAGACGCATCCAAGGCATTATTATCGTATTTCCAATAGGCAATCAGCCCAGAAGCTTTGCTCCATAATGTAAGATCGGTGCCGGCTTCGAATCGGGCCGGATCCGATCCGCCATCATTAATCGCATATCCTTTCAGATATTTTTCTGATTGCAGTAAGGCGATTAAATTCCAACTTTCTACAACACCGCCATTAATGTACGCATAGTACAGATTTTTTGCGGAGGAATTAATCGGGTCAACGGGCAAAGAGGCAAAAGGAGACCCGGGATTTAAGGAAGAAAAATTAATTGGCAGCCAGCCGGTGCCGTTTATGTTTCGGAAATTGGTATTGATTTTGCATTGATAGGACCAGCCAACTGGCAAAGATGGTAAGTTTAAATTCGCGCAGATTGAGGAGGTATCGGGCAGGGAGATATAGACTATATTTGCCGTTCCCATATCACTACCCCCGAGTGTTTTATACAGTTGGATTGCTTTATTAATATCGTTAATTTCACTTACTCGATTGGCATCGCGCGCTTGATTAAAGAGTTCTATTGGATTAAGTATGACAAGGGTAGTAGCGCCTAAAATACCTAAAATTCCCACTACAATAATCAATTCTAAAAGACTAAAGGAGGCTTTGTTGCGCCACAAGCGAATCTTCGGAGATTGAGCCATACGCTCAATTCTATCAAATATTCCTTATTTATACATGGAATAATCTTCTCTCTTCAAAATGAGCCAAGTTGACTTTTTTCTTTATATCGGTTAAGGTAGGGTTATCGTTAGTCAGGCGATAGTAGAGTTATCTATGTAATTAGTCGTTCGCCTAAGACGATATCATTAAAAATTTAGGCGAAATGGACAGAGGAAATTTCGGTGGTGGCCAGCGCCAAATGCATGATGTGTCTGCTCTTAACTTGAGCTGCACAGAATGCGGCGCCGCTATCAAAGAGTTACCGTTTGAGCCAACGAAGCGAGAAGATGGCACCTACGGTCGCCTCTATTGCTACGATTGCAATAAGAAACGGCGCCCAAGTTTCCGCGGTGGCGGTGGCAACCGAGGAGGATTTGGAAGATAGGATTTATTCCTAAACTATATAAAACCCGCGTAACCCGCGGGTTTTATATTTGTTGACATTTTATTAAAAATATTGTAGTATACAGACAGCAAAACTGATTTCATCAGTTTTATTTTTAAAAATAAAAAAGGAGGTATGCGGGAAAATGATTGGATATGTGACGCCGTATACGAAGATGTTTGGATTGCTCGAGCCGTTTGGTACGATGGAAATGATCAGCAAAGCCGGATTCAATGGAGTGGAGGTCTTGTTAAGCGGGGATGCTCGGAAAAATCCGGGGAAATATTCCCAAGCTGCAAAGCGATACGGCCTTTCGATGAATGGCCATATTCTCTGGAGCAAGGAAAATAGTCCTCACACACTGCACAGCTATCCGCTTTCTTGGTTCGGATATCTGCTCCCGGATAGTTATACTTTCCAGGAGGCGGTCCCATCTCACACACATTTCTATTGCGAGGGGATTGTAGTAAACGGCGAATACTGGCGGGAAAGTTCTTTTGGATCTCCGTATTGGCTTCAAACGTACGGCCAAGTCGGATCCGATGGGAAATTCATGATCAGTTATCCTCAGTTCGTGAGTGAGGTTCGGAAGAAGCAGTTGCCGGTTGTGTTCGACACCGAGCATTGCTTGGAGTTCATGCTTGATGTTCACGGGCCAGGCAAACTTCCCACCAACAAAGGAGAATTGCTGGCTATGCTCAAAGGCGCGTGGGAAGCTCTATGGCCTTACGTTCAGGAGATTCACTTCAACGACTGCAATCCGAGCCGAGGAATTACGAAAGTATTTCCTGGCGAAGGACAGTTGCCGCTCAAGGAATTTGCCCAGTATATTCGGGCTTCCGGATGGGGCAAGAACGAGAGCAAGAAAGTGAGCTTGGAAATGATGCCGGCACATTCCAAAGGAGGAAAACGTTTACGAGAAGCGCTCGCCGTTGCCAGAAATATGTTGGAAGGCTAACGGTTTAAAGTTAAAAGATTGGCTCTCATTGCATTCATATGCGATGAGAGCCTTTTTATTTTCGTAATTATTTTTTCAAAATAAAATAACGGTTTCCGATTTCTTGGAATTGGTAATGTTTACTCAAGACATAATTATCCGCGTACGCTTGGAATACTTCCGGATTAGCAAAACCAGAAAGATCACTGCCATCAATAATCACAAAGTCTGGAGCTTCTGGTTCCAAGCCGAGCAGGTAGATTTTTTTTCGGTTCGCCAGATGCGGGACAAGACGAGTAAAGCTAGAGACGCTGGCTTGTGGCGGCAGGGTATCCACTATGGAATTCAAGATGACTTGTTCCTGATTAGTTTGAAAAAGCGTGACTGGAAAATGGAACAAGGTCAGCGGCGATCGAATCAAAAAAGTAATTCCCATTGCGCCAATTAAAATCCATTGTAGTGATGCGAATGGTCGCCGATCCATAAGAGTTTTGATGCCATAGATTGCGCCAATAAAAATGCCTGACACTAACAACGCATCATAATGGTAGAGGCTAGAAAATTGCGGCGCGTGGTTGGCGAGCAGATTTTCCGCAAGGCCGGGAATAAGGAGAATTAAACTGCGCCAAGAAAGGAATGGCAAGAATGCGACTGGCGCAAACAGCCAAAAAAGATAAGTCATTTTTTGCGCGGTAAAAATGGCGCTCAGCGTAAATAATGGCTGTGTGAAAATGGTTATAATAATTTCTTTTGGAGTAGTGCCAAATTGATTGTAGTAGTAGGTATGGAGTAAGCCGCCACCAAAATACGGCATCAGAATTTTCACGGCGAGGAAGAGATACAGCGTAGCGCAGATGATAATAGAAACACCTATTTTTTTCTGGTTATGTTGATTTATTTCGGATGGCGCGCAGAGAAGATAGATGCCAAAAAAGAGTACCGCGAGGATAGCGTCTTCTTTCGTGCTTGCCGCCAAGACAAGAAAAAAACTAGTCCAACCCCATTGTTTCTGAAGTGCCTTATAGAAAGCGGCAAGAAACAGGGGGATAAAAAAAGCGATTTCGTGGAATTCAAAAAGATTAATACTGTGAAGCGGGAAGTAAAAAAGATAAAGTAGAGCAATCGCGAGGGCCCAGCGGGGATTACGCAGTAGGTATTTCGCAATCAAATACACCGGCCACGCCCCCAACCCCAAGGCAATCGTCTGAATCAACAAAAGAAAATACGGACTCGGAAACAAGGCATACCCAGGCACTAACAGAAAGAGAAAGGGACTCATATGCACGCCGAGGTGGTTGGGAATGGCTTCCAAGGTATTCTGCATAATGTCGCCCCGAAGCGTATTCCAAAAAGTCTGCGTAAAAATGCCTAAATCATACGCTTGGGTTTCAAAGTGGGTATGCCGGAGAATCGCAATCGAGCCAACAAAGATAATATAGAGGGCAATTGCTCCCCAGAGGATTTTAAGAGTTTTTTCCATAGGGGAGAGATAAAGTTTTTTTCAAGAAGACAAGGTAATTTTTATCGATTACTTGAACATTGTAATTGCCAGAACGAAGATAATTTTCTGTGTACTGATTAAATTGCTCGTCTGTTCGGAATCCAAAGGGATCGGCTGTGTCAATCAGTACGGCATCCATTAGCACAGGCTCCGCGCCGAGCATATATATCTGTTCCCGATGGGAAAGATGGGGTACGAGGTTAGTCTGTGCGGCAACTGTTACGTCGGGAGGCACTAATTCCAACATCTGCCGATATGCATCCCATTGAGGAGTATTTTCCAGAATTTCGGTTGGAAAAAAGATCGGATTGATTGGCGAACGAACGAGGTAACCAATTATTAGGGTTGTGAGTAATGACCAGTACACATACTTTGGATTCCAGCGGCCAAGAATCTTTCGTAGTCCGTAGAGAGAAGCAATAAAGATGCCGGCAATGAGCGCCGCGTCGTATTGATAAAAACCGGTAAATTGAGATTGGAAATTGGTAAGCAGATTTTCCAATAAGCCCGGGATTAGGAGAAGTAGTGCTGATCCGGAGAAAAGCGGTAAAAAGGCAACGGGCAAGAAAAGCCAGATGAGATATTCTATTTTAGCTGATTGAAAAATCGTTTTCAGAAAAAGGCTTGGCTGGGTTACTATATTTATAATGATTTCTTGCGGGGTGTGGCCGAGATGGGCGTAGCGATCAATACGCAATAAGCCACCGCCGAGCGCCGGCATGAGATAATGGATAGTGAGAAAGAAATAGATCAGAGAAATCAAGATTATGCCCAATCCAAATTTCTTTTGCGTTGTCCACCATGTTGCTGGCGGATTTTCTTTTGAAATGGGATTACGTTTCAGTAAAAGATAGATGCCTACAAAAAGCACGACCAGAATTGCGTCTTCTTTAGTCGAAGCCGCGAGCGCGAGAAAAATTCCGCTCCACCAGAATTTTCCAATTTCCAGAAAATAAAACGCGGCCAGCAACAGAGGAATTAAAAAACTAATTTCGTGGAAATCAAAAAAGTTTACCCAGTGCAGGGCGGGATATACGAGGTAGCCGATAGTGAGGAGCATTGCCCAGCGTTCTTGGTTTAAAATCCGTTTTGCGAGTAAGTATAATGGCCACGCTCCCAACCCCAAGGCAATCGTTTGAATCAACAAAAGAAAATACGGACTCGGAAACAAGGCATACCCAGGCACTAACAGAAAGAGAAATGGACTCATATGCACGCCGAGGTGGTTACGCACTTCCTCGATATTGTTCTGCATAATTCTGCCGTGGATGGTGTTCCAGAAAGTCTGGTCAAAAATACCCAGATCCCACGTTTGAGTCTGGAAATTGTAATGCTTCATCGCGGTCAAAAAGCCGAAGATGAGGATATATGCCCCAATCAAAATCCAGAGCACTTTATTTTCTTTCCAAAATTTCATGATTTTATTATATTATATGCCATATTTGGTTTGTAACCACGATTCCGGTAGGTATTGACTTTTTATATAATTATTGTATAGTAAGAGTACGTTATATATAAAGGGGGTTCTTTGAAATGAAATCAATAAAAGTTTTAGCGCTTGTCGGTGACGAAGGCATCGAAAACATTATCCAACGGGTGGTGGAGAAGTTTGGGAAAGAGCACAAGGATTGTGCCCTAAGCATTACGTTCGTGAGAAAAATTCAAGAATTGAAAACTCACCTTCAGCTTGGTCAGGGCTTCGCGAAGACGTGCCCTTACGACCTGCTGATTGTTGGCAATAAGGTTCGGGATGGTTACGCGCTCCAAGGAGGGGTACCGAGGGAAATTCGTTTCCAGTATCCCGCGGTACGGATGGTTTTTCTTTCTGCTTTGCATTTTCCGCTTCTAGCAAAAGAGGTGGAGGCGAAAGAACTTCCCAAAGACATGTTAGTGGAGAGTCTTAAGAAACTCCTCGAAACCTTCTGTTGATGACAAGCTACAGTAGAAACCCCAATGTGAAATATCATTGGGGTTTTTAATTTTAACCGCATCAAGATATACTATAAAAATGGAACTGCTTTTATTTCTTATTTTAGGAATGGTGGTGGTTGGCTTTGCCGGAATTTTTTGGTTTTTAAAAAACCAAGCTAAACCCAAAGAAGATCAAGCTGGCGTTATGCTTTTGCAGAATCAATTGCACGAAATAACGCGGCGGTTGGATTCCAGTAAAGGCGAGATGACAGAAACACTTCAGCGGCAATTCAGCGATAGCGCGCGGATTATTCGAGATGTGACTGAGCGTTTAACTAAGCTGGATGAGACGAATAAGCAGGTGGTTAATTTTGCGGATCAATTGAAAAATTTGCAGGATATTTTAAAGAATCCGAAACAGCGGGGGATTTTGGGAGAGTATTATTTAGAAACCGTATTAAAGAATGTATTGCCGCCCGGAGCCTATCAAATGCAATATGGCTTTAAAGACGGCGTGATTGTGGATGCAGTGGTATTTGTGGATAAGCGCATCATTCCGATTGACTCCAAATTCAGTTTGGAAAATTACAATCGCATTTTAGAAGCGCGGGATCCGGCGGAAAGAGAACGCTACGAAAAAGCACTGGTTGCGGACATTAAAAATCGTATAGATGAAACTTCCAAGTACGTGAAGCCGGAAGAGAATACGATGGATTTTGCGTTTATGTTTATTCCTTCGGAAGCGATTTATTATGATTTGCTGATTAATAAAGTGGGAGCGGTCACCGACGATACGAAAAATTTACTGTACTATGCCGGCCAGAAAAAAGTGATTATTGTCTCGCCGACGTCCTTTTTAGCCTATTTACAAACCGTGCTTCAGGGTTTGCGGAATCAGAAGATTTCGGAACAAGCAAAAGAAATTGTGGGGCAGGTGGAAAATTTAGGGAAGCATCTGTTTGCGTTTGACGAGTATATGCAACGGTTGGGAAAGAATTTAAGTACCACCGTGGGTATGTATAATAGCGCTTCCAAAGAATTCAAAAAAATTGATAAGGACGTATTGAAAATCAGTGGCGCCGCGATGGGAGTGGAACCCCAGTTACTGGAAAAACCGGATTTAGGAGAAGAGTAATCTCTATGAATGAAAGAAAATGGAACCTCTTTTTGAAACGCCTCTGGCCGTTTCAGTTTATGCCCTTTGCGGATTTTGTTTTTGCCGCTGGTTCGCTGGCAACTGGTAAAATACATGAAGATTCGGATTTTGATGTCTTAGTCGGTGTTCGGCAGGGGAGAATATTCACCGCCCGATTTTGCGCAGTGGTTTTATTTCGTCTCTTAGGTTGGGGACGAAAAGCCGAAGACAGCAAAGAATCAGCAAAAGATAAAATCTGTTTGAATCATTTTGTTACGTCGTGCGCTTATCGGTTATCGCCGCCGCACAATGAATATTGGAAATTATTATATCAATCTTTAGTGCCGGTCTATGGTTCGCCAGCAAAGATTCAAGCATTTTGGGACGCGAACCAAGATTGGATGGGAATGCGGAAAGTATACGCGCCGGATCAGCGACATCAGTATCAAAAGAAAAGCTGGATTCAGAATGTTTTGGAACTATTATTGAGCGGTTTTGTGGGCGATTGGGTGGAGCGTCAGCTCAAAAAAATTCAGTTACAAAAAATTGTTTTGCGGCAGAAGCAAAATGAGTATCAGCCGCGATTAATTGTTTCAGATGAGGAATTAGAATTTCATCCGCATACCCAACGAATTGAGGAATTTCTGGAGAATAAAAAATGACACCCTCGGAAGAGTGTCATTTTGTTTTTAATAGAGTTTTTTTCTACAGGAGGGAAAGTGGTTCTCCCTGTAGAGTTGCTCTAGTTCGGTTCGGACGAGTATCGGCATTGACCGTTGTGGACAGATGCTGACGATCGCGTTGTTTCCGTAGCGGGAGTTAAAGCAATCGAAACGATGCTGGTGGAGATATTTCGGTTCATCGATAAGAATCGAGAGACTTTCAATATCATTCAGCCAATAGCAGCATCGAGACGGAACCCTCAACTCTGCTTGGATGTCGATCGACGCTTCGCCTGTGTCGATGTCAACAAGGAGATAAGGCTTGTTACTATTGCCGTTGGATTGCTGGTAAGGCGTGATGGTATCGGTATCCAGAGATGGCGCGCCTACGGGAGGAAGCAGTGGACTGCATATTTTTTGTAGAATCAGCAGTTGCTGGATCCGCGAGACTCGCGTTTCCGGAATGACGAGGGTAAAAGGAATATTACCTTTCGTGCATTTCAGATTCGGGACGGACATAGAAAGTGGTTCTAGTTCCGCCAGAAATTGCTCTTCCGTAAGGCCCATCATATTGTGGAAGCCGTGCGTGAGTCGATGAGTGACTTGCGCTTCAAAAAGAAATTCTCGACTTTTAATCTCTGACGAAGATAGTTCCATAAAAGCCTCCTTTATTTCTGATTTCAAATAGCAAACTGTTGTAGTACTACTACATTGCTATTGGTATACAGAAAATAATACTTTTTGTCAATGGTTCGATGGATTCGACAAGGGCTTCGAGTGAGCCTCAGCCGAACTCCTCACCACAAGTTTTTTGGTAAGTTCAGGGTTGACAGCTTAGCACTCTCTTATATAGACTGCTAATTATGAATTTAAAACCATTACATAATCATATTTTTATCGAGCCGGTCGGAGAAGAAAAAATAACGAAGTCCGGTATTGTGCTTCCGGATACCGCGGAAAAAGAAAAACCGATTCGGGGCAAAGTCATTGCTGTTGGCCCGGGCAAGCTCAATGAGAAAGGAGAGCGGTTGCCGATGTCGGTGAAAGTTGGCGACCTCGTGCTTTTTAAAAAGTATGGTCCAGATGAATTGGAAGTCGATGGAAAAAAATATCTCGTCGGCGAAGAAACAGATATTCTCGCTATTATTGATTAAGCAATTAATTTTTATTTTATGGCAAAACTTATTAAATTTAACGATGATGCCCGAGCGGCATTAAAAAAAGGAATTGATACGTTGGCAGAAGCAGTGCGAATGACGCTCGGTCCGCGGGGACGGGCAGTGGTGATTGAAAAAGGCTACGGCGCGCCGCAGGTTACGCTCGATGGCGTCACGGTTGCGAAAGAAGTGGAATTAGAAGACAAATTTGAAAACTTGGGAGCGGATTTGATTAAACAAGCCGCGGATAAAACCAACGATAATGTGGGTGACGGCACGACTACTTCCATTGTGCTCGCGCACGCGATGATTGAGGAAGGAGAAAAGCAGGTGCGCACGAAAGGCTTTAATGTGATTAAACTCGCAGAAGAGTTAAAGCTCGTCAGTAAGACAGTGATTGAGTTTTTGAATAAGCAAAAAGAAGTAATTAATGATGTGAAAAAAATTGAGGAAGTCGCTTCTTTATCTGCAAAAGACAAAGAAATCGGCGCTTTGATTGCCGAAGTGATGAATAAGGTTGGCCGAGATGGTGTGGTAACGATTGAAGATTCCAACACGATTGCGAATTCCTATGAGCTCGTGGAGGGAATGCAATTTGATCGCGGTTATATTTCGCCGTATATGGTCACCAATAGCGAACGGATGGAAACAGTGTTGGAGAATCCTTATATTTTAGTCACAGATAAAAAGATTTCTTCAATTCAGGAATTATTGCCGTTGCTGGAAAAAATAGTGCAGAGCGGCAAAAAAGAATTAGTGATTATTGCGGACGAAGTGGATGGCGAAGCCTTGGCGACGTTGGTGGTGAATAAATTACGCGGCATTTTTAACGTGCTCGCGGTGAAAGCGCCGGGTTTTGGCGATCGACGGAAAGAATTATTGCAGGACGTGTGCGTGGTGACGGGAGCGACATTTGTTTCCGAGGAAGTGGGAAGAAAATTAGACTCCGTGGAAGTGACGGATTTGGGCCATGCCCATCGGGTAGTCGCGACAAAGGATGCAACCACAATTGTGGGGGGTAATGGAGCCAAAGCAGAGATTGAAAAACGAGTGGCGCAGATCAAAGCGCAGTTGAAAAAAACCGATTCGGATTTTGATAAAGAAAAATTGCAGGAACGCTTGGGTAAACTTTCCGGCGGCGTCGCCGTGATTAAAGTGGGCGCGCCAACAGAATCCGCCCAGAAAGAATTGAAGCAACGAGTGGAAGACGCAGTGGCGGCAACGCGCGCGGCAATGGAAGAGGGTATTGTCCCGGGCGGCGGTATGGCGCTTTTCAATACGACCGTGGATGTCGTGGGGACTGCGTCCAAAGAAGTGAAAACCGAAGCCGAAGCGGCAAAGATGATTATTCAGAAAGCCTTGCAGGCGCCGATTGCTGCGATTATTAGCAACAGCGGTGAGTCCGTGGATGCGATCATCCAAAAATTATCCGCGGAAAAAGCAAAGGCAGGCAACAATCATTGGTTGGGCTTTAACGCGATTACCAATCAAATTGATGATCTCAAAAAAGCCGGCATTATTGATCCGTTGAAAGTAACCAAGACCGCGTTTTTGAACGCGATCTCGGTCGCGGCGAATTATTTAACCATTGGCGTAGCTTTAACAGAAAAACCAGAACCGAAAACACCTCCCGCAGGCGGCGGTATGCCAGGAATGGGCGGAATGGATTATTAAATCAAGAAATAGCAAAAAACGCGCTTTCAGGCGCGTTTTTTGTTGTAGAAACTTATTTAGTTTTTTTATTGTTTTTGTATAAAATGGTGTGATACACTGTTTTTTAGCAGTTCATTCATAATAAAAAGGGGGTGAGGCGCTTGTCATACCGCATAATTGTTGATGATATTTACGAAAGGCCGATTCTGAATTCCGTGTCCAAAGATTCCGATTACCAGAATGGACTGGATTTCAAGAAGCTGCCGAAGCCAGTGAAAGCAGTAATCGAAAGACATTGTAATGGGAAAAAGCACAATCGGGGACCCGAGGGATTTTTTCTCGACAATGTGATTCTTCCTTTTATTCTTTTTCAGCACAATCCAACGGAAAAGAAAAACGGGGACATCCAGTCGATTCAATATCTCACGGAGTTCGTGACGCGGCATCCTAACGGGAAAATGCTATGCCGAAAACTGATTGAGGACCTGCGGGCAAATCCGAATTATTTCAAGCAGGTTTTCAAAACCGCCAAAGGCAAAGCCTTTCTCCATCAGACATTCCAACAATAAAAACCGCGGCTTTTACAGCGCGGTTTTTTATTTGACGGCTGTTCTATAAATACGTTAGGGTGAAAACAGAAAATTGATATATCAATAGGAGGCTCAGATGAAAGATTTATTTGGTCCTGGTTCTAGTTTGTGCAAAAGGATTATCACGGATTATATTGAGCTTGAGAAGAATGTCCTGGCTTTGAAAGAACTCGGCTTCAAAATCGTACTGACTTCCGGTACCTTTGATCTGCTCCATGTGGGTCATTGCCGATATCTGGAAAAATCTAAGGAGTTGGGTGGTGACCCGGATTCCGTGATTCTCATCGTCGGTGTTGATTCTGATGAAAAGGTGAAGAAGCGAAAGGGTCCGAAACGGCCCATCGTTCCTCAACAAGAACGACTGGAAACTATCTGCCATATCCGGCACGTAGACCTTATCGTCTTGAAAGAAGAAAATCACCCCAAGCATCATTTGGTGAAAACCGTACGTCCTGACGTGCTGATTAAGTCTTTGAGCACAAACGGGAAAGTAGCCTCAGACGAAATGGATGAGCTCAAGACGTTCTGTAAAGAAATCAAGGTTCTGGAGCCGCAGGCAACTACTTCTACTTCGGCGCGGATACGAATGTTGGTGATTTCCACGGCGGAAAAATTCCGGGAAAGATTCGACATCTTCGTATCAGAGATGAATCAATTCCTGGATCAATTAAAAGGGGACCATGAATCATGAAAATCATCGTCGCGTTCATTCCTGTGTTGCATGCTGGTTACCTGCAGTTCCTTCGCACCTATGCGAACAGCGCTGACACACTTCTTTTTTTGGGAGAAGAATTCGTTAAAGATTCTTATCTCCGAAAAGAAATACGGATGCTTGCCGATGGCGATCTTCAACGGTTGCTTTCCGTACTCGGTCTTTTTCCGAATGTCGGCGTATGCAATACCGCCTTACTCGCGATGCTCAATACGAAAAAGTCAGACATAGTCATGCCAGATGAAGATATTACTCGCGAAGTGGCGAAACAGTATCTTTCGGATTGTCACATTACGTTCGACTCAGTGTTTCTTCGTTGGCATCGTGAAAATTATCGTACGGCGCAAGAGGTTAATCCAGATGAAATACTATGTTTGGACACCCTCGATACTTCTCACGTTATACGGAAAGCGAAGCAGCTCGCTGATCAAGTGAGAGAACGCAGTTCGGACTGGTGGCGTCAAGTTGGCGCAGTCTTGATTCGAAATGGCGAAATTGTTTTTGCATTTTCGAATCGGCATATGCCTTCAGCTCACACTCCTTATGTTCATGGGGATCCGAGGAATTGCGCTCATCAAGGCGTAGACATCGAAATCGCGAGCGCGCTTCACGCAGAACGGATGCTCATTGCGGAAGCCGCTCGACTAGGGATTAAAACCGATGGTTGCGATGTACTTGTAACCACATTCCCTTGCCCTACATGCGCGAAGTTAATTCTTCAGGCTGGCATCCGCAACCTTTATTTTTTCGAAGGTTACGGTGTGCTGGATGCGGAATGGATTCTTCGTTCGAAAGTGAGGATCATTAAGATTGTAATAAAAAGCCCATAGCTATCAAAATAGCTATGGGCTTTTCTATTAATGTCGGCCACTGATTCGAAATCGTACTGGTTGAAAACCAGACGATTTTGGATCATGCGGCACGATAAAGTGCGCATGGAGATGAGCAACCGTGGCGCCATTCAGCGTTATGTCGCCGAATCGCATCGCGATTCCTCCCCCCGCAATATTGAACTTTTTTTCAGCCCACTGAATTATCTTAATAAGTTCAGCGCCTGCTGTTTCCGAAAGTTCTGAGAGACGTTCTATGTGACTTTTTGCGATGAGTAAAAGGTGCATCTTTGCTTCTTTATACGGCCATTGATTTGTTGTCAGAATCCAACACCGTCCGTTTCGGAGAAGCGGCTCTTTATGCCACCTTGCAAATTGTTTCTTGCAGAAAGGACACTTTCCGGATACGCGAATTGCTTCCATCAATTTTTTTTGCTCTTTCAGTCGGACATTTTTCAAGTTAATAAATTTCATAGAGAGTCTCTCCTTTGTTATTGAATTTAAATTCAATTATGTAAAATTGCAGAATCAAGCTTTATTTAATAGGAAAATACGAATCTAGTCAATGATCTTTATAGAAAATAATGATTTAGTATCCAAGCTTGACTTTGGTACCTTGCTTTCGATATCGTAGAGATACGATAAAGAACTTTAACAAGGGGGTATATGCTGATGAAGCAATATTTGAATGTGTTGCGGGAAATTCGCGAACGTGGAGTTCGTAAGCCGAATCGGACTGGCATTGATACAATTGGCTTGTTCGCGCTTCCAATGAAGTTTGATTTGTCCGAAGGATTTCCTCTGATGACAACCAAGAAAGTTCCTTTGCGTCTTATTGCGGAAGAATTATTTTGGTTTTTACAGGGAGAAACAAATATTCGCCCACTGGTTCTCAAGAATGTCCACATCTGGGACGAATGGCCGTACCAAAAATACGCTCGTCATTGTAAGGCGCTTAACCAGCCCATTCCAACTCAATCGGAATTCATTGAGCAGATCAAAAACAATGAGGTTTTTGCTCAGCAATGGGGAGATTTGGGGCCTGTATATGGTTTTCAATGGCGCCATTGGAAAACAATTGATGGGACTGAAATCGATCAGTTGGGGAATGTCATTGAAAAAATCCGTAATAATCCTACTGACCGCCGTTTGGTTGTAAGTGCATGGAATCCGGGTGAACTAAGTAAAATGGCGCTTTCTCCTTGTCACTACACGTTTCAGTTTTATGTGGCGGAGGGAAAGCTTTCTTGCGCAATGATTCAGCGGAGTTGCGACATGTTTCTCGGGGTTCCTTTCAACATTGCTTCATATGCATTGTTGACGCATTTGGTCGCAGCAGTGACCAATCTTCAACCTGGCGAGCTCACCATCATGTTCAACGATGTTCATATTTATGTGAACCATCTTGAGCAGGTTGATGAGCAGCTGGAGAGAACGCCGAAGGTTTTGCCTCAGCTGGAGATTCAACGAAAAGTTGAATCGATATCCGATTATCGGTATGAGGATTTGAAGCTAATCGGCTACGATCCTTATCCCGCAATCAAAGGAGAGGTAGCGGTATGATAAGTATTATTGTGGCAATGGATAGAAACCAAGTGATTGGAAAAAATGACCAATTACCTTGGCATATCCCTGAAGACTTGAAGCGATTCAAAAGCCTGACGTTTGGAAAGACAGTCATTATGGGTAGAAAAACATTCGAATCGATCCTTCAGCGATTAGGCAAACCACTGCCCGGTCGGACGAATGTAATTGTGACTCATGATCGCAACTACCAAGCGCCAAAGTGCGTTGTTGTTTCTTCTTTGGAAGAATCTTTTGTGGCCGCTGGCAATAAAGACGCTTTTATTATCGGTGGAGCAGAAGTGTATCGTCAGACTATCGAGAACGTTGATCGGCTCTATGTAACCTGGATCAATCGTGACTACGAAGGCGATGCATTCTTTCCAAGAATCGAAAAACAGCGCTGGAATCTTCTCTCGGAAGCAAAGGGAGAAGAACCGATGTTCCCGTATGAATACTGGTTCCGTACCTACGAAAGAAAATGAAGTGTTGTGCCGCTCCGATGCAAATCGGGGCGGTTTTTTTATTGTTGTTTTCAGAGGCTTGTATTATAATAGAGTTATTATGAATTACCTTACGTATGTCTATATTGTTGCTGGTTTGTTCGTTATTTGGTTGATTAGTGCCTATAACGGTTTAGTACGGTTGCGGAATCGGGCGAAGGAAGGGTTGTCGGATATTGATGTACAATCCAAGCGACGCTACGATTTGATTCCGAATCTTGTGGAAAGCGTGAAAGGTTACATGCAGCACGAAAAATCCGTTTTGGAAAATGTGACCAAAGCTCGTGCGGCAGTGGCGACTGGCGGAACTACATTGGATAAAGCCAACGCGGAAAATGCTTTGACCAACACGTTAAAAACATTATTCGCAGTCTCGGAAAATTATCCGGACTTGAAAGCCAACACGAATTTTTTAGAATTACAGCGAGAACTTTCCGATACGGAAAATAAAATGCAAGCGGCGCGCCGATTCTATAATACGATGGTGATGGAATTAAACACCAAGATTGAAAGTTTTCCGACAAATCTGATTGCCCAGACGTTTGGTTTTCATCAAGAAAAATTCTTTGAAGTAGGAAATGATGCCGAGCGGGAAGTGATACAGGTAAAATTCTAAAGTATTCTATGGTGAACTTGTACACTCATAAGGATTCCAATATCCGGAAAACGTGGCTACTTTTCACGTTCTTTTTTGGCGTGGTAATCGCGATTGGTTGGGTATTTTCACAGGTGTATGGCGATCCCAGCATTCTTTATATTGCTGTCCTTTTTAGTTTAGTAATGAGTTTCACGAGTTATTGGTATTCGGACAAAATTGTGCTTCGAATGTCGCACGCGGAACCAGTTACAAAAGAAAATGCGAAAGACTTATACAATATCGTAGAAAATCTAGCGATTACTGCCGGTTTACCTACGCCAAAAATCTATATTATTCGCGAACCAGCGCCGAATGCCTTTGCGACTGGGCGGGATCCAAAACACGCGGTAGTGGCCGTTACCACGGGTTTATTAGAACGTTTGGATCGTTCGGAATTAGAAGGTGTGATTGCGCATGAGCTTTCCCATATTGGCAATCGGGATATGTTGATTTCCACAATGGCAGTGATTCTTGTCGGTTTTATTTCTATTGCCTCGGATTTTTTTATGCGTTCTATGTTCTGGGGTCGGGGCCGGAGAGGTAACGATCGTACCCACCCAGTACTTATTTTGATAGGAATCGCATTAGCGATTCTCGCGCCGATTGCCGGAACTTTAATGCGGCTGGCGATTTCTCGAAAACGAGAATTTCTCGCGGATGCTTCCGGAGCATTGCTCACTCGTTATCCGGACGCGCTGGCACGCGCGCTCAATAAAATATCTTCCGATCCGACTCCTTTGCGAGTGGCAAGCAATACGACTGCGCATTTGTGGTTTGACGATCCCTTTGACTATCAAGGTAAGAAAAAAGAAGGAACACCGTGGTTCCATAAACTTTTTATGACACATCCGCCGATTGAGGAGCGGGTGCGAGCGTTGCGGGAAATGAATCTTTAATTCAACCATCAATTTTCAGTTCCGAGAACGGAGTGTATAATAGAATGAGATATGGATGTCCGTTTAGCATTTACTATTTCGATGGCGCTAGTGGCCTTTACGAGTGGTCTCCTTGGCATATTTGTTCTGCTCTCCTCGAAGGAAAAAATTCCGCGGGCGTTTGCGAGTATTGCGTTGACTACCGGCGGTTGGGCGCTCTTTACTTTTCTCTGGCAAATTCTTGATCCGCTCAATCAGCAAGGCATAGGTCTTATTCTCTTTCAGATCGGAATTATATTTGTTACTTTGCTGAGTGCCGCTTTTATCAATTTTGCGACTTATTTCACGGAGACCATTGTTCCAACTCGCTCTTATGCTTGGGTGCGACGAATTAGTTTGTGTTTAGCAACCGTAATTTCCTTGCTGATCGTAGCGAATTTTTTTATCGGCACTCACTTTGTTGTTGCTCCCGGCGGCCCGAAAGGACCCGTGGGAGCGCCGTGGTTCCAATTTTGGCCAGATCCGGGGCAGTTGTTTTTATTACACTTTGGTTATTTTGGCGGCAGTTTTATTCTGGGCTTTCTTTTGCTTTTATCGCTCTTGAAAAAAGCGAAGCCGGACGAACAAGGACAAATCAAAAATATAGTCGGCGGGATTGCTCTTGCTGTGATTACCGGAGGAACCATCTATCTCATTTGGTTTAATATTCCCTTCCCACCGCTTGGCGGCTGGTTTGTGCCGGTGTATGTGTTTTCTATTTTTTATTCTATTACGCGGCATAAGCTTTTTAATATCAGAATTTTCGTAGCGGAGCTGTTGATTTTTGCTTTGTGGATTCTTATTCTGTTGTTGATTGCGCTCAAAGCCGTCCCGTATGTGAACACGCTCATTTTCGGCGCGGTGGTGATTTTTGGCATTTTGCTCGCCCGTAGCGTCTTTAATGAAATCAAACAACGGGAACGATCGGAAATGCTCTCAACGCAACTTAGTGAACTAAACAACACCCTCCAACAAAAAGTAGAAGAGCAAACCCACGAAATCCGAGCGGCGTATGAAGTGGAAAAGAAAGCCCGCCTAGAGTTGGAAGAATTAGACAAAGCCAAAGATCAATTTATTTTAACTACCCAACATCATTTGCGAACGCCGCTCACGATTATCAAGGGATTTATTGATACGGCGCTGTTTAAAAAAGAAAAAATTTTAGATGCGGAGACGAATGAGTATTTAAATAAGGCTTCGACAGCAGCGGATCGAATGGCAAAACTGATCAATGATTTTTTGGGAGTGTCCCAGTTGGAAGTCGGGAAAGCCATTTTCAATTTCCAGCCCGGGAATATAAAAATGCTCATTGAGGAAATTAAAACTGAGTTAATGCCGGAAATTGAAAAAAAGCATTTAGTCTGTAATATTGTCTTTTCTGAAGAAGCTGAAACCACGCAGACGCAGATTGATAAAGGAGCGATCAAAGCGGCGCTCTATAACTTGATTGATAATTCGGTGAAATATACCCAAGTAGGTGAGGTTACAATTACTGGCACAATTGTTGTGCACCCGATTGAGAAAAATAAAATTCTCCGAATAGAAATTAAAGACACGGGCATCGGCATTGCGCCGGAAGAACTACCGAAACTATTCACCCAATATTTTCAGCGTGGGGAAGAAGCGGAAAAAATCTATACGACCGGTCGTGGCATTGGTCTAGTGCTGGGGAAAAATATTATCAAAGCGCATCACGGTGAAGTTACAGTCCAATCTAAAGGGAAAGGTAAGGGATCGACTTTCATTGTTGAGTTGCCAGCGATTTGAAATAAATCACGTTTTCTTATAAGTTGTTAGTAGTTAGTTCTTAGTTAATGTTGTATGGCTAAGCTCGTCTTTGAAGAAGACGAGTCGCCCGACCCATAAGGGGTCTAGGGAGGGTTCGCATAGAGGCCTAGTGCGCTCGCTTGGAAAGCGGGTATACCGAAAGGTATCGTGAGTTCGAATCTCACACCCTCCGCCTTCGTCCTTCGACAGGCTCAGGACTACGGCGGACGAAGTCCGCATGTAGATCGTCGCGAAGGAGAGATTTGCTTCACTGAAGCTCGGCTTCGGCAGTATAATAATTATATGCACACATCAAAAAATATCTTTATATGGGTAGTCATTGGCGGAGTGGTGTTTGGCGGGATTTATTTGTTGATACGAGCAAGTAATCAACCTGGCCCACTCGATGGTTTTGCTTCCTGCCTTAAGGATAAAGGCGCGATTTTTTATGGCGCGTTTTGGTGTCCGCATTGCCAGAATCAAAAAGCGATGTTTGGTAATTCCTCGCGCTTGCTTCCGTATGTGGAATGTTCCGCACCGGACGGCCAAGGTCAAAATCCGGTGTGTAAAGAAAAACAGATAACAGGTTACCCGACTTGGATTTTTGCTGATGGCAGTAAAGAATCCGGTGAAGTGGCGCTCCAGAAACTATCCGAAAAGACTGGCTGTCCTTTGCCTCAATAACTATGGAAATTATAAATACGTTGCTCGGTTTTTTAACGTTCATCAGCCAAATTTTTTTATTTGTTGGCGGCGTTTACTTTTTAGTATTTCGGAAAAAAGGGGAGAACGCGCTTATTAGTTTTTTTGCCCGCAATGGAATCCTCTTTGCATTTTTAACCGCAGCCGCGGCAACGTTGATTAGTTTATTGTATTCAGAAATTGCTGGCTTTGCGCCGTGCAACTTGTGCTGGTGGCAGAGAATTTTTATATATCCGAATGCGCTTCTTCTTGGCATCGCCTGGTGGAAAAAAGATTCTAAAATCGTTGAGTATGCCCTGCCCATCGCAATCATCGGTGGCTTGATTGCGCTGTATCACACCTATATCGGCTATGGTGGCACCTCGTTTTTTCCGTGCAGCGCGGCCGGGGAAGTGTCCTGCGCAAAAAGATATGTGTTCGAACTTGGGTATATTACTATCCCACTAATGTCGCTGACTTCCTTTGCATTGATTACTTTTTTCTTGTGGCTGAAGAAAAGTTTTATGGCAACTACACAAGAGTAAATTGTTTCTTGCGTCGCGTCAGGGCAAATCGCGCCGATGCTCTCGATAAAACTCCCAGACAATTTTTTTGAAACGGCTCAAGGTCATATATATGATATACTAGGAATACTAATACTTTATTATTAATTAATACTTTTTAACACTATAATCGAAGTAATAATTAATTATCTCGCGGTGCTGGTAGCGGCTATTGCCAGCTTTGCGATTGGTGGGCTTTGGTATTCCGTGCTTTTTGGCAAAAAATGGCAAGCGGAAATGGGTTTTACCCCAGAGTCTATGCAAAATATGAAAATGTCGGCTCAAAAGGCTTATGCCGGATTTTTGGTGATTGCCTTAGTGAGCGCGTATGTGTTGGCGCATTTTGTGCAGTATCTTGGCGTAATTGATGTGAGTGGAGCCCTACAGCTGGCCTTTTGGATTTGGCTTGGTTTTGCGTTGCCGATTATCGTTGGCGCCTTGTTGTGGGAAAATAGAAGCTGGACATTAGTTTTCATTAATGGTGGCTATCAGTTGGTTTCGCTCGGAGCAATGGCAATTATTCTTACTCTCTGGCGCTAATTTATTCTCTTAACTAAAAAATCTGGATGTTAAATTAACTTGACATCGGGATTTTTTGTTTTTAAGGTTATACTGTCTATGAAAGATCAGGTGATTAATAAAATATATGAATGCCGGGTGAAAACTGGGATAACGCAGGATCAATTAGCGATAGCGGTGGGAGTGACTCGGCAAACTATTATTGCTATTGAAAAAGGGAATTATACACCTTCAGTATTGTTAGCTTTGAAACTAGCCCACTTTTTTAAAAAACCCGTAGATTCACTTTTTACTTATGAAAAATAATTATTTTCCAGAAATTATCAGCGCCTTGGTTCTTATTACAGTATTAGTATTATTAATCAATCCATTACACATATGGATGCCGAATGCGTTTACGATGTCTTTGCTTGGCGTAGCGCTCGTCGTATTTGGAATATTTACTGTATTTATGCTAAGAGAACAGCCCCAAGATGAGCGGGAGGCGCTGCACCGTCTCTTAGCGGGGCGGATCGCATTTTTGATTGGGGCGGGAATCCTTATGATGGGAATAGTAATACAAATGTTTGCGCATCAATTAGATATTTGGCTTCCCGCGACATTGGGCGGGATGGTACTCGCGAAAATTGTAGGACTGGTATATAGCAAATTCCGCAACTAGTTATCCACAGAGAATGTAAAGCTGACTTGACATATGTTCTTGTGTTGCTAAGATAATAGAAGTCGCAATTAATTTTTTAATACATAGTATATGCAAAATCAAAAAGGCGAAATTTCAGTCGGTTTAGTAATTGGGCTTATTGTCGTACTAGGAGCCGCAAGCTTTTTCTTACTGAATAACCGCACTGTTCAAAAACAAGATGAAGTAATGAAGAAGGAAGAAGCAGCCGTAATGATGAAGAAAGGCGATGAATCAATGAAAAAAGAGGAAAGCGGAACAATGATGGATAAGAAAACTGATGGCGTGGTAATGATGAATTATACAGGGAGTGTGCTTGCTGGCACTAAAGCGAAATTGATTGATTTTAATAAAACTGATTACGATCAAGCGCTTTCATCCGGTCAGTTGGTAGTGTTGTATTTTTACGCAAATTGGTGCCCGCTTTGCAAAGCGGAATTTCCAAAGATGCAGGCGACGTTTAATGAATTGGATACTGATGGTGTGATTGGTTTTAGGGTGAATTATAATGACAATGAAACTGATGAATATGAAAAAGATTTAGCCCGGCAATTTGGAGTGGCATATCAGCATACTAAAGTATTCCTGAAAAATGGCACGCGGATTTTGAAGGCGCCGGATAGTTGGGAAAAAAGCCGCTATCTTACAGAAATTCAAACTGCGTTAAAATAATAAAATCGATATGTTAGATATAACAATCCCAATTGCTTTCATAGGAGGACTGGTTTCCTTTTTGGCTCCTTGCGTATTGCCAATTATACCCGGATTTCTATCCTATTTAGCAGGATCATCCGCACAAACCGGTGTCGTACCAAGTCGGAAAGAAGTGTTTTTAAACGCACTATTTTTTGTACTTGGTTTTTCTCTTGTGTTTGCCGCGCTTGGCGTATTGTTGCAGACCGTGTTGGAAGCCGTTGCATTTACCGCGCAAGAATGGCTGGCTCGAGTTGGCGGCGCTATCGTGATTTTCTTTGGTTTGTATTTGACTGGATTAGTTCATATTTCGTTTTTAGAACGAGAGCATAAATTTAAAGTAGTGCCGTTTAAATCCCGTTATCTTACCTCTTTTTTGTTTGGGCTGGCATTTGCCGCTGGTTGGACGCCATGCGTGAGCGCGGCGCTGGGAGTGATTCTTGGTTTAGCGGCTTCCCAACCAGGCACAGCCTTTTATCTTTTGTTTGCTTACGCGCTTGGGTTAGGGCTACCGTTTTTGGTAGTCGGTTTATTTGTATCGCAGATGTCTAATTTGATTAATCGGTATGCGGGAATAGTGCGGTATATCAATATTGCTTTTGGTATTATTCTCATTGCCTTGGGAGTGTTAATTTTTACTCAACAACTAAGCCGGATTGCGAATTTTGAATTATTAAATCAGTGGCTTTTGCGGGGATAGTAATGTTATGACAAAACAGGTTCTTACCGGAATTGTTGTTGTGCTTATTATTGGATCAATAATGTTTTTTGAGTTGCAAAAACCAGAGCGTCCAAGTAGTAATGGCGGTAATTCGGATATTGCGGTCAATATGACTAAAGAAGAAAAGGCGCGTCAGTACGAACCAGCAAAAGAAATTTCCACTCCGGATGGTTTTATCAATACTCAAGGCAAGCCGATTACGATTGGCGAATTTGTGGGGAAGAAAGTAGTGCTTTTGGATATATGGACGTACAGTTGCATCAATTGCCAGCGGACCTTGCCGTATCTGAACGCGTGGCAGGAAAAATATAAAGATCAGGGTTTGGAAATTATCGGCCTGCATACGCCGGAATTTGATTTTGAGAAAAAATACGACAACGTGGTCGCGGCGGTGAAAAAATTCGGCATTCAGTATCCGGTGGTGTTAGACAATGATTTTTTCACGTGGAACGCGTATGGGAATCGTTATTGGCCCAGAAAATATTTAATTGATATTGATGGTTTTGTGGTGTACGACCACATTGGTGAAGGCGGCTACGAAGAAACAGAAAAGAAGATTCAAGAATTATTGCAGGAGCGGATGGCCACGCTGGGCGAGAAGGGAAGTATCAGTTCAGCGACAGTGAAGCCTGCTGGAGCGCAGACGGAAATTTACGCGAACAGCCCAGAAACTTATTTTGGCGCGGCCCGGAATTCGAACTTAGGCAATGGTTCCGCTGGTCAAGTTGGTATGCAGAGTTTTACCGCACCACTCACAATTGATCAAAATAAGCTCTATCTTGCCGGTGATTGGAATTTCACAAATGAATACGCGGAAAATGCGGCTGCGAACGGAGTAATTTTGTTCCGGTACAATGCCCGCGATGTGTATTTTGTGGCGTCCGCGGAAACCGCAACGAACATTCGAGTGCTGCAAGATGGCAAGCCTCTCGGAGCGGCAAGCGGCGGAGATGTCACTACCGTGAACGGAGAAAGTATTGCCACAATTCACGAAGATCGGCTGTATAAATTGATTCACAACGAAACACCCGGTGAACACATCCTGCAAATCATTATCGCCGCGCCAAAAATAAAAGCGTTTACTTTTACGTTTGGGTAGTTATTGCAAATTGACTAGGGCTTTGTGGTAAACTATTGGCAATGAAAACCACGAAGTTTATTTTCGTTGTTGGTGGGGTTATTTCTGGAGTGGGTAAGGGCACTGCAGTATCTTCTATTGGATTATTGCTCCAGCGATTGGGTTATAAAGTGAGCGCGGTGAAAATTGATCCGTATTTAAATGTAGACGCCGGGACAATGAACCCGACCGAGCACGGAGAAGTGTTTGTAACCAAAGACGGCTTGGAATCGGATCAAGATCTCGGCAACTACGAACGCTTTTTAGACATAGAAATCACTCGCGCCAATTATATGACGACTGGGCAAGTCTATTTGTCTGTCATCGAACGAGAACGGAATCTTGGCTACAAAGGCAAATGTGTGGAAACGATTCCGCATATTACTCAAGAAATTATTGATCGGCTGAAACGCGCTGCCCAGAAAACCGACGCGGATATTTTAATCGTGGAAGTCGGCGGGACCGTCGGCGAATATCAGAATTTAATCTTTTTGGAAGCGGGCCGAATGCTCCATCTGCAAAATCCGCACGATGTGCTGTGGGTGCTGGTAACGTATTTGCCGGTGCCAAGCAAAATCGGCGAGATGAAATCCAAACCTACCCAGCACGCGGTGCGTTTGCTTAATGCGTCCGGCATTCAACCGAATATTATTTTGGGGCGTTCGAGTCACCGGATTGATTCCGTGCGCAAAGAAAAAATTTCCGTGTTCTGCAATGTCCAGCCGGATGACGTGGTGTCCGCGCCGGACGTGGAAAGTATTTATGATATTCCGATTAATTTCGCCAAAGAGAAACTGGGCGAAAAGATTTTAACGAAATTAGGCTGGAAATATAAGCGGCCAAAACTGGAAGATTGGCGGCGGTTTGTGCGCCGTTCCCATAACGGTAAAAAAGAAGTGAAGATTGCGATTGTCGGCAAATATTTCGGCACCGGCGATTTCACGTTGAGTGATTCGTATATTTCCGTGATTGAGGCGATTAAGCACGCGGCGTATTCGCAAAGCGCGCGACCGAAAATTTCTTGGCTGGACGCGGAAGTGTATGAGAAAAATAAAAAAGCGCTTCAAGAATTGAAAAAATACGATGCGATTATTGTTCCGGGCGGTTTTGGCAAGCGAGGCATTGAAGGCAAGATTGCCGCAATCGGTTTTGCCCGCGAGCAGAACATTCCTTATTTAGGTTTGTGCTATGGTATGCAATTAGCCGTCATTGAGTTTGCCCGCAATGTTGCCGGTTTGAAAGACGCGCACACCACCGAATGCCGGCCGCAGACTCCCGAGCCAGTGATTGATATTCTGCCGGACCAGAAGCAAAAACTCGCCGTGAAAAATTATGGTGGTTCGATGCGGTTAGGAAATTATCGCTGTAAATTATTGCCTGGAAGTCACGCGGGTAAAGCCTATCAGCAGGCGTCCGAGTGGCTGTTTGCGAACAAAGGAAAAACGCTGATTGATGAACGTCATCGGCATCGATACGAACTGAATAATGCGTATCGCGCTGTATTGGTAGAAAAAGGTTTGGTGATTTCCGGCGTGAATCCGGAACAGGATTTAGCAGAAATTATTGAAATCAAAAATCATCCGTATTTTGTCGGCTCGCAATTTCATCCAGAATTCAAATCGCATCCTTTGCGGCCGCACCCGTTATTTGTTGGTCTGATGAAAGCGGCTTTACAAAATATCAATAGTTAAGGAATTAGGATGGCTGTGATATAGTAGAGAGCATGAATACCGAAAATAAAAATCTTCCGAAAGATGTGTTTTTGCACCTGTTGGGTATTATTACTCTTTATGTAAGCGCGATCAGTTTGATTACGCTCTTCTTCCAATATATTAATTTAGGGTTTCCAGATCCGTTGGAAAATTACGGATATATGTCTGTAAGCGGGCCGATTCGCTGGGCAATGGCCTCACTGATTATTATTTTTCCGGTGTACCTTTTCGTATCGTGGCTGTTGCATAAAGATGCGCAAGTAAATCCCGAGAAACGGGAGTTAAAAATCCGGAAGTGGCTAGTGTATTTCACTTTATTCATTACCGCCGTCACAATTATTACTGATTTAGTAACCTTGATTTATAATTTTCTAGGCGGTGATCTCACTGCTCGTTTTGCGTTAAAAATTCTGGTCGTCTTATTAGTAGCCGGCAAAATCTTTTGGTATTACTTATGGGATTTGAAAGGAAAGTGGAGCGAACGTAATTTACAGATTATAGGCTGGAGCCTGGCGGGATTTATCATCATCACTATTGCCGCCGGATTTTTTACCGTTGGTTCGCCGTTGAAAGCCCGTTTGTATAGATTTGATAGTCAGAGAATTTCTGATCTGGAAACAATTCAAAATCAGATTGTCTATAGTTATTGGCTGCCGAAAAGTAAATTGCCTGTTTTGCTTTCAGATTTAAAAAATGATATTACTCAATTTGTCCCACCCGTGGATCCGGATACAAAAATGCCGTATGAATATCGAGTGACTGGACCGTTGGCATTCGAATTGTGCGCGACTTTTACTTTGCCGTCTGGCGCAACTATTCAGGAAAGAATGACGAAGCCTCTGCCGTTAGCATATCAACAAGAAACAAATTTCAATAGTTGGAATCATGAAACCGGCCGGCAATGTTTTGCACGCACGATTGATCCGGAGTTGTATCCGAAGCCGGGCAACCCAATTCGCTAACGCCAATGGAAACCATCCAAATAAAAATTTTCGAGCTGATCGTATTGTTTTTTTCCGTGATGATTCACGAAGTTTCGCATGGGTTGGTGGCGTATCAACTGGGCGATGATACGGCGCAAAAAGCCGGACGTTTAAATCTTAACCCACTGCGGCATATTGATCCCATCGGATCAATTGTATTGCCATTGATGCTTTGGCTGGTCGCGAGCCCGGTATTATTCGGTTGGGCAAAACCAGTACCCTATAATCCTTGGAATTTAAAAAATCCGAAACAGGGAGCGGCGCTGATTGGCATCGCCGGACCGTTAAGTAATCTAGCGATTGCGGTTATTTTTGGGTTACTCCTGCGTTTTTTTGTTGGACCGGATTCGTTTTTGGGCTTACTCTTTGCGATTATCGCCCTGATGAATATTATTTTGGCGGTATTTAATTTAATGCCGATTCCACCGCTCGATGGTTCTAAAGCCTTGTTTGCGATTCTGCCTTCGCGCTATGCGCGAGTTCAGATTTTCTTGGAACGCTACGGCATGTTATTGCTCCTACTTTTTATCTTTCTGGGTGGGCCGATTATTCAGCCGCTTATAGAGGGTCTGTTTCGGTTCATCACTGGTTCAGCTTTGTTTTTCTAATCGCTTGACGGTTTTAGGCTCTTTTGATACCATATAAACTATTGTTATATGCCAACCATTCGGCAGTTGTTAAAAAAAGGACGGAAAGTGAACCGAAGTAAATCCAAATCCCCAGCCTTGGGGCGTTATTTTAATTATCTGCAGAATCGTCCTTTACAACGGTCCGCACCTTTTAAACGAGGAGTCTGCTTGAAAGTATTTACCACGACGCCGAAGAAACCGAACTCGGCGCTCCGAAAAGTAGCTCGAGTCCGGCTCACCAACGGCATGGAAGTCACCGCGTATATTCCAGGCGAGGGCCACAATCTTCAGGAGCACTCGGTGGTAGTAATCCGTGGCGGTCGCGTAAAAGATTTGCCGGGTGTTCGTTATCATATTGTCCGCGGTGTTTTGGATACGTCTGGTGTGGATCGGAAACAACAGCGGTCGAAGTATGGATCGAAGAAGTCGAAGAAATAATATATGCGCAAAAAAAGAAATTACGCTCGAGAACATAAACCGGATTCGAAATATAAAAGCGTCTTAGTAGGACGGTTTATTAACTATTTAATGGAAGACGGAAAAAAGGCAGTCGCGGAAAAAATAATGTACGGCGCCTTAGAGGCGGTGAAAAAACACACCAACGAGGAAAATCCGCTCGCAGTGTTTGAAAAAACTATTGAAAATGTTGCCCCAATGGTGGAGGTAGTTTCGAAACGGATCGGCGGCGCGAATTATCAGGTGCCTCGAGAAGTTCGTCCGGGCAGAAAATTTATGCTCGCCGCGCGCTGGTTAATTGATGCCGCTCGAAATAAAAAAGGAAAAGGTATGGCGGAAAAATTAGCCGAAGAAATTATTTTGGCTTCGAAGAACGAAGGCGCCGCAATTAAGAAAAAACAAGATACGCATCGAATGGCGGAAGCAAATCGCGCTTTTGCTCATTTCATGAGATAAAGCGAATAGAATTTATAAATAAAACTGAATTCTAATCACTAGTCGCTAGTAACTAGACACTAAATTATTGTATGCCCCGACAATATCCAATTGAAAAATACCGTGATATCGGGATTATTGCCCATATCGACGCTGGCAAAACCACCTGCTCCGAGCGAATTCTTTTTTATACCGGTGTTGCTCATAAGATTGGTGAAGTACACGAAGGAGACACGGTGATGGATTGGATGGAACAAGAACGGGAGCGTGGCATTACGATTACTTCCGCCGCGACCACCTGTTTTTGGACTCCAACCTACGCGAAAGGAGACAAGAAATTTGAGCACCGGATCAACTTGATTGATACTCCCGGCCACATTGATTTTACCGTTGAGGTGAAACGATCCTTGCGCGTGCTCGATGGCGCGGTGGTGGTGTTTGATGGTGTTGCTGGCGTGGAACCGCAATCGGAAACGAACTGGCGCTACGCGGATGAATATAATGTTCCTCGAATTTGCTTTATTAATAAATTAGATCGAACCGGCGCGAGTTTTGAAAACAGTTTGAAATCCATTGAAGAACGGCTGAATCCGAATGCGGTGCCAGTGCAATTGCCGATTGGCTCGGAAAGCGGGTTTGAAGGCGTGGTGGATTTGCTCCGTTTGAAATCCTATCGTTTTGAAGGCGATAAAGGTGAAAAAATTATCGAAGGTGAAGTGCCGGAGAATATGAAAGAAGCGGTTGCCAAGCGCCGGCACGATTTGATTGAGAAAATCGTGGAAAATGACGATGCATTGATGGCGTCTTATTTGGATGGTAAAGAACCGTCATTAGAAGATTTAAAGCGAGTGCTCCGAAAAGCAACGATCGCGGTAAAATTGATTCCAGTGTTCACTGGTTCCGCGTTAAAAAATAAGGGTGTTCAGTTGGTGCTCGATGGTGTGATAGATTATTTGCCATCCCCGGCAGATGTGCCGCCAATCAGAGCTTTGAACTTACAAGGTGAAACAGCCGAAGTGAATCCTAAAGACGAAGCGCCATTTGCCGCGCTCGCGTTTAAAATCGCCGCGGATCCGTTTGTCGGCAGTTTAACGTATTTCCGAATTTATTCTGGTACGGTGAAACGCGGCACTTATATTTTAAATATGAATAAAGATAATAAAGAACGGTTGGGCCGAATGGTGCGAATGCACGCGAATCACCGAGAAGAAGTGGAGGAATTATACGCCGGTGACTTAGGCGCGATTGTCGGTTTAAAAGACACGACGACCGGAGATACCCTGTGCGATCCGGAGCATCCGGTTCTGTTAGAAAAAATTATTTTCCCAGAGCCAGTTATTTCCGTTCGTATTGAACCAAAAACCAAAGCGGATCAAGAAAAATTGGGTATGGCGCTTCGCCGTTTGGGTGAAGAAGATCCGACTTTCCGCGTGGGCGGTGATCCGGATACCGGTGAAACGATTATTTCCGGTATGGGTGAATTGCATTTGGAAATTATTGTAGACCGGATGAAGCGGGAATTTGGCGTGCTTTCCAATGTGGGCCGGCCGCAAGTTGCCTATAAGGAAACCGTGAAATCCAGCGCCGAAGCCGAAGGTAAATATATTAAACAGTCTGGTGGCCGCGGACAGTACGGTCATGTGCGCTTGAAAGTGGAAGCCGTGGAACGAGGCAAGGGTTTTGAATTTGTAAACGCAATCAAAGGCGGCGCGATTCCTCATGAATTTATTCCGGCAGTGGAAAAAGGCGTGATTGAAGCGACGCATAAAGGCGTGCTCGGCGGTTTTCCAATGGTAGATGTAAAAGTTACTTTATATGATGGTTCCTATCACGATGTGGACTCTTCCGAAGCGGCATTTAAAATTGCCGGCTCGATGGCGTTTCAAGAAGGCGCGAAGCGTTCCAAGCCAGTGATTCTGGAACCGATTATGTCGGTGCAAGTGCTGATGCCTTCCGAGTTTATGGGCGATATCACTGGCGATATCAATTCCAAGCGCGGCAAGATTGACGCGATGAATGATCGGATGAATATCAAAGTTATAGACGCGAAAATCCCACTTTCGGAAATGTTTGGTTACGCGACGAAACTTCGTTCGATGACGCAAGGCCGCGGTTCTTCCAGTATGGAATTTAGCCATTACGAAGAAGTGCCGGGGAATGTTGCCCAACTGATTGTCGAAGGCAAGAAATAGATTTTTGAAAAAATAAAAAAGGAGGTTGCATATGCTGCATTTTGATTGGTCGGAGTTAGAAAGCTGGGCTATTGTTCTCTTCTGCCTTGTGGTGGTAGTTGGATTAGGAATTCTTATCCGTAGCTTCTATCTTCTGTTCAAAGTTGATCACATTCCGGGTAGTCACTAAAAATAAAAGAAAAGGGCACGTTATGTGTAATACATAACGTGCCCTTATTTTTTTAAGATAGGAGTTCCGGATGTTCCCGAAGAATGGAAAGATACTCTATTGGTTCGAAGTCATGATAATTGCCGATGATGTGGCTCGGCAAAATCCAGCCCCAGACTCTGTCGGCCGATGCGAGTTGCAATTCCCTTTCCGGAATGTGGCGTTTCACCCCGATTTTCTTTGCCTGTTCCCACGGTTTCGCAGGAAGATACAGGTAGCAGGTATACGACCCATCAGATTGCCGGACGAATTCTCCACGCAGGTTGGTTTTTTCGCATTGCTTGGGGAAGGGAATTTGATAATTGACGAGGATGGCCCGATGGTCAAAAGGCAGGGGGACAGTGCGTTCGTCAATATCGAATCCAAGATTTCTTAACTTTTCCACTTGGCTTTTTCTCACCCTATAAAGTTTTGGGAGAGTGAAGCCTAAGAGGCAAGCTGCTATCGAGATGGTCGGGATCAGAATTAATGGCGATGCAACAATCATGTGATTTCTCCTTTCAGTTCAGATAGATGGTATTAGAAAAGAACAGCGAAATTATTAGAACATACTTTGTTATATTAAGTCAATCTTGAGTAAACAAAAGGCCCGATTTTAGAAATCGGGCCCGATGCTTAAATGATGGTGCAGGTAAGTTGGTAGGAAGTAACCGATCGCAATTGCAATCAGCGCGTGCGCGAGCGCTAAGATATACAAATTGCGAGTGCGGAAGAAAAAATAACAGCTATAACTGCCGCCAATCAGCGTTGTAATTACCAAGACCGGATTGGGCAAGTGGATAATCGCAAACAGCATTCCCACTGCCAGATATGTCAGGGTTCGGTAATGGGGCAGACGGCGAAACAATTTTTTCAGATTCACCGCAAAGTAGCCATTGAGCCACAGTTGCTGAAAAAATGCCCAGCCGAAATAAAACCCCAACGCTTTTGGCAATGCGTGCACATCGTTCGCTTGAAAATGCAGTAGCGGATTCGTCAGCGTGCCAAGGAGATACAGTGTAAACACGGATTTGCCAGCAAAGAAGAGAATAACCACAATCGCGGCCAGATGTCTTTTAGAAAACGCATGGGGTTTAATGCCCAATCGTTTTTTACTGTATTTCCGAAAGATCCAGCTGGCGAGCGCGGCAACAATGGCCACAATCACCACCTCATTCTTTCTCCAGATCCAGATGCGAATCAGAATTAAGGCAAAGACCCCAGTTACTTCTAGCAGAAGCAGCCGTATTTTGGAATTCATACCCGCCTCCTTGTCAAAGATCAATGATATGTCTCTTGGCGACTTTATCAACATTCCCATATCTTGACAAGAGAGGGGAACACCTTTACTATCTTGAGTATTGTCGGTAAGGCTCTTTGGAGCCTCTATTTAAATCAAAAGATTAAAATTAATTAAAACCTATGGCAGAAAAAGTAAAATTCGAGAGAAAAAAGCCGCACGTAAACGTCGGTACAATTGGTCACGTTGACCACGGCAAGACTACATTGACCGCGGCCATCACCCACGTCCTTTTCTTAAAGGGTTGGGCTTCTAAAGAAGAAAAAGTTGATCAAATTGATAATGCTCCGGAAGAAAAAGCTCGTGGTATTACTATTGCGTTGCATCACTCGGAATATGAATCCGAAAAGCGCCACTACGCGCACATCGACGCTCCAGGCCACGCTGATTACATCAAGAACATGATTACTGGTGCCGCTCAAATGGACGGCGCAGTGTTGGTAGTGTCCGCCGCTGATGGTCCGATGCCTCAAACTCGAGAACACATTTTGCTTGCCCGCCAAGTCGGTGTGCCAGCGCTCGTGGTCTTCTTAAATAAAGTAGACATGGTGGACGATCCGGAATTGATTGATTTAGTAGAATCCGAAGTTCGAGAACTCTTAAAGAAATACGAATTTCCGGGCGACACGACGCCGATTATCCGCGGTTCTGCCTTGAAAGCCTTAAACGCAAAATCACCTGATGACGCGGATGCGAAACCAATTTTAGATTTAATTAAAGCTTTGGACGAATTCATCCCAGAACCGATTCGGGATATTACTAAGCCATTCTTGATGCCGATCGAAGACATTTTCTCTATTGAAGGTCGCGGTACTGTGGTCACTGGTAAAGTGGAACGCGGTATTGTGAAAGTCAACGAAGAAATTGAAATTATCGGTTTGAAGCCAACTGCGAAAACAGTTGTTACTGGTATTGAAATGTTCAATAAACTCTTAGACGAAGGCCGCGCGGGCGACAATGTAGGCATCTTGCTCCGCGGTACGAAAAAAGAAGACGTGGAGCGTGGTCAAGTGTTAGCCAAACCAGGCACCGTGACTCCGCATACGGAATTTGACGCGGAAGTGTATGTGTTAAGTAAAGAAGAAGGCGGTCGCCATACCCCATTTTTCAAAGGGTATAAACCGCAGTTCTATATTCGAACCACGGATGTCACCGGTGAAGTATTCCTTCCGGAAGGAATGGAAATGGTAATGCCGGGCGATACCGTGAAGATCAAAGTTACTTTGATTGCACCAGTAGCATTGGAAGAAAAACAGCGGTTTGCGATCCGTGAAGGCGGCAAGACCGTGGGCGCTGGTGTGGTAACGAAAATTAATAAATAAACGTGAGTCAAAAAAAAGAAATTGAAAAAGAGAGATTGCGTCTCAAGGTGAAAGCCTATGACCACAAGCTGATTGATACTTCGTGCCGGCAAATCATCGATGCGGCCAAGCGTCAGGAAGCAGAAGTCATCGGCCCAATACCGCTCCCGACCGAAATGAAAAAGTACACGGTGAATCGTTCGACTTTCGTTCATAAAGATTCCCGGGAGCAGTTTGAACTCCGAGTGCATAAGCGATTGATTGATATTTTGAATCCCAATCAGAGTATCATTGAATCCCTCTCTGGACTGAATTTACCTGCAGGGGTTGATATTGAGATAAAAATGGTATAAGATATCCCAATATTGACTTTATAAGGATTTAGCCAAAAACGAGTGATGGAAATCATCCCGCCGTTGGCGGGATGATTTTTATTATAAAGACTATATGACAATTACCGGCATAAAATTAAAAATGAGCCAAGTGTTTCAAGGCGAACGGTGTATTCCGGTGTCGTATCTTAAAATTACGAAAAAAGAGGATTTAGACCAGTTGCAAGAAGGCAATTTTCTGATGATCACGGGCGTGACTAAAGGAAAAGGATTTCAAGGCGTAGTGAAACGTTATAGTTTTGCCGGCGGTCCGAAAACTCATGGTCAGAAAAATCGCTATCGAGCTCCGGGTTCGATTGGCGCCACCGCGCCTCAGCGCGTTGTGCCGGGAAAGAAAATGGCCGGCCGGATGGGAGGCGTGAACAAGACTATCAGAAATTTGCAAATCGTTCAGATTGATAAAGAAAATCAAATTGTGCTGGTACGCGGTTCTGTGCCTGGGCATAACCGAAGCAAGATAAAAATTAAGTCCATCACTCGTTAATCTGTATGATCATGATTAAAGTCTACAATCGAGATGGCAATGTGTCTGGGGAAATGGAATTTCCAAAACATTTAACAGTGAAATGGAATCCCGTGTTGGTCTATCAAGTCATGAGATCGATGCAAGCGAATCGGCGTCAAGTGATTGCCGATACCAAAGATCGCGGCGAAGTGCGCGGCGGTGGTAAAAAACCATGGAATCAGAAAGGTACTGGCCGAGCGCGGCACGGTTCTATTCGATCGCCAATCTGGCGCGGTGGCGGTACGACTTTTGGTCCGACCAGCGACCGAAATTTTTCCCAGAAAATCAATAAAAAAATGCTTGTCCACGCATTGCGTTCTGTGCTGGCAAAAAAAGCCGAGGACGGAGAATTAAAAGCAGTGGAATCCTTGGATTTAGGCAGTAACAAAACCAAAGCGTTCGCGCGAATGCTCCGGCCAATGATTCAGACTCATTCCGCGATTCTTGTGGCTCCGCATGCGAATAAAGCGGCGCATCAAGGCGCTCGGAATTTAGCCAATGTGGATGTCCTGCGGCCAGAACAGTTAAATGTGTACGACCTTTTGAATCATCGCGAAGTCGTTATAGAAAAGAATTTATTTGAAACCTATGGTAAATAATTCGACAAGCTCACTATGAATAAATTTGTAGTAAAACACCCGCTGATTACGGAAAAAGCCGTTGCCTTTGGTCAAATGGGTAAATATATATTTTCCATTGATACTCATGTCAGTTCTCAAGAAGCCAGAAAAGTCATTGAAGACCACTATAAAGTGAAAGTGGTGAAGATGAATGTGATTAATGTGAAACCGAAACAAAAACGCTTAGGTCGTTCCGTGGGTGTTAAGCCTGGCTATAAGAAGTTGATCGTGACTTTGAAGTCTGGTCAGAAATTAGATATACTGCCGCAATAGTTCGTATGAAATCTTATAAACCTACCACTCCTAGCCGGAGACAAATGACCTCGATTGATTACAGCCAGCTTTCTAAGGTGGCGCCGTTGAAGTCTTTGTTGAAAAAAGTCTCGCAATCCGCGGGCCGGAATCATCATGGAAGGATTACGATGCGCCATCAAGGCGGAGGAAATAAAAAACGCTATCGCATGGTGGATTTTTTCCAGAATAAATTAAATATCCCGGGCCGAGTGGAAACGATTGAATACGATCCGTATCGGACTTGTTTTATTGCGTTAGTGGTCTACCGCGATGGCGAACGGCGGTATATTTTAGCGGCGAAAGATTTGAAAGTCGGCGATCAGACCATTACCGCCGAGAATGCGCCGCTTATATTAGGCAATCGGATGAAGTTAAAAAATATTCCGATTGGTTACTTAGTGCATAACGTGGAATTAATTCCTGGCGGCGGCGGTAAATTAGCTCGCTCTGCGGGCGCGTATGTGGAAGTACTTGGTCAAGATCGTGGCTATACTGATTTGAAATTGGGATCCGGCGAAGTCCGAAAAGTCCGTTCGGAATCCTTTGCCTCTGTGGGTCAGCTTTCTAATCCAGATCACAATTTAGTGAATATTGGTAAAGCCGGCCGTTCTCGTTGGTTGGGTATTCGTCCGACTACTCGAGCGAAAGCGATGAATCCAGTGGATCATAAATACGGTGGCGGTGAAGGTAGCACGCAACGAGGTACTCGACGACCGAAAGATATTTGGGGTAACATTACTGGCGGTCATAAGACTCGCCGTCCGAAGAAATGGTCAACCAAGTTAATTTTACAGCGGCGGCCAAAAAAATAATCATATGTCCCGATCAAGCAAAAAAGGTCCATTTGTGGATCCAAAATTATTACAGAAAATAAGCAAAGTTAAAGCCGACGCCAAGACGGTTATTAAAACCTGGTCTCGAGATTCGGAAATTGCCCCAGAAATGGTGGGGTATACGTTTGGCGTGCATAATGGTAAAGATTTTATTGAAGTGTTGATCAAAGAAGAAATGGTCGGACATCGTTTGGGAGAATTTTCCCTGACTCGGAAATTTGTTCGCCATGGCGGTAAGATGCAGCGAGAATTAGAAGCGTCGCAAGCTGCAGTTGCGTCCGGTGCGGCGCCAGCGGCGGCGAAACCAGCAGCTAAGCCAGGAAAATAGAATATATATATGAAACAAGAAACCGTACAATTAAATTATCTTCGAATTGCCCCACGCAAAGTGCGGTTAGTTGCTAAGTTAATTAAAGGTATGTCCGTCAATGAAGCCGAAGCACAATTATTGAACTGGTCTCAGCGTTCTACTGGGCCGCTGATTAAATTGATCCGTTCCGCGGTGGCGAATGCCGTGCATAATAAAAAGCTCAATAAAGATAAATTAGTGATTGCCGAAATTCAGGTGGGACAAGGTCCGACGCTGAAGCGTTTTTTGCCTCGAGCGCAAGGACGGGCAACGCCGATTCATAAGAAAAGCAGCCATATCACGCTTACTATCAAAGAAGTGGAATCGTTGAAAGCGCCGCGATTTACGATTATTGCGAAACAACCGACAGCCAAAAAAGATAAAAAAGAAGAAAAGGTCAAAAAGACCACGATGCAAAAACCGGAAACGACTGCGAAGGAAACAGCCCAGTCAAAAGAAGGCGGTTTTATGAAGCGGATTTTTAATCGCAAAAGCATATAATATTTATTCACTATGGGACAAAAAATTAGACCAAATTCATTACGGCTCGGTATCACCCAAAATTGGACTACTCGTTTTTTTGCCAAGAAAAATTTCCGTAAATCCTTGGAAGAAAATGAAGTATTTCGTAAAGTAATTCGGGAAAGAATCAGCCAAGCTGGCATTGATAAAATTGAAATTGAACGGAGCGCGGACCATTATCGCATTACGATTAAGGTAGCGCGGCCAGGTTTAGTTATCGGCCGAGGCGGCAAGGGTATTGAGGAATTGCATAAAGCCTTGGAAGTAGCACTGGCGGTCTTAGATCGGAAACGGGGCACGAAAGAAAAAGTAACCTTGAACTTGAATGTGGAGGAGTTAAAACGGACCGAAGTTTCCGCGTCTGTGACCGCGCAAAATATTGCCTGGGATTTGGAAAAACGTTTGCCATTCCGTCGAACTATGAAAAAATGCGTGGAAGGTTTAATGCAAAATCGAGAAGTGCAAGGCGCGAAGCTCAAACTTTCCGGCCGTTTGGATGGCAATGAAATCGCCCGTCGAGAATGGATGAGCCGCGGCAAATTGCCGCTCCAAACCCTCCGCGCCAACATTGATTATGGCGAAGCCACGGCGTTTAATACTTATGGCACCGTGGGCGTGAAAGTCTGGATTTATAAAGGAGAAATTTTCCAGAAAGATTACAATCGTAAATAAATATGTTATTTCCAAAAAAAGTAAAACATCGCAAATGGCAAAAGGGCCGCTCGCTCAATCGAAAATTAGACACTCGGGGCACGTATTTATCCTACGGTAATTTTGGTTTGAAAGCAGAAGAAGGTGCCTGGATTAATTCTAAGCAGATTGAAGCTGGCCGCCGCGCGATCAGTAACTTTATGAAGCGGGAAGGCAAGCTTTGGATTCGAATTTTCCCAGACAAGCCAATCACCAAGAAACCGCCGGAAGTAACTATGGGTGGCGGTAAAGGCGATGTGGATCATTTTGTATTTCCAGTGCGGGCGGGCCGCATTGTGTTTGAGATGGATGGTGTTTCGAAAGAGGTTGCCCAGCAAGCCTTGCGTTTGGCCGGTCATAAATTGCCGATTAAAACCCGATTTATTTCTAAAATATAAGTATGAAAAAGAAAGAATTAGAACAAATTAAAAATAAAGTGGATGCGGAACTAATGGAAGAACTCAAGAAAAAGCGAGAGCGTCTTTGGAACCTCCAAGTTGACTTGCACGCCGGAAAAGTGAAGAATGTTCGGGAGGTGCGTGCCTTGAAGCGGGCGATTGCCGTGATTCATACCACGGTTAGGGAACGGGCTTTAAAGAAATAATATGTTTAATATTTTTAATAAAACTGAATCCGAGAAAAAACCAACCGCCGCGCCAGCGCACAGCCAAACTATTCCGGCGACCAAAGGTCATAAGGGTCGGCGATTAGTTGGCGTGGTTACATCGGATAAAATGCAGAAGACTGTTGTTGTGACGATTGAGCGACTGCGTAAGCATTCAAAATATTTGAAGTATTTTAAAGTAACTTCGAAATTCAAAGCCCATGACGAAAAGAATGAATATCACATCGGTGATAAAGTTGTCATTCAAGAGACTCGGCCATTAAGCAAGGACAAGTGTTGGATAGTGATTGAGCGAGTTGCGGGTCCGAAAGTAAAGGAAGCAATTACTGATAATTAACCATGATTCAAGAACGATCTATTTTAAAAGTAGCAGATAATAGCGGCGCCAAAATCGTCCGTTGTTTTCGCGTGCTCGGTGGTGGCCGGAAGCGATACGCGACGATTGGCGATGTAATTGTCGCGTCCGTTCAGATTGCCGAGCCAAGAAAACCAATCAAGAAAAAAGATATTGTGAAAGTTGTCATTGTCCGACAACGAAAAACCTTTCACCGAAAAGATGGATCTTATCTTCGCTTTGATGAAAACGCGGTGGTACTGATTGATGATAAAAAAGAACCGCGAGGCACTCGCGTGTTCGGCCCAATCCCGCGAGAAATTAAAGAACGGGGGTATGAAACCATTTTTTCCATGGCGGAGGAAGTTGTATAAAATATGAAAATTCACAAAAACGACAATGTGCAAATAATGGTAGGTAAGGATAAAGGTAAGCAGGGGAAAGTCTTGAATGTAGATCCAAAAGATAAGCGAGTCTTGGTGCAAGGCTTGAATCTTTTTAAGCGCCATAAACGGCCGACGAAAAAAGGAGAGAAAGGTGAGATTATTTCTCTGGCTCGGCCATTAAAGCTAGCGAATATTCAACTGGTCTGCAATTCCTGTGGAAAACCAACTCGCGTTGGCTATCGCCAAAATGGTGAAATCAAGGTTCGATACTGCAAGAAATGTAAAGCAATCATTGCTTAATCAATATGGAACAGCATTATAAAAAAATAGAAAAAATTGTGGTGAATATCGGCATCGGCCGATTATCCAGTCAGCCTCACTTTGAAGATAAATTATTGCCGGAAGTAATTAAGGAATTAAGCGCGATGACCGGCCAGAAACCGTCCGAACGGACCGCGAAGAAATCCATTGCTGGTTTTAAATTGCGGACTGGTACGGTAGTCGGTCTAAAAGTAACTTTACGTGGCCAGCGGTTGAAGCATTTTTTGGCGAAACTCGTTTCGGTGGTGTTACCGCGGGTACGCGATTTTCGGGGTTTGCCCTTGAAATCTGTCGATAAAAACGGTAATCTCACGATTGGCTTGAAAGAACACTGGGTCTTTCCAGAGATCATTCAAGAAGTCTCTAAAGTAAATTTTGGAGTGGAAATGACTTTGGTGCCAAAATTGATCGCCAATCGAGAAGCAGCCATCGAACTGTATCGAACATTAAAGATTCCTTTCCAGAAGGAAACCAAGAAGAAATAATATGGCAAAAATTTCTGTAATGGCGCGAGCCAATAAAAAACCTAAATTTTCCACCCGCATTGTTCGGCGCTGTTTCCGTTGCGGCCGCAAACGAGCATATATGCGTATGTTTGGCTTGTGTCGGATTTGTTTCCGAGAATTAGCGAGTCGGGGTGAAATTCCGGGTGTAAAAAAATCTTCTTGGTAGTTCAATAAACTCACTATGTATATTAATCTTCTGACAAAAATTAAAAACGCGCAGGCGGTGAACGCGGAAACCATCAAAACACCATTTTCCAATTTTGACTTGGCGATTTTAGAAGTGCTGGAAAAGAATAAATTGATTGAAGCGGTTTCTAAGAAAGGCCGTATGCCCAAGCGGGTTTTGGAAGTTCGATTAAAATACAAAAATGGCAAAGGCGTCATCAATGGCGTTAAGCTTTTAAGCCGATCTTCCCGACGGCTCTATGCTGGTTATCAAACGTTGCGCCCAGTCCGTCAAGGCTTTGGAATCACTATTCTTTCCACTTCGAAAGGAATCATGGATGATCGAACTGCGCGGCGGGGAAAAATCGGCGGCCAATTATTATTTGAAATTTGGTAGTGAGATATTGATACAAATTTATGAGCAAAATCGGTAAAAAATTAATTATCCTTCCAGCTACTGTTACTGTTCAAGAGAACAGTGGTGTTTTGGAATTTAAAAGCAAAGATCATACTGTTACTTTGCCAATCTTGCCGCAGGTGAAAGCAGTGATTGAGGGTTCGCAACTTTCGTTCCAGATTACCGAACCAACTTTGCAAGCAAAAGCTAACTGGGGCACGATGCGCGCGCTCGCGCAGAATGTAGTAATCGGCCTGACCGAAGGTTTTAAGAAAACACTGGAAATTCTCGGTGTGGGTTTTCGAGCCACTCTCGAGGGCGCGGATTTAGTCTTGAGTGTTGGTTTTTCCCATCCGGTGCGATTTACGCCTCCGGCGGGAGTAAAATTAACGATTGAAAAAAATACCATCACGATTACTAGCATTAATAAATATTTGGTGGGCGAAGTAGCGGCGAAAATTCGCGCGGTGAAGAAACCAGAACCGTATAAGGGCACCGGTATTCGCTATAAGGATGAAGTCGTGCGTAAGAAAGCCGGTAAGAAAGTCGCGGGCGCTACTGGTACGGCGACAAAATAATTATATATATGAATCGTTTAACTTATTCCAATCGTAATAAAGCCTTTAGAAAAAAACGCAACCGCGCCAAAATTTTTGGCACGGCCGCCCAACCACGTCTTTCTGTATTCCGCAGTAACCGATCTACCTACGCGCAATTGATTAATGATGAAAATGGCACTACGCTTGTGTCAGCGACTACCAAGGAATTAAAGCAGGCGAATAAGCTGAAGAAAGTGGATCAGGCAAAAATGCTAGGCGAATTATTAGCCGAGAAAGCGGAAAAAGCCGGTGTGAAAACAGCGGTATTCAACAAAGGGCCGTATGCGTATCACGGTCGCGTGAAAGCGGTTGCGGAAGGCGCTCGGGCTAAAGGACTCAAAGTATAAATATATGATGAACTATAATCGTAACAATTCAGATCGGGGAATGCGACCAAAAGAGGAATTTCGAGAAAAAGTTCTGGATTTACGGCGCGTGACTCGCGTGGTCGCGGGCGGTAAACGTTTTCGTTTCCGGGTGACGTTAGTTATTGGCGATGAAAAAGGCAGAGTAGGAGTGGGTTTGGGCAAAGGATTAGATGTGCAAGGAGCGATCGGTAAGGCGAAAGCTGACGCAAAAAAACACGTAATCAAGCTCGTGCTCAAAGAACGCAGTATCCCTCACGAAGTCGAGGCAAAATTTAGCGCCGCGCATGTCCGAATTAAGCCGGCCGTCAAAGGTCATGGTTTAAAAGCGGGTGGCGCAGTGCGAGTCGTACTTTCGCTGGCGGGGATTAAAGATGCCACGGCGAAATGCCTTGGCCGCACGCCGAATAAATTAACCAATGCCTTGGCCACGATGGAAGCGTTGCGTCAGTTACCAAGATAATTTTTATATATGCAAATTCATCAACTTAAATCTTCAAAACAATTTCCGGCAAAACGCCGAGTAGCGCGTGGCGGTAAACGCGGTACGTATTCCGGCCGTGGCGTAAAGGGTCAAAAATCCCGTTCTGGTCATCGCATTCGTCCAGCAGAACGAGACTTAATGATGCGTTTACCAAAACTGCGCGGTTATAAGAATCGGCCGATTACGGAAAAATTGCCGGTCATTAATGTCGGCGATTTAGAAAAGAAAGTGAAAGGCGCCGTCGTCAATGCGATCACGCTTGGCAACATGAAAATTCTTGGTGAAGGAACAATCCAGAAAGCCTTTACAATTGAAGGCTTAGCTGTATCAAAGAGCGCTAAAGTAAAAATCGAAGCCGCTGGAGGTACAATCGTGCCAGCGATTCCTCGAGAAAAAAAGGCCCCAGCTAAAAAATAGGATTATTTTCAATGCAAAAGCTCATCCAAATTTTTCAAACTCCGGATCTCCGCAAAAAGATTTTTATCGTAGCGGGTTTATTGCTCATCTTTCGTTTGATGGCGGCAATTCCGATTCCGGGTATTGACGCGATCCGCCTTCGATCCTTTTTAGACGCAAATCAACTGATTGGCTTTTTAAACGTGTTTTCCGGCGGCGGCTTGAACAATCTTTCCATTATGATGTTGGGAGTTGGCCCGTATATTACCGGAACAATTATTATGCAGCTCTTGACGATGATTTTTCCGTCGCTGAAAGAAATGTATTACGAAAATGGCGAAGCGGGAAAAGCGAAATTTAATCGTTACTCTCGTTATCTCACCGTGCCGCTCGCGATATTGCAGGGTTATGGATTTTTAAATCTTTTGAAATCCCAGCAAGTTTTACTGGCGCTTTCTTCCTTTGATTTGATTCGAAACGTGATTCTGATTACCGCGGGTTCTGTATTTCTTATTTGGCTGGGTGAATTAATGAGTGAGCAAAAAATCGGCAACGGCGTATCGCTGTTGATTTTTGCCGGTATTGTGAGCCAAGTGCCTTCTATTATTCGTAATGCGTTTGTAAATTATGACCCCAGCTTATTGACAACCTATTTCGCCTTTATTGTCTTAAGTATTGTTGTGATTGCAGGCGTGGTGTTTATTAACGAAGGAGAAAGAAAAATTCCAATTTCCTATTCCAAACGGATTCGAGGCAATAAGATGTATGGTGGCTCCACCAGTTATTTGCCGTTGAAAGTAAATCAGGCCGGCGTGATCCCGATTATTTTTGCTATTTCCATTTTGCTCTTTCCGCAATTTATCGCCCAGATTTCCGCGATTTTTTCTCCAGACTTTTCCATTAAATTAAATGGCATCGTCAATGACTTTCTTTCCAATCAAATTCTCTACAGCGCCATTTATTTTGCGCTCGTGGTGGCCTTTACTTATTTTTATACTATTATCACTTTTGATCCATTAGAAATTTCCAAAAATCTTCAGCAAAGCGGTGGCTTTATTCCGGGCATTCGGCCGGGACAACCTTCCGGCGATTTCTTGGGTAAAGTGATTTATCGGATTACGCTTTTCGGCGCGCTTTTCTTGGGTATCATCGCGGTACTTCCGAACATAGTGCACATTGTAACGGGTATTCAATTCTTGACCATTGGTGGCACCGCGCTTTTAATTGTGGTGTCTGTGGCTCTGGAAATTATGAAGCAAATTGATTCGCAGTTAGTGCTTCGGGAATACGAGGGGTTTTAGTATTCTTCTGTTTCCGAATTGCCATCCTCAACCCGCTGCGTTCGCTCCAGCGTGCTCACTTGCTTAGTCCTCGCCTCGCTCTCGCTGCTTAAAAAGCAGCGAACCAAGCCCGCTCGGCTGCGGGGGTTTCGGATTAGCAATATCGGAAACAGAAGAAATGGGAGAGTTAGTTGTATGTTATAATTCCCACATGAAAAAGGTGGTTATTATCTATGGCCCGCCCGGGGCGGGAAAGGGAACGCAGGCGAATTTATTGCAGTCCACTTTTGGTTTTTTGCATTTCGATACGGGCAAATATATTGAGCAATTAGTCCACGATCCGGATCTTCAGAATGACCCTGTGATTCAGCAAGAACGAAAGAATTTTGACACCGGAATGTTGTGTACGCCGTCCTGGGTATTGCAGATTGTGCGGGAAAAAATCATTCATCTTGCCGAAGCTGGGTTTAGTTTAGTCTTCAGCGGTTCGCCGCGAACTGTCTTTGAAGCTTTTGGCGATGCGGAACACGAAAGCGTGCTCGCAGTCTTTGAAAGAGAGTTTGGCAAAGATCACATCATTCCGATTGCGTTAAAAGTTGCTCCGGAAACCTCAATCTTGCGAAACAGCCGCCGTTTAGTCTGTTCAGTGTGCGGAACCGCAATTTTGACGGGCAGTTATAGCGGCCAAACGTGTCCATTATGCGACGCTCCATTGCGGCGTCGCAGTCTGGATGTGCCGGAAGTAATTAAAGTGCGCTTGAAAGAATATGAAGAACGGACCGCGCCCATTCTGGATGGACTCAAAGAGCGGGGATATGTCATTCACGAAATTGATGGCGAACCAGCGCCGTTTAAAGTATTTGAGATAGTAAAGAAGAATTTAGAATAATAGTTAGGAAGGTTAGATTCCTAGTTTATGATCAAAACCGAGGCACAAATTAAAAAAATTCGGGTCGCGGGAAAAATCTTGGCGCATGTTGCCAATCAAGTAAAGAAAGCAGTGCGCGAAGGAGTGACGCTGAAAGAATTAGACGCGTTGACTTGCCGATTGATTAAAGATGCTGGCGCTCAACCGACTTTTTTAGGCTATCAGCCGTATGGTGCAAAAAGGCCGTTTCCTGCCTCAATTTGCGCTTCCATTAATGAAGTAGTGGTGCATGGCGTCCCGAATCAGTATGCGCTCAAATCTGGTGATCTTTTAAAATTAGATTTTGGCGTTACCTACGAAGGTTACATTGCGGATGGGGCGTTTACGATTGGTGTGGGCAAGGTTTCTTCGGAAGCGGAAAAATTAATGGCGGCAACAAAAAACTCGCTTCTGCTCGGCATTAAAGAATGTAAGCCCGGGAAAACGCTGGGCGACATTGGCTGGGCGATTAATCACTATGTTACTACGCATGGTTTTAAAGTAGTGAAAGGATTAACCGGTCATGGCGTGGGTATTGAATTGCACGAAGACCCGCCGGTGTTTAACGAAGGGCAAAAAAATACTGGCTTGAAATTGAAAGCGGGGATGGTGCTGGCGCTCGAACCAATGGTAAGCGCTGGTGACCCCTATATTGTTCAATTACCCGATGACAGTTATGCTACTCGTGATAAAAGCTTATCCGCCCATTTTGAGCATACGGTTTTGATTACAAAAAACGGGCCAGAAATTTTAACGAAATAGTTTCTTGCCAAGGGGTATTTATTTTATCTCCGGAACCAGAATAGCTACTATTGGAATGCATAACCCATGTAAAGTTATGATATACTTTTCATATGGCTAAGCCATTTTTATCGGTTATAATTCCCGCGTATAACGAAGCCAAACGGTTGCCGTTAACGCTGATTGATATTGATAAGCATCTGCAAGATCAAGAATATTCTTACGAAATTTTAGTGGTCAATGACGGTTCGAAAGACGCGACCGCGGAAATTGTCCGGCGGTTTATTCCGATTGTTGATCATCTCAAATTGATTGATAATTCCGAAAATCGCGGCAAGGGTGCTGTAGTCCGACAAGGAATGCTTGCCGCCAAAGGAAATTGGCGGCTTTTTATGGATGCGGATAATTCTACGTCCATCGTGGAATTCAATAAAATGCTGCCATATCTCAAACAAGGCTATGAAGTCGCCATTGCGTCTCGGGACATGAAAGGGTCTCGGACTATGCCTGCCCAGCCTTGGTATAAGCGTTTTTTGGGGAATATTGGCAATGTGGTGATTCAGTTGTTAGTCTTACCAGGATTCTGGGATACCCAGTGCGGGTTTAAGTGTTTTTCCGCCGAGGCAGTGGGAAAAATCTTTCCTCAGACGCGAATTGTTCGCTGGGGTTTTGACGTGGAAGCACTCGCTTTGGCCAAGCGCTTCGGGTACAAAATTAAAGAAATTCCCATCTTTTGGGTGAATGATCCACGTACGCATGTGTCGTTTCGCTCTTATTTGCAAGTTTTTGCGGAAGTTGTTAAAGTACGTTGGTGGTTATGGCGTGGAGAGTATAATTTATAATAATAAGGTATATGGATAAACAATATTTAACTAAAGAACGGCTCGAGCAGTTGAAAGCAGAACTGCATGATTTGAAGACGAAAAAGCGTTTAGATGTTGCCGAACGGCTCAAGCGGGCAAAAGAATTAGGCGACCTTTCCGAAAACTCGGAATATTTTGAAGCTCGGGAAGAACAAGGCCATGTGGAAGGGCAAATTTTTGAATTGGAAGAAATGCTTCGGAATGCGGAAGTGTTTGAAAAACGCCATGGCAATGGAACAGTCCGGATTGGCACGACCGTAGTGGTGGAAAAAGGAGGTCAGCGGATGAATTTCGTGATTGTTGGTTCGAATGAAGCTAAGCCGGAAGCGAGCCTCATTTCTAACGAATCGCCACTGGGAAAGGCATTTTTAGAAAAGAAACCTGGTGACATTGTGATAGTGACAACGCCGAAAGGCAAAGTGGAGTATAAAATTATCTCCATCGAATAATTCTCTATTCCATCATGTTGGAAGCGATTATTCAGGAACGAATTAAGAAACAGGAAAATTTAGTCAAAGCTGGATACGCGGTCTATCCTAGCCAGGTTGGCGCGAGTCTGCCGATTGCTGATGTGCTCCGGTATTTTTTCTGGTGGGCTTTGCTTCGAAAATCAGTTACGGTGCATGGCCGAGTAACTGGATTGCGGAATCAAGGCGGGGTTTTTTTTATTGATGTGCGGGACACGAGCGGCCATATCCAAGGAGTGGCGGTGAAAAAACATCTCAAAGATTTTGCTGTATTTCGGGATAATTTAGATATTGGTGATTTCGTAGAGATTGGCGGACGATTATTCAAAACTAAAAAAGGCGAACAGAGCATTGAAATTAAAATGATGCACATGCTCACAAAAAGCCTGCGGCCATTGCCATCAGAATGGTATGGTTTGAAAGACGTGGAAGAGCGGTATCGAAAACGCTACCTCGACATTATTTTAAACTCCGAGGTTCGGGCAAAAATTATCACTCGTTCCAAGATTGTCGAAACCCTAAGGAATATTTTTCATCAAGAAGGCTTTCTGGAGGTAGAGACGCCGATTTTACAGCCACTCCCGGGTGGCGCGCTCGCGCGGCCGTTTACCACGCATCATAATGCGTTGGCTGTGGATTTTTATCTCCGGATTGCGCCGGAATTATATCTGAAGCGTTTATTGGTAGGTGGTATGGAGAAAGTCTTTGAAATTGGGCGGAATTTTCGGAATGAGGGTATAGATCGGGACCATAATCCGGAATTCACGATGTTGGAACTCTATTGGGCGTATCAGGATTATCAAGGTTTAATGAAGGCAACGCGCCAATGGCTCATTGCGTTAGTGGATCATATTGGCATTCCTGAATTAGCGCACGAGAACGAAAAAATTAATCTGCGTGGCGAGTGGACAATAATTACTTACGAAGACGCAATTCAAAAATACAGCGGTAAAAGTTTGAAGGATTTACCAGTGGGGGGCATTGATGAGATATTTAAAAAAACCGTCCGGCCGAATTTAATTCAACCGACGTTTGTTACTCGCTATCCCAAAGCGATTTCACCCTTGGCAAAGTCCTGCGCGGATAACCCGGAATTTACTGAACGGTTCCAATTAGTTATTGCGGGCACGGAATTAGTCAACGGTTTTTCGGAGTTAAATGATCCGACGGATCAGCGTCAACGAATGGAAGAGCAGGAAAGTCGTCATCGGGCTGGGGATTTGGAAGCATCTCGTCTCGACATTGATTTTCTGGAAGCCTTGGAATATGGTATGCCGCCAGCAGCCGGATTAGGAATTGGCATCGATCGCCTTACTGCGTTGCTCACGAATACTCATTCGGTAAAAGAGATTATTATCTTTCCTACTTTGAAACCGAAATAAGAGCCTTATGGCGATTATCAATATTAATTTCAACGCGCTGGCAGCTTTGCTCGTATCCTTTACGAGTATTGTAAGCGGCAGTGTGGTTTATTTTGGCAATCGGCGGGCAAAACCGAATATCGCTTTTTTTCTGCTTACGTTTGCTATTGCCTTATGGAGTTTTGCGTATGTCATTTGGCAAAACACTTTATCGCCGGAAACATCGTTATTTTGGTTGCGTATGTTATTAGCCCCAGCGATTTTTATTCCGGCCACGTATCTGTATTTCGTGTTTGAGTTTTTAGGTATTTTTGCCCAGAAGAAAAAAATATTAGCTACCATCTGTGCTGTCTTTTCGATATTTTTTCTTCTGAATTTTACCCCGCTGTTTATTAATCGTATTGAGACCACGGCGTATTATCAATTCCGGCCGGTTCCAGGCCCAAGCTTCAATATATTTCTTTTTGCGTGGTTATTGTGCGTGGTGTATTCTTCGTATCTTTTATTTACCGCGTATCGCGGTTCCGAGGGTATACGCCGCTTGCAACTGCGATATGTATTGATCGGTTGGGTGATTGGTTTTGCCGGAGGATCCACTAATTATTTCATTTTTTATAATATCCCTTGGTTGCCGCTCGGTTTGGGTAATTGGTCTGTGCTTGCGTATGTCTTATGTACTTTCTACGCAATGGTGAAACTGAATCTTTTCAATACGAAGGTGATTACTGCGGAAATTTTAACTTTCTCAATTTGGATTATCGCCGTCACCCGTTTCTTATTTGATCGTACTCTTTCGGAACGGGTACTGGATGGAGTTTTCTTCATTGGTATGCTGTTGTCGGGAATCTTAATTATTCGAAGCGCTTTGAACGAAGCGGAACAGAAAGCCCAATTAGCCGATTTGAATTTACATCTGGAGCAGAAAGTTCGAGAGCAAACCACGGAAATTCGAAAGGCGTACGAAGTAGAAAAACAGGCCCGCGTGGAAATACAAATGTTGGATAAAGCCAAGGATCAATTCATCTTGACCACTCAACATCATTTGCGAACTCCGCTCACGATTTTTCGGGGTTTTATACATAAAGTTTTAACCAATACCAAAGATTCCGTGAGTGATGCGAATAAGAATGATTTGCAAAAAGCTTCCGCGGCCGCGGATCGGATGGCTGGATTGATTAATGAGTTTTTAGATATTACCCAAATGGAAATTGGCCAGACGATTTTACGGCTCCAGCCAGTGGATTTACAGGAGGTTATTAAAGAAATCTACGAAGATGCCCTTCAGGAATTAGAAAAGAAAAAGCTGGTCTTCCAAGCAGAATTTTCCGAAGCCGCCGCAATTGCTTCCTTAAAAGCAGACCCGGGAAAGATAAAGATCGCGCTTTATAATTTAATTGATAACGCCATTAAGTATACGGAAAAAGGCACGATTAGCGTTCACGCGGATGTGGTGAGTCACCCCATTGAACATTTCAAAGCGTTACGGGTGACTATTAAAGATACGGGCATTGGTATCCCACCGGAAGAATTACCCCAACTTTTTCATCTCTATTTTCAACGTGGCGCCATTGCGGAAAAAGTATATACGACTGGCCGCGGCATTGGCTTAGCCCTTGCGAGAGATATTATTGAAGCCCATCGGGGCCGGATTAGCGCTGAATCAGAAGGTGTTGGCAAGGGGACTACCTTTACCTTGGAATTACCATTGTAAAGTGATTTTAGAGACTCACAGAACTTTCATTTTCTGGGCTATTTCTGATATACTATTTTTATTCCTATGTTGGATATTAACTTTATTCGAGCACATCCCAAGGAGGTCCAAGAAGGCCTACAAGCTAAAAATGCTGATTCTAAAATGGTGGATACTTTCTTGGAATTGGACGAAAAGTGGCGGGGATTGACTAAGAAATTTGACGATGCGCGAGCCGAACAGCGGCGTTTGGGTGAAGCAAAAAACATCACTGCGGCGAAAGTGTTGAAAGAAGAAATAAAAAAAGTTGAGGCGGAAATGAATGATCTCGACAAGATGCGGCAGGAAACCTTGCATCAAATGCCGAATCTGCCGCTCGCGTCCGTGCCGATTGGCAAGGACGAAAAGGAAAATAAAGTATTACGAGAAGTTGGTGTAAAACCAGAACTCGTGCAACCAAAAGATTACCTAACTCTCGCTCAAGGGTTAGGTTTATTGGATATTGAACGCGCGGCTAAAGTTTCTGGCAGTCGTTTTGGTTATATCAAGGGTCCAGCGGCGATTATGGAATTGGCTCTGGTGGATTTTGCTTTGAAAACATTAGTTAAAGAAGGCTTTATGCCAGTGATACCGCCAGTACTTGTGAATGAAAAATCGATGTGGTCTATGGGTTATCTGGAACGCGGCCAAGAGGAAATTTATTATTTACCGCAGGATAATTTATACCTCGTAGGGACAGCGGAGCAATCCGTGGGCCCGATGCATCAAGATGAAGTTTTATCTTTAGAAGAATTACCCAAACGTTACGTTGCTTTCTCGTCTTGTTTCCGAAGAGAAGCTGGTTCTTATGGAAAAGATACAAAGGGGATTCTGCGAGTTCATCAATTTGATAAAGTAGAAATGGTGAGTATTACCACGCCGGATCAATCCGTGAAAGAACACGAGTTTTTACTTGCCATTGAGGAAAAACTGATGCAGGCGTTGGAGTTGCCGTATCGGGTATTAAATATCTGCAGTGGCGATCTTGGAGATCCCGCCGCGGCGAAATACGATATTGAAGTCTGGCTTCCGGGCGAAAACGACGGTCAAGGAGAATATCGGGAAACGCATTCTACTTCCAATACGACGGACTTTCAGTCGCGACGACTCAACGTACGCTATAAAACCAAAGAAGGAAAAAGCGAACTGGTGCATATGCTCAATGGCACTGGTTTTGCGATTGGCAGAATGCTGATTGCGATTTTTGAAAATTATCAGACGCCCGCCGGAACGATTCGAGTCCCCACGGTGCTCCAGCCTTATATCGGTATTGAAGAAATTAAATAAGCTGTGAGCGTCGAATCAGTAAAGGCATGAATCTTTATCTTAATTCGACCCCAATAGTAAAAAAACGCCGCCGCGTGCGAGTGTGGTGGTATGCGTTGTTATTATTTGGGGGTTTGGCGACGATTGGAATCGGATATCTCTTTCTGGATTCATCCTTGTTTCAAGTTCGGCACATTATTGTTATCGGTGTTCACCGGGTCCTTCCAGAGAATGCTCTTGATATATTGAGACCAATTCTTATCGAAGCTCACGCGCTGAATTTTTTAGGTATGGATAATCTTTGGGCCTGGCAGAGTCGGCGCATTGACGTCCCGACACCGGCATTTTTGAGTGCTGTCGTGCAGAGAAATTTTCTGGTACGCACGGTGGATATTAGTGTTCAAGAGCGACAACGATTCGCGGTCTGGTGTTTTGATAATGCGGTGCCAGCGGACACTGCGCAACAAAATTGTTTTTGGTTTGATATGACTGGAATCTTATTTGAACCCGGACCGGAAACCGAAGGTAATTTAATCCTCACCATCCACGAGCTGGGAAATAATATCCTCCCAATCGGCACAAGAATCACCGAAGATCGGTTTATCTCCAATATCCGAAAAATTATTGATCAGCTACAGCATTTGGGGGCGCCGATAAGTTCAGTCGTATTTAATCGAGAAACCCAAGAGCTGAAAGTAACCCTGTATCAAGGCGTGATTATTTATTTGAGCATTCGTTTTGATCCAGAAGTTAATTTCCAAGCGTTGAATCAGGTACTGCATACTATTACGCTGAATACCTTGGAGTACGTGGATCTTCGAGTAGAGAATCGGATTTTTTATAAAAACCGCTAGCGAGGCAGTTGATAGATAAAGATGGAAGTACCGGCGAGAACTGTTGGTGTATATGGCTCATTCAGCCACGAATACTCGTCTTCTTCTTTTCGGATAAAACCTATGTGCGTTTTTGCGATTGCGCTTTGAAGGGTATGAGCGGAAATGGCAAGCCAATGAATGTTTTGTTCAAATGGATTGCCGCGGCTTGAGGACCAAGACTCGGCTTGATCGCCAAAATAATAAGACAGATTGCCACCGCCGAAATAATCAATCGCAATTTTTTCATTTGACTGGAGATGAGTACGACTCCATTCCGTAAGGCGTTTTAAATCTTGACCCCAGTCAAAGTTGGAGTCGGTGACGTAGTGATAGCCTTCGGTGGTACGTCCGGACAGAAGATTAAAATAAGAAAGAAAGTATGGGGCGGAAAAACTTGTTTCTAGAATAAGCCAAAAAAGTAAAATACCGAGAGCGCCGTATTGCAATGCGGTGGATAGGAAATTATGGAAGAAATTCACAATATGTTCCCGGATTGTGGTGGGAAAGGAAACCGGCGCGATGCTGAACCAGCTTTTAAGTCCTCGGGCGATGAGGAGATAGAAGCAGGGTAGGGTGGGAAGAATATGCCGAACGCCGATATTGAGTGGACTACGCATGCTGTAGCCCCAATAGATAAGGATAAAAGCCAGTAAAGCGATTTCTGGAAGATGGGTTTCTAAATATTCTCCGTATTTTTTCCAAAGATAGTGCCAGCCTTGCAAGGTAATAAGAAAGCACCGGAAAAGTCCTATACAAAGAATAACGCCGATGAGTAATAAGCTCGGTAGAGGTTCTTTCAAAAGAAAGACGACTGGAAAATAGTACCAAGATCCGATATTGGAAATCTCTCCCAGAAAATAAGCAGTATTGCCGTCGTTCGAACGTTGGTTCACTATAAGTATGCCCAGAAGGTACTGCGCGAAGGAACGAGTCAGCGAGTGCCGGGTAAGGGTAATATCAAAATTGGCAAGAAAACTGGTTTGAGAAGAGTTAAGAATGGACGTGGTATCCGCGACTTGTTTTTCAATCGGATAGTGCCACACCAATGGCAGGTAGACGAGATACACAACCAGAAAACCAATACCAAAGATAAAAAAAAGTTTGAGATAGTCAACAAAAAACCATTGGCTTATTTTTTTCCAGCGAGATTGCGCAGTTGGATCTAGCCAGAGACGGATATTTTTTTGAAGATAGACAAGGAATAGTAACGCAACAAAAACAGGAATTAAAAGGATCGCAGAAAACTTCATTAATTGCGCAATACCAAACGCGATGCCGCTTAAGAAAAGCCAGCGGCCAGAGGGATGCTGAAGGTAGCGGACAAACGCATACAGCGCAAGGAGAATGCCAAGCGTGGCGCCAATATCGGTCGTCACATAATGGCCGTGAGCCAGAAAATTCGGGGAAAAACTGATCAAAAAACTCGGTAACAAAGCCCACCAGCGGCCGACAAGTTCTTGCCCCCACCAGTAAACGAAGCCAATAAGAAGTAAGGTGAGAAGCATCGGTCCAATGCGCGCCCAGAAAATAATTTGATCCGCATTATTTCCAGATTCGTAAAGAAATTGCGTGCCTGTTTGCCATTGGCCATTCACGCCAGTCAGCCAGGAAGACTGATCAGTAGGGAAATGAAGATTGTGGAGAAAGAGTAGTGGTAAGCCGGCAAGGATTTTAACTAGCGGCGGATGTTCGGGATTAAGCCGATAGTCCAGATATTTCACATAGCTGTAGCTCGCGGGAATATGCGCGAGTTCGTCCATAATTGCGGAATCCTGACGAGCGGCCTGGAGCATGAAAAGCAAAGAAGAAATAATCAGGCCGCACAGAATAATCACCGGAGTAATCAATAAAAATAGATGCTTCATATGCTTGTAATTATATCAGATTTCTGGCTTGATTAAGGTACATATTGAGAGAGGTTCTATAAAATGTGGTTCAAATTTCCTAAAAATACCGCGGAATTTCATTGGACGGATCACGTGAAATCGAAAATACTGCATTACCGAATTTCCGAACAGAAGATTCGAGTGATTTTAAAATCCTTTAATCGGAAGGAGACTGGGATCGCGCCAAAAACCGTGGCAGTGATGAAACGAAATGATACGCCGAAGCGGAAAGAGGAATTGTGGGTGATGTACCAAATTATCGGCAGTGAAAAGTTAAAAGCGAAAAGCGGGAATTCGTTGAAGCAAAAAAATATTATATCGGTCTGGCGGTATCCGGGCGTAAGTCCAAAGCGGACTATTCCGTTGCCGGATGGGCTTTTGGAAGAACTAGAGCAATCAGCCAAAGATGAGTAAAATACTCCGTCCGGAATTTTTTCAAAAGCGTACTACAGTAGAGTTGGCAAAAAAGGAGCGGAGGTTTTTTATTTGAAAAAAATCCGTATTACGGTTAAGATTCATATTTATGAAACTATCCATAGGTATTGTTGGTCTGCCAAATGTCGGCAAGTCCACGCTGTTTAAAGCCATTACTCAAAACGAAGTGAATATCGCCAATTATCCATTTTGCACGATTGATCCGAATATCGGCGTGGTGGCCGTGCCGGATGAACGTTTGACTAAGCTCGCGGTAATGAGTAAGTCGAAGAAAACCGTTCCCGCGGTTGTGGAATTTTATGATATTGCCGGTTTAGTAAAAGGTGCGAATAAAGGCGAGGGATTAGGCAATCAATTTTTAAGCCATATCCGCGAGACGCAGGCGATTGTGCAAGTACTCCGCTGTTTTCCGGCGGGCGATATTATTCACGTAGAAAATTCCGTGGATCCAGTGCGGGATTTGGAAATTATCAATACCGAACTCGCGTTAAAGGATTTGGATACTATTGAAAAATCTTCCCGAAGAATTGAAGGCGAAGCAAAAAGCGGAAAGAAAGAAGCAATGAAGGATTTGGAAATTCTCAACAAAGCAAAAGACAAACTTTCCCAGAATCAATTGATTATTGATTTAAAAGACGAGCCGGTGATTAAAAATCTTCAGCTCTTATCCGCTAAAGCCCAGATGTATTTACTGAATGGCACACCCGAAGACGTACCGGAGAATTTAAAAGCCCGGATTCAGGCAATGGGCGCGCAGTATGTGATTGCGGATTTAAGCGGTTCCGAATCTGGATTACAGGAAGTGATTAAAAAAGCGTATATGGTACTGAATTTAATTAGTTTTTTTACGACTGGAGAAGACGAAAGCCGTGCGTGGACAATCGAAAATGGCTGGAAAGCGCCGCAAGCCGCCGGAGTGATTCACGGCGATTTTGAAAAGAAGTTTATTCGCGCCGAAGTTATTCATTGGCAGAAACTTTTAGAACTTGGGAGTTGGAGCCTGGCGAAGCAAAAAGGCCAGCTTCGAGCGGAAGGAAAAGACTATATTGTTCAAGATGGCGATGTCTTAGAAATTCGCCACAGTTAATGATTAAGGAGTAGCTGGTGTAGTAGAAGAAGTATCGGTACTTGTTGAGTCACTGCTTGTGCTAGGAGTGGAATCTGGGGTCGTGGTGCTTTCGGTTGTCTCCGGCGCTGGCGGAGGAGGTGTATCGGAAACTGGCGCGATATTGGCTTGATCGAGCAAGGCTTTCAACTGGGTTTTTTCAATACAGACATCGTCCACGCAAAGTTTTTTCGTGGTGACTTTATCGGCAATCAACGCTTTCAGTTGCACTACTTCTTGCTGAACGAACACACCCATACTTTCGAGCCAGCCTTTAACCGTATTGATAATAGTTGCCATTAAGCTGTCATTGGTCGAACTTGTATTGGAAGTATTGCTACTCGTGCTCGTATCATTTGGATTTACCCAATACGCCAGATTTGCAAAGACTAGAATTTGATTTGAAGAAGAGGCAGTTTGGTAGGAGTCCAACGCATAACCGATAATTCTAGAAGTCTGGGTAGCTTTTTTACCGACTCCCGCTTCCGAGGAAATCGTGATTGGATCGCCGATATTGATTGATCCGCCATCGAGGTTAACTTTCACCGGAATTCGTCCGGAAAGGGCGACAGCTGGTTTTCTGACTTGGTGTTTATAGAAATCACCGCCCAGTAATTGGAGCGAGGATCCTTCGATACTCACCGCAGGATTTGTGGAAACCACACCGATCAGTTTTTCCTGATCCCCGGGTTGAGCTTTCTTTACGAAGGTAGGATTATTTTGGTCAAACGCTAGGATATCTCCCGGTTCCACGTCTTCGGAAGATTGGTACAGCTCGGCAAAATCGCTACAACCCAGAGCATTATTATTGAGTGTGGCGATACATCTGCCCTCAATAGAAAGTCGAGCGGCCGGCGAGGAAGTACCAATACCCACGAGACCATTACTATCAATCATCATTGCGGGTACAGAGCTTGTCGCCAGCGCATCGGAAGACGTAGCAATATAGAAGTTGCCGCCTTGAGAAGAGAATGTCCAGTGTTTGAGATCAGCGCCGGCAAAGGTATCGCTCAAAGCAAGAAATGGTTTGGTGCTACTGCCAGCAATTTGCAGTTGCCAATTCGGAGTGGAAGTGCCAAGACCCACTTTACCATTATATAAGGTAGTTAAAATTGGCGAAGCGCTCGTGGCATTAGTCACAGAAAAAATAGCATTGGTTTGCGGTAGGGAAGAGCTAGCGCTTATCGCAAGCGTTCCATTGACGCCTAAGCTATTCCATAATTGAGTATTGCCTGTAACGTCTAGATTACCCGCACTAAATATATTTCCAGCGAAAATGGAACCACCGGTACTACCATTGCCGCCATTTACATCGCCAACTGTACTCGAAGCCAGACCTAATAAATCAATGTTCGTTCCAAAATAAGAACGGGGAGTGGAAGTATAGGAAACCGTAGAAAGACCAACGCCACCATCGTTTTGTCCACCAAAAGTATAGATATAGCCATTAGCCACTACTGATTTATGAGCCTTAAATGGCGATAGTAAACTGACCGTACTAGTACTAAAGGCGCCAATAGAACCATCAGAATTAAGTCGAGCATAACTTACGGTGGAAGAAGCAGTAGTATTGCCGCCGTATTCTCCACCGAGAACGTACATGGTACCGTTACTAATAACCGCTGAATTGTAGCGTACGGACTGACCCACATTATAGGCATTGGTTGTCCAATTCCCCAAAGTACCGTCAGCGTTTACTTTAGCGTAGATAACACTTCTTTGGAGTGTGCCAGAGTAGTTAAGACCACCAACTATATAAATATACCCATTAGCCGCGGCTATCCCAGAACTAACTCGTCCACCGATCATGCCTGTCGTGCTAGCCCAGGAGCCAAAACTACCGTCGGTATTTGGTTTGTTGTAGAGCACCGTACTTGTTCCATTAGTGGAATCCGCTCCACCCATTGTGTAAATGTATCCATTGGCAACAATAGATTTGGTATAATCAATGGAATTATAACCAAATGGCAATGTGTTGCTTGTTTTCCACGTTCCGAGAGTACCATCGTTATTGATCTTGGCATATAAAGGTACGCTGCCACCAACACCATTAGGAAGTAAATAAATATAACCATTAAGCGCTACTGCCTCATGTCGTCTCGAAGCTACAGGTATTGCGGAGGTTGTCTGCCATTTACTTAAGGTGCCGTTACTAAGGATTTTGGCGAAATAGACAGTAGCCGTAGGAGCGCCACCTTGAGTGGTAGCGCCGCCAATAACGTAGATATATCCATTAGCAGTAGTCACTGCGGCATCTACACGAGCCGCTAATAAGGAAGAAGTAGTCGCAAAAGGAGTTAAGAGAGTATCATTATTCGCATTGAACGCCATTGTCGTGGTTGCCACGGAAAACCCATACAGGGGACTGGTAGTACCGATGCCGACATTACCGCTCGTTCCATCAACAACAAATTGACTGGCGCCTACAGTTAAACCTTGCCCTTCGGCAATTGTGGAAGTTCCAGTAGTTCCAGAGAAATAGAATAAGTTACTACCAAGAAGATTACCTTGCACAGACAGTCGGTGATTAGCGGAAGGACTCGTCGTACCCAAACCAAAGAGACTGTTACTATCAATTGTTAAGGCCGAAAGAGAGCTACTCGCGAACGCATCGGAAGACGTAGCAATATAAAAGTTTCCACCTTGAGAGGTGATCGTCCAGTGTTTCAAGTCGGCGCCGGCGTTATTATCCGTGAGTGCCAATAATGGACGAGTGCTCGTACCGGCAATGTTCATATACCATTGTGGCGTGGTAGTACCAATACCTATGCGTCCAAGAGCGCTAATACGGAAATGTTCATTATGCGTTTTTGTATCGGCGCTCAAACTGCCAAGGGTGAAATCTCCAAGAAGAGTGGTTGACGCGTAGCGGCTCCTATAGTCTGCGCTCGCAGACGAATCAGTTAAAACTAATTGCGCCATCGCACTGGAATGTATATTTACTAGCCCAACGGGCGTGGTGGTGCCAATACCCAGTTGACCACCAGATAAGAATCGCGCTCGTTCCGTGTTATTTGAAAACAATCGAAAAGGACCACTCCCAACCGAGCCAATGGTACAACTACTCGCTGTGCATTGGAACGTACCCATGTTAGTTGTACCAGAATAAAGATCAAATTGCGCATTAGAGCTGGTATTCGAATTTGCATTCTGCAATCTCATAGTGACATTAGCACCAGCATTATCACCAACAAAGTTAAAATTATTGGCGAGAGTTGTAGTACCAAAGGACATTTTATTATTTCCTCCATTTATAACAAATGGGCCTGATCCAACTGAAAAACTCTGTCCAGCGGCAATAGTAGTAGTTCCAGTAGTTCCGGTTAGATCTAATCTATTAGCAAGAATATCTCCCGCGGCAGAGATTCGATGATTCGCAGAAGGGCTAGTGGTACCAAAACCCAAAAGACCATCACTATTAATTGCTAAGGCTGGCATCGTACTCGTCGCATACGCATCCGAAGATGTAGCCACATAGAAATTCCCACCTTGAGAAGAAAAAGTCCAATGCTTGAGATCCGTACCGCCATTGGTATCCGAGAAGGTCAAGTGGGGTCTGGTCCCCGCAAGCTGGGTGAGCCATTGAGGAGTAGTAGTGCCAATACCCAATCTACCACTGCCTTGTTGCAAGACTAATTGGCTGGTTCCCACAGTAAATCCTTGGCCGGCGGCAATAGTGGAAGTACCAGTAATACCAGCGATAGTCAGCGTGCCTTGAGTGGCAAAGTTACCATTCGAGCCAGTGGTAGTGGCAAAACCATTCACTAATAGATTGCCAGTAGTAGAGAGAATGGTAGTAGAAGCATTACCGTTAAAAACCGCAAGGTCAGTCACTGTGAGCGTTCCAGTCGCAGTAATGTTGCCTCCCGCAAACAACCCACCGCCAATAACCAAACGATACGGGCTCACTACGGTAGTAGTTCCCACCATCAGTTGATTTGAGAAAAACGCGCTACCGATTAATTCTAATTTATGCAATGTACTCGTCGCGCTGGCACCGATCAGCACTTGGTTAGTTGAAGTAGAAAGGCGAGTTCCGGAATTATTAAAGAAAGTCCAATCAGTACTCGTGCTACTACCTCCGCCACCGCCACTAGAAGAGGTGTTCCAACTTAAGGTACCAGAACCATCCGTAGCCAGCACTTGATTTGACGAACCATCCGCGGAAGGCCAACGATACGTTACATTATTAATTTGAGTAGTCGAGCTTGCGATTACAAGATTAGAGGTTGTTGTTGTGGAGGTGATCAGCGCATTACCAACAACACCAAGATTTCTTCCCGGAGTAGTTGTGCCAATTCCTAAGTTGCCGGTTATATTGCCTCCGGATAAAGGAAGATAGCTAGACACGGTGATGGTATCTGGAATATCCGAGTCAGAAAGCGTGAGTGATTGTAAAGTTGGGCTGGTAATCGTGACGCTCGTCAGTTGATTAATGCGATTGGTTCCCGCGATGGATTGGAAGAGCGCTTGGTATCTTGCATTATCTTGTTGTTTGAAAGTTTCCAAAGAGGCGGCAAGATCGGCTAAGGAAGAAGGAGTGGATTGAGCGAGTTGTTTTTTCTTTTGAACTTCTTGCGTGAGCAACACGGCTTGGCTCACCAGAGACTGAAGTTGTTGGATGGAGAGCGTTTCCGCACCCAGGTCTGTTTCCGAAGCATTGGTAACAATCGGAGATGAAGAATCAGGGAGTGTGGCAACCGCTAAAGAATGAGAAATAATTTTTGGCTGGGATGGAACAACGATGTTTTCCGTTAACGCAGTCGCTGATTTTGGAGTTCGAATTGCAGTACGGGTATTATGAATTGTTCGTCCCAGTTCCCGGGAAATAGTCTGCGTGAGATTTTTTATTCGCACGAGATTCGTTTCATGGATTACTTCGTATTTTTGCAGCGTTTCAAAGATACTTGCTTTAGTTTCTTTTGCGAGTTGATCAAAAAACGAATGAATAATCGGCCCTTGAGCGGAAACTGAAGAAACAAAAATTAAGCTTATCCCTAAGCTCGCACTTACCAAAAACTTTGCCCACAGGGCTCTTGGCATATATGAAAATTATACCAGAGTTACTCTATTATATACTGTGGATAAATCAGCTTAAAATTTTGACAGATTCCGAAGGGCAAGATAGTCTCTATTGAAGAGGCTTTTTGACACTTGTTATAAACTGAAAAGGAGGCGCTATGAGATTATTTTTGGTTGAAATTCCGGAGGAAAGTTGGTTTGGAAAGATATCCACAGGCATCAGTATCTGCACTATTTTTATTTTCAGCGTGGTAGTTGGTTTTTGTGTGAGCGTGCCAACGCTCGTTCGCCAACTCTGGCGGAACTATGCCACTCTGGGGAATAAAAAATAAAAGAAGCCAATCATCCGGCTTCTTTTTTTATCTCTGCACAGGGACAAAAGGAAAGTTGTATATGATATACTTTAAATAATGATTCTTATTCGGCAGGGGAATATTGTTGACGGTTCGGGCCGGAAACCATATCGCGGCGATGTTTTAATTGACGGAAGAAAAATTTCCGCGATTGGAAATTTCCCCAGCAAAAAAGCCGATCTGATAATTGACGCGCTCGGGCTGACCGTGACTCCGGGTTTTATTGACGTGAATACGGATTCCGATCATCACTTGAGTCTTTTCACTCAACCAGCGCAAAAAGATTTTTTGGCGCAGGGAGTCACCACAATAATTGGTGGGCAATGCGGCGCCTCGCTCGCCCCACTTTTATATGGATCGCTGATTTCTATCAGTCGTTGGACAAACACGGATCAAGTAAATGTGGATTGGCGGAGCGTGGGAGAATTATTTGCTATTCTTCAGCGTTTGAAATTAGGCGTTAATTTTGGGATGCATGTTGGTCATTCGACAATTCGAAGAGATTTAATCGGCGATGAAATTCGAGATTTAACCGAATCCGAAATTCAAATTTTATTAAATATGTTGCGCCAAGCATTGCGGGATGGTGTGCTGGGCGTGTCCACGGGACTGGGTTATATTCACGGCCAACACATTCCCTACAGTGAATTAAAACGCGTAGTGAGTTTACTGACAGCGTATAATCGAATCTACACTACTCATCTTCGCGATGAAAAAACTAATTTGGAAGCGTCCATTCAGGAAACTGTGAAACTGGCCGAAGAAACTGGTGTTGCGACATTAATAAGTCATCTGCGTCCAATTATTGGTTTTGAGCATCAATTTTCCGAAGGAATTTCTTATATTGAAAAACATCTAGTCCACGCTAACATATTTTTTGATGTCAGTCCTTTTCCGGTCAGTCTGATGCCGGTATACGCATTATTGCCGGAATGGGCGAAGAATGGCGGTAGGGAAATTATGTTAGGCCATCTGCGGAATGCGTCCGTGCGAAAAGATATTGTCGCCGCGTTAACGGCGCAACCACTTTCTCAACTCAAAGTCGTGGATGCCCGCAATCAAGAAGCTATTATCGGAAAAACTTTGGAAGAAATTGCCCGCACTCGCAATGTTTCACCGGTGGAATACTTGATGGAGTTGATGGAAACCACCGGCTTGCGTGCGATAGTATCCACGGAAAATGTGAATATTGGCGTGTTAGAAGATCTTTTATTTCATAATCGTTCGCTGATTGGTTCGCATGGTGCCAGTGTATCAGAGCATAGTCATATAGTTCGACTCGACCGATCGACTGCCACTTTCCCGCGCTTTTTGCAGCTCGCGGAAAAACGAAAACTGCCCATTGAAGAAGCGATTAAAAAAATCACCAGCACCCCGGCACAATTATTCCGGATTAAACAGCGTGGTTTGATTAAAAACGGCTATTTTGCGGATATCAGTATGCTGGATAATCAGAAAAAAATTCAACACGTTTTGGTTAATGGCCAGCACGCGCTGGAAAGTGGCGTATTTACGCATATGCTTGGCGGCACGATGATTCATTCCTAACCGCCTATGAGATGGAATTTTTTTCGACGGGGCGGATCACCGGATTATGTACTGATAGTTGTCACCTTTCTATTGGTGATTTTTGGCTTAGTGATGCTTACCAGCGCTTCCTCTGATTTAGCGAGAAAAAAATTCAATGACAGTTATTTTTATCTGCGGCATCAAATTCTGTACGGCCTCTCGTTGGGATTGATTGGCTTTTTTACTGCTTCAAAATTGTATTACAAGATCTACCAAAAATGGGCGGTCGGGTTACTGTTTCTTGGTATTGCTGGTTTGCTGGCGATTTTCACGCCGCTGGGATTTTCTGCGGGTGGTGCGGATCGCTGGCTGAATTTAGGCGGATTAATTATCCAGCCTTCCGAATTGCTGAAAATCTTTTTCGTTATTTATTTAGCCGCGTGGTTGAGCGGCCGATCCGAGCGCAAAGATGATTTTTGGAAAGGACTCGTGCCATTTCTTGTGTTGACAGGAATTGTGGATTTTTTACTCATCATTCAACCATCTACGAGTACAGTAGCGATTTTGATGGCGGCGGCGATTAGTATTTATTTCGTGAGCGGCGCAAAGTTTCGCTACATCGTTGGCATTATCTTATTGGGTGCGTTGGCGTTCGCGGCAGTTTCGTATTTCTCTCCCTATCGTTGGCAACGGGTTATGACTTTTTTGAATCCCGATCAGAATCTTCAAGGCGCGGGCTATCATATTAATCAATCATTGATCGCGATTGGTTCTGGGCAATTATGGGGTGTGGGGTATGGCCAGTCCACAACCAAGCTTTTGTTTTTACCGGAATCGGTTGGGGATTCGATTTTCGCCGTGATTGCTGAAGAGTTAGGATTTGTAGGCGCAATTTTGCTTGTAGGCGCTTTCGCAACGCTGGTGATTAGGGGTTTTCTGCTTGCACGGAAAACATCGGACTCTTTTGGACGATTATTGCTGGTTGGCTTTAGCACGCTTATTGGCGTGCAAGCGTTTATCAATATCGGCGCGATTTCCGGTCTCTTGCCGCTCACGGGCACGCCGTTGCCGTATATTAGTTATGGGGGAACCGCGCTCGCGGTTTTCATGACAATTTCCGGAATAATGGTTAATATATCCAAGTATAGATAGCCGATTACACTTAAAAATCAATACCTATGCTAAGAATATTACTGACAGGCGGGGGTACGGGCGGGCACATTTATCCGTTATTACCGATCGCACAGGAATTGCAAAAAATCGCTCGGAAAAATCAGATTGGAATGGATCTGCGTTATTTTGGTAGCGCGGTGGAGTATGCGCAGTTAATCGTGGAGAACGATATGGAATTTGTGTTTATCACGCCAAGTAAATGGCGGCGTTATTTTTCGCTGGAGAATTTTATCGATATCTTTAAATTTATTTGGAGTGGCGTTCAAGCGTTCTGGAAAATCTTTTGGTTTATGCCAGATGTGATATTTTCCAAAGGCGGCACGGGTACATTGCCAATTATCTTAGCGGCACGTTTTTATATGATTCCGATTGTGGTGCACGATTCGGACAGTATTCCAGGCTTGGTGAATGTGCTGGCGGGTAAGGTAGCAAAGAAAATTTTTGTTGGTTTTGCTTTCGCGGTCCCATATTTTTCCCATCCGGAACGAGTGGAAATCGTGGGGAATCCGGTGCGGGCGGACTTAGTGAGCGCGGCCGTCCACAGCGAAGACGGTGCTACCACCGCGAAAAGAGAATTTGGTTTTAATGATCAAGAACCGATGCTTTTAATTGTTGCCGGATCTCAAGGCGCGACCGCGATCAATGATTTTGTATTGGAAAATCTGCACGACGTATTAAGAGAATTCCAAGTCCTGCATCAAGTCGGGGAACAGAATTTAGTAACGTATAAAAAAGAATATGAATTTTTAACCAAGGATTGGTCAGAGATTGAGAAAAATCGTTATCAATTTCGAGGCTTATTGACTCAAGAGCTGGGAGCGGCATATCGAGCTGCGGACGTGGTATTAGCTCGAGCTGGCGCTGCAACAATCTTCGAATTAGCGCTCTTTGGTAAACCGGCAGTGCTTGTACCATTGCCGAGCGCCGCTCGCAATCACCAAAGAGAAAATGCGTATCAGTATGCGAAAACTGGCGCTGTCGTGGTCGTGGAGCAGGAAAATTTTCTCAGCCATTTAGTGCTTGCGCAATTAGTAAAAATCGTCAAAGATAAAATCCTGCAGGAGAAAATGAGCGATGCCGCCCGCAGTTTCTATAAGCCGAATGTCGCGGTGGTCATTGCGGAGGGGATTACTCAAGCCGCTTTGCGATAATTTCTATATATGTTTAATTTTTTTTCCAAAAAATCCGCTGTTCGAGTTCGCATCGCGCCTTCGCCAACCGGATTTCTACATATTGGCACGGCGCGGACTGCTTTATTTAATTGGCTTTTCGTTCGTCAGCATAATGGGACCTTTGTGCTTCGGATTGAAGATACGGATATTGAGCGTTCAGAAAAACGTTTTGAAACGGATATTATTGACGGTCTTCGTTGGCTCGGACTGACGTGGGATGAAGGTCCGTACCGGCAAAGTGATCGGATTGCAACCTATACGCGTCACCTGGAAAAATTATTAGAAAAAGGCGATGCATATTATTGCGCGTGCACCAAAGAAGCATTGGAAGAGGAACGTTTGGCAATGAGTCGGGCTGGGCAGATACTTCGTTATAGCGGAAAATGTCGCAATCAACAGATAACAGCGGCGCAAGGCCAGGTAATCCGTTTTAAAGTTGCTCCAGAAAAAATAACCTTTACGGATATGATTCGGGGCGAATTGAGTTTTGATATGGGTTTAGTCGGGGATATCGCAATCGCAAAAAATCTTCAGACCCCATTGTATAATTTTGCTGTGGTCGTAGATGACGCGGAAATGAAAATCTCTCACGTCATTCGCGGGGAAGATCATATCGCCAATACGCCGAAACAAATTGCGTTGCAACGCGCATTGGGATTAGCTTTGCCGCAGTATGCGCATTTGCCGCTCATTTTAGATCCGGATCGCAGTAAAATGTCGAAACGATTTTCCGCGGTTTCTATAGAAGAATATCGAAAACAAGGATATGTATCCGAGGCGCTCTTTAATTTCATTGCCTTGCTCGGCTGGCATCCGAAAGATGAACAAGAAATCTTTACCCGTGAGGAATTGGTGAAAGTTTTTGAGTTAGAGCGTGTACAGAAAGCTGGAGCGATTTTCGATGTAGGAAAATTAAATTGGCTGAATGGCCAATATATTAAAAAATCCAGCGTCGCGACGTTGAAAAAATTACTTACCGAAGTCTTTGGCAATGAAGTAGCTACATGGCCGTATGGCGATCGGTTGATTGAGGCGTCGCGAGATCGAATGGAGCGGCTGGTGGATTTCAAGATTATTAATGATTTCTTTTTTGCGTTGCCAGCATACGAAGCGCAATTATTAGTTTGGAAAGATACTCCAAAAGGAAAAATCCTCTCGAATTTGCAATCCAGTTATCAATGCTTAAAAACACTTTCAGATTTTACTCAGCTTAGCGTAGAATCAACCCTGTTGGCGCTTACTCAAACCGAAGGCAAGGGGCCAATCTTATGGCCCTTGCGAATGGCGCTTTCTGGCAAGGATAAGTCGCCGAGCCCGTTTGAAATTATGGCAGTTTTAGGTAAAGAGGAAACTTTGCGGCGCATTGAAATTGCAATTCAAAAATTAGAAAAAGAATAATCCTGTATGCGATATGTGCGTATTCAATGGATTGTCATAGTGCTATTGGTGATAGGCGGTAGCGTTTTAATGACGTATGCGCAGGAAACTCCTGCCAACCCAACGAGTCAAATTCCCGAGGAGCTTCAACGGGCTATTAACGTGAAATCACAGGCTTTGCAAGAGGTGAATCAAAAGATTCTGCAAACTCAAAAAGAACTCGGCGAGACCCAGCAGCAGAGTAAAAGCCTGCAAGTAGAGATTACCAGTTTTGATAAGAACATTCAGCGATTGGGCCTCACCATTCGTTCCAGTGAAATTAATGTTGAAAAATTAAATTTGGAAGTCCGCGCGTTACAGTACGAAATTCAAGATACGGAATCAAAAATTAATGATAAAAAAGACGCGATTCAGATTATTTTACGCACTTTACAACGCAAGGATGGAGAAGGTTTATTGACTACATTTTTAAAAAGCAAAAGTTTAGCCGAGAGCTTAGACGAGGCACAAACGATCATTAACTTAAATGCCGGCTTATCGTCAGAATTAGACAGCTTGCAAAGTCTGAACCAACAGTTATTCGACAAGCTTTCGCAGTCTTCGGGAAAAAAGCAAAAAGTGGAATTGGAAAATAAGAATTTAAAATACCGGAAAACCATCGTGGAAAGCCAGAAAGTAGACCGACAGGCTTTATTGCAACAGACTAAAAGTCAGGAAAAAACCTATCAAAATTTAATTAAAGATCTGGCGAAACAGCAGGATAGCATCGAAGAAGAAATCAAAGGGATTGAAGATGAATTGCGGGCAAAATTCGATGTTCATTTATTACCAGGCAAACGGCCGGGAGTGCTTGCGTGGCCGATTGAGATGAATGATCGCGGCGGCATTGGTCATGTCACTCAACATTTCGGTGAACGATCGTATTTGTATCGCGGCCGGCCGCATAACGGCTTAGACATCGGGGCGCCGATTGGGACGCCGGTTTTTGCCGCGGATGATGGACGAATCATTGCGGTGGATAATAATGACCGTAGCCGCGTAGCAAAATATCAATACGGCAGATATATTTTAATCGAACATAAAAATAATTTTGCGACAATTTACGCGCATCTTTCCAGCCAAGTGGTTAAAAAAGGCGACGTAGTAAAACGCGGTGATTTAATTGGTTACGTTGGTAAGACTGGCTACGCGACTGGGCCGCATCTGCACTTTGGTTTATATTGGGCGGCGAGCATTGAAATGAAATCTATCCCGCCCGCGGCCGGTTTAGTACCGGTGGGCGTGGTCTTAACACCAGAAGACTATCTGTAATATACTGAAAGTATGGATTTTTTATCTCGTTTCGTGGAGTTTTTCGGTAATTTTGGAGAACAAATGAGCCAGTATTTAACTCAAGCCAGCGATGTAATGTGGTGGCTAGAACAATTCAAGCAAATTACAGTAACGGTAAATAATTGGATTATAGAAAATATTCTTGTCTATCTTAAACCTTTATTAATGTCTATCGTACAAGGTATTGCGATTGTATTCGATTTTTTAATGACGCACGTCAGAGATATTCTTGGGAGGTTATAATCAGTCAAAGAAGGCTTTTTTCGATTCAGCTATATAATATGTCGTAAAAGATATATTGTGCGACAGATATGATAGGATTTAATTAACTTCCCCGGTAGACATACAGGCGGAGCGCCGTTATACTTTCTATATTCTTTATGGATCGTTTTACAACTTCAGAGCAATTTAAATCTCAATGCGGCTATGAAATTAATGGTGGTTGGTATCCGCGAGTCACAAAAATCCTTGAAATTAAGTCTAAGCCAGCCCTCTATTATTTTTACGGAGCGGCCTCGAGCTATAGCGCGGCCAAAGCTATGACGGAAAATTCCGCGAAAGAAGGCACCTTGATTCACGAAGTGGCAGAAAAAATTATGGTGGGAGAAACTCCCCAAATTCCAGAAGAAATTCGTCCGGCGATTACTGCCTTTCAAGATTTTTTTGATCGAAACAATATCCACGTGGACAAAGAATACGTGGAACGGCGAATTTTTCATCCAGATCAGCGCTACGCGGGCACGATTGATACGCTGGCACTCATCGACGGTAAGTTCGGTGTATTAGACATTAAAACCTCTCAAGCAATTTATCGGGATTATAATTTGCAGACAGCCGCGTATATTGAAGCATTGCTAGCAGAGTTTCCTACTCTAGAAACTCGTTGGATTTTACGGATTGATCAAACGAAAGATTGTGCGCGTTGCACTGGGACGCTTCGACCAAAAGGTGGGCAAGAGAAAATTCGCAAGGGCAAAAAACCGTTGTGCTTGAATGGTGACCACGAATGGTCAGAACTCAAAGGACGAATTGAATTGCAAGAATTCCCCTACTGGAAAGCTGATTTTCAAGCCTTTTTAGGAGGTAAAAAACTCTGGGAATGGGAAAATGAATATTGGCTGAAGAAGGTTGGCTATATAGATTAATTTTTTTCGCAGGCTTCGATTTTTTGGATGATAATCGGAGCCGGATGTTGTTCGCGTGCGTACAAATAACCGATGGCAAAGCCGGCAGAACCCACTAAAAAGAGGAAGAAAAGAGGCAATACTCCCCTTTTTTGAAGGATCTGGAAGTTGATTGACATAATGATTTGATTATACTATAATTTCCTAATAAAAGAATTATGGCACATACAAAATCTTTAGGTACAAGTAAAAACTTACGTGATTCTGAATCCAAGCGCTTGGGCGTTAAAAAGCACGATGGCGAAGTAGTCCATCCGGGCCAAATTATCATTCGTCAGCGGGGTTCAAAATATCTCCCGGGAACGAATGTGAAGCAAGGTGCGGATGACACGATTTACGCAATGAAAAGTGGCAAGGTTAAATTCCGCTCCTCGAAAAAGATCCGTTTTGACGGTTCTCGACGGTATACCAAAGTAGTCAGCGTCATCTCCGTCTAAGATTTTGAGTTTACTATTGAGATAAATAACAAGGCTATTGTGCCTTGTTATTTATTTCTTCTTTAATCACTTCCAAGGCTTTTGCGAGTTGCGGATCTTGTCCTTTTGCGGCGTCTTTGTCGGTCAATTTGACTTCAATATCTGGCGTAAGGCCATTGTGATCAATCAAAGTGCCGCTCGGCAAAAGCCAGTTGGCAATCGTAATTTTTAATTTAGAATTATCTTTTAATGGGAATAATTCCTGCACCGTCCCCTTTCCGAAACTTTTTTCGCCAATAAGTTTAGTGTGATTATGATCGCGCAAGGCGCCGGCCAAGATTTCCGAAGCGGAGGCTGAGTTGCCGTTGATTAAGATGACTATTGGAATTTTTTTCAGCGCGGCATTACCGTTAGATCGAAAGATTGTTTCTTGTCCATTGCGGAATTTTTCTTTGGCAACGATAGTTCCTTTGTCTAAAAACCAGCCCGCTAAATTCACTGCGACTTCTAAAAATCCGCCCGGATTATCCCGTACATCCAAGATAATTCCTTGGGCATTGCCTAAGAGTGCAGTCAACGCGGTGCGATAGAAAAGAAAAGGAGCATTCTCATTAAAGCCAAAAAGTTGCAGGTGCCCAATATTGTTATCTAACATAGTCCATTTCAGGGTCGGTACTTGAATTTGGGAGCGGACAATGCTGATTTTTTGATTTTTGTCGTTGCCATTTCTCAAGATCGTAAGGGTGACGGTTGTTCCAATTTCACCGCGAATTTTCTTTACTGCGTCATTGACCGCAAGATTCTTTGTAGTTTCACCATTAATTTCCAAAATTTGGTCTCCGATTTTAAGTCCGGCTTTTTCTGCTGGTGAATCAGGTAATGGATTTAGTACAGCTAACGTATCATTGCGAATGCCGATTTCCGCGCCAATGCCGCCGAAGTTGCCAACGACATCTTGCTCGAATTTTTTCGAGTCGTCCGGCCGGAAAAAAGTAGTATTTGGATCTTGTAAGGAATTAGTTAAGCCTTCAATGGAACCGTACAACAAGTCTTGGTTTTTCACTTCCCCGCCTTTAATGTGCTCATCTTTTAATTTTTGCCAAGCTTCCCAAAAAATATTGAAATCAGCTGGTAAATTATGGCTGGCTTCAATATTAGTAATGCCTTCGACAAGAATATTCTTTGGGCTTTTTTGGCCAAAGAGGAAGCCGGAATAAAAAATCCCGAAAAGCATACTGATACACACAATGCCTGCGATTACACTTAACCCGATTCGTTTAAAGCTGATTTTATTCATAGATTATTTAATTATACTGCAGACCATAGAGGAAGCTCAAGTTATACTCTCGAATTGAAATGCGATGGATTGCAGTAGTACGTATTCTGCTTCCTCTCGCGACGTATGCGACTCCATAAGGTTAAGACAAGGTGCAACAAATTCGATCGGAGTGATCTGTGGTATCACTAAAGAAACAGCGCGGAGGTGTTCTGGAAAACGAGCGAGAGTAAGATGAGTATGAAACTTTCGATGTTCTCGTGGAAAACGAACGCGATGATCCACCAGCGCTTCCTCTAAACGACTGCGAATCAAGTTAAGACTATCCGATGTTGCAGAGGAGCCATTCAACCAGAGCATGCGTGGCGGCTTTCCTATTGGCCCGTAACTTAGTTCGGTGAATTGAATATCTGGGGCAATGGTAGTAGGAATGATTGCTTCCATCGCCTGAACAATGTTGCCTACATCCGCATCTTCCTGATAATCTAGAAAAATCAGCGTCAGATGCCAATTACCTTGCGGTATTGAACGAATGCCAGCAGTTTCTAGTTCTGATTCTAAGGGTTGAATCTGTTTCTGGATCTGCCGGCACACAGGTTCTGGGATTTCAATCGAGAGAAAAAGGCGTCTTTTCATAAGGCTTACTATAGCATAGAATAAAGGGTAAAAGATGGAACATTTTCAAGACGCAAGCAATACCTATTTTCGGAAGCTGCGCGATCGGGCAAAAACCTCGCGAGTCTATAAACCGCATCAAATGACGGGCTTGATGCTTGCGGAAATTCTGGATGATCAGGATCATAAAGCGCTGTATATGCGGTTGAGTAAAGAGTACGATGCTTCGGATTTGCTCCAACTGGCGCGGAGCTTAGAAGAGCGTAAAAATATTGAAAACCGCGGTGCCTATTTTATGCGGATGTTGAAAGGACTGGAAAAGAAAAAATTGATATAGGTTCTACTAATAATAAAATATGATTTGGACGATTCAAAATAAAAAGGAGGAAAAACTATTGAGGCGTAAGCTTGCGTTGTTTGATTTTACGCGTCACTCAAAAACAGAAATTCGAGATTTGATTAAAACGATGCGGGAAGCAATGCGGAAGGCTAATGGCATTGGTTTGAGCGCCAATCAAATCGGCTTGGATATGCAGGTATTTGTCGCTCAGCCGGAAAAGAAATTTTACGCGGTGTTTAATCCGGAAATTATCAAAGCGTCTGACGATGTCCTGATTCCAATGGAAGAAGGGTGTTTAAGCGTCCCGGAAGTTTTCGGGACTGTGGATCGGCCGGATAAAATTACGCTGTTGGGTTACGATACGAACGGCAAGAAAATTAAAATTAAAGCCTGGGGTTTGCTCGCGCGGGTATTTCAGCACGAAGTGGATCATCTGCAAGGCAAAGTCTTTATTGATAAAGCGAGAGATTTGCACAAATATGAGCCGATGACTGAAGAACTCCCTCATTCGCATTAGAACTATGAAGATGAACTATATATTTTTTGGCGGACAAGAATCGCCGTTTGCCGAGATTATTCTTCAGGAATTAAATCGGGCTGGCTTTCCCCCGCTCTACGCTATTCGCGATGCAAGGAAACCGATTGATCTCGCTCAATTAACTGCGTACCACGCAGATTTTTTTCTGGTTGCCGCGTTTGCGAAAATTTTGAAAACAGAAGTGTTGTCTTTACCTCCGCACGGAACCATTGGCGTGCATCCGTCGCTCTTGCCGAAATATCGCGGCGCCTCCCCTATTCAGTCGGCATTATTACAAAATGAAAAAGAAACTGGCACTACTTTATTTTTGATCGATGAGAAAATTGATCATGGCTCGATGCTTGCCCAGCGTTCTCTGCCGATTATTCCGGAGGAAACGTATACGACCTTACTAGAAAAATTAGCGTATCTCAGCGCCAAAACCATTCAGGAAGTTTTACCGCAATGGTTGGAAAAGAAAATTCCGCTGGTTATTCAAGATGAGGCGGCCGCGACGTATACAAAAAAAATTCTGACTGCGGATGCGGCAGTAGATTTTGTAAAAGATTCACCCGAAGTAATTTGGAGTAAAATTCGAGCCTTAAATCCGGAACCCGGAGTCTTTTCTATTATCCAGCTTAGTGATGGTGCTTCCTTGCGATTGAAATTGCATCACGCGACTTTTATTAATGGTCAGCTCAATATTACTCACGTACAGCCAGAAGGTAAAAAAATCCTTCTGACAAAGGATTTTCTCAACGGCTATCGCCAGCTCTTGCCCGCGTCGGCGCTTATTTATTTGCGGGGATAATTAGTTTAGTAACTGGAGAATCGGAATGTAAATTTTCCCAAAAAGAAATTTGAGTTTTTGGGATATAGACTTTATCTTCGGGTTTATAGGCTTCATCCGCCAGCTTAATTAAGTTGAAGCCAGTTTGATTCTGTTGCGTGTTCTGGAGAGAATACGCATTGGTAATCGCGACGTAACTGAAATTGACGTCTTCTAACTTTCCGAAATAAATAAAACCATTAGTTAAAAAAACCGCTTGGACTTTACTGGAATCAATATGCGGGAAAGTCGCGAAAGGAAAAAGATTAAAAAACAGTAATACTTGCCAGACAAGAATGAGCGCAATCATTCCCATAAGCCAAGAAAAAAAGTGGCGGGTTCGAGACGACGGTTCGGATGATGTAATCAGTGTTTCCATCACCCTTTCTTCTATAAATTCTGGCTGGTTTCTGGAAACATCAATAATTTTTTTTATAGTCATGAGACGGTTGAAAAAAATCGCTAATTCAGTAATTATAGTATAACATGAACCCATCTCAATAATAGAAAGAGGTTCTCTGATTGCCGGATCGTCTAATGGTAGGACATGGGACTCTGAATCCCAGAATTTTGGTTCGATTCCAAATCCGGCAGCTTTCATCGGGAAGTCGAAGCTACAGTTGTGGAGTAGTCAAATGATGAAAAATGCAGTATCCTACTTTGCATGTCGCAAGGAGAAGTGATTGTCAGATTTAATAAAGTATCTTTTGATTACGGACACAACAAGCCTATTTTGCAGGAGGCGGATTTTTCCATTCGTCGCGGAGCGAAAATCACTTTGATGGGGCAAAATGGTGCCGGCAAAAGTACTATTTTTCAATTACTCATCCGCGCCTTACAACCTGAATCCGGTGTCATTAATCGTGCTGATGAATTGACGATTGCCACGGCGCGGCAAGTAATCCCCCGCGATCAGATGGATTTAACGGTACGGGAATTTTTTGAAAAGTGTTTTACTGAACCCGCCTCTGCTCAAGCTCCGGCGAAGCAAAAAAAAATATACGATATTGATCCCCGGATTGATAAAGTCTGTGCGGTGGTAAATCTAAATGCGCCGCACGATCGAATTATTAAATCATTCTCCGGCGGCCAACAGGCACGACTACTTTTAGCTTCGGCGCTGATTCAAAATCCGGATTTGCTTTTGCTCGATGAGCCAACGAATAATTTGGATGTTGCCGGTATTGCCCACCTCACTAAATTTCTCGTGGACTATAAAAAAACCTGTATTGTAATTTCCCACGATGCGGATTTTTTGAATGCGTTTACGCAAGGCGTGTTATATCTTGATGTGTTTACCCGCACGGTGGAACAATATGTAGGCAATTATTCTGATGTGGTCGTAGAAATCAAAGTTCGGTTAGAACGGGAGCAAAGAAAAAATGCGCGTTTAGAAAGTGATATTATGCATCGCAAAGAACAGGCGAATTTTTTCGGCCAAAAAGGAGGCCATATGCGCGACGTCGCGCGAAAAATGAGAGAAAAAATCGGCGAACTCGAGGAAGAAGTAGTTGATGTGCGCCAAGAAGATAAAACGATCCGGAGTTTTGTGATCCCCTGCCAAGAAGAGATTACTGGCCAACTACTCAAATTAGAATCAGTAGCCGTCATAAAAAATCACAAATCCGTGACTAAAAAAGTTTCGATTGCCTTAAAGAAAAATGAGCGGTTACTTTTAACTGGTCCAAATGGTATTGGTAAAACAACGCTCTTAGAAAAATTAGCGCATGGCGATATGAAGGGTGAGCAAATTACAAAGGGTGTGCATGTTGGTTATTATCGCCAGGATTTTTCCACGCTGAATTTTGAAGATACGGTGTACGATTCACTCGTATCCGCAGTCAAAGATTCTTTTGATATGGATATGAGTCAGCAAAAGCTTCGTTCTGTAGCCGCTGGATTTTTAATCAATCAACATTTATTGAAAACGAAAGTTGGTAGCTTATCCGAGGGTCAGAAAGGATTAGTTTCCTTTGCTCGCCTTGTGCTCCAGAAGCCCGGACTCTTGATTCTCGATGAGCCGACCAACCACATTAATTTTCGGCATATTCCCGTGATTGCGGCGGCGCTCGATAAATATACCGGCGCGATGATTCTTGTGAGCCACGTGCCGGAATTCGTAAAACAGATTCGGATTAATACAATTTTGGATTTAGAGAAAATTTAAAAATTGCTATACTACTTAGTAAGCAAGGCATGAAACAAATTGCAATTTTTGGTGGTGGCTGTTTTTGGTGTACGGAAGCGGTTTTTACGCAATTAAAGGGTATTAGTTCGGTTCTGCCGGGATATGCGGGTGGTGCTACCAAAAATCCAACCTACGAACAAGTCTCTAGTGGCCGGACCGGACACGTAGAGGTGATTAAAGTAGAATTTGATTCCAGCGCAATTACCTATCACGATCTCTTAACAGTATTTTTTGGTACTCATGATCCGACTACGCTTAATCGCCAAGGCAATGACGTGGGCACTCAATATCGTTCCATTATTTTTTATACAAATGACCAGCAACAACAAGAAGCCGTAGCTTTTATAGAAGCAATAAATCGCTCCACTACAAAGGGGAAAAACATTGTTACGGAAATAAAGCCGTTGATTCAATTCTACGAGGCGGAAGATTATCACCAACAGTATTATCGCAATAATTCCTCCCAACCGTATTGCCAGCTTATTATTAATCCAAAACTAGAAAAAGTGCAGAAAGATTTTTCCGAACTACTTGCTTCGCACGAGAATAATTAGGGCTAGAACCGGACAAATTTTACAGGCGTCACTAAGATATACACAATAAGTTCGTACCTCAATAGAATTAACAAATTGTATAGTATATACTATTTTTATGCTGGAAATAAATAAAACTAATGAAGAATGGAAAAAAGAATTAACTCCGGAATTGTATCAAGTTGCCCGCGAAAAAGGCACGGAACAGCCTTTTTCTGGAAAATATTACGCGACGAAAGAACAAGGTATGTATCGCTGTTCTGTCTGTGGCAACGAACTTTTCTCTTCTGAGGCAAAATTTGATTCCGGAACTGGTTGGCCGAGTTTTTCCGACCCCGCTTCTAAAAATGGTATTGTAACAGTTCCAGATCATACTCTTGGCTTAGAACGGATGGAGGTAGCGTGTAATCGTTGCGGCGCTCACTTAGGACACGTGTTTGACGATGGGCCAGGCCCAAGCGGTAAACGCTATTGCATTAATTCCGTGTGTTTGGAATTAGATAAAAAAGAAACAATTTAGAGTTGACGCTTTCCCAGAAAAATGGGTAGACTAATGCCACGTTGTACGCACTTTAATAGTTGAATAAGGAGGCAAGTATGATATTACGAGGGATTGATTTTGGGCCTGTACTCGATGCGTCTGGTGTAAGAGGTTTCTTTGGCGAAGGCTATTGGTATCATCGCTGGCTACGGCGGTTTGGGCTCGATTTTTCGGGTTCTACGTTTGTGGCGAAGACGACGACGCTCTATCCGAGGCTGGGCAATATGCCGCTAACTTCGGACTTCACTCCTCAAGAAACTAAACCGCAATGCATCCAAGTCTATTTCCGAAAGGCAATGGTTTTGAATGCGGTTGGTTTGAGTGGTCCGGGAGCGCGAGCGCTTTTCGACGATGGGCAATGGCAAGAAAGAGAGAAACCATTTTTTCTTTCTTTTATGTCTATTGGCAAAACCACTGATGAGCGTCTTGAAGAATTAAAACTCTTCATTAAATTACTTCGTGTGAAGCTTTATGGGTTTACGGCGCAGATTGGTCTCCAGATCAATAAATCCTGTCCTAATGTGGCGGTTCATGACGAAGATACAGTGAAAGAAGCAAAAGAAAGCTTGTATATCGCACAAGCGGCAGATGTTCCGCTGATGTTGAAATACAATGCGCTTCTGACCGTTCAGGACGCGCACGAGATCGCTAAGGATCCGAATTGTGACGCCTTATGCGTTTCCAATACGATTCCGTGGCGAGCACATCCGGATATTGATTGGGATGGTTTGTTTGGCGTTCAGGAATCACCACTTGTTCATCTTGGCGGTGGCGGACTTTCGGGAGCGCCTCTTATGCCTTTAGTTCGGAGGTGGATTTCAGCCTATCAAACGCCGTTGATCACAACTCAAAAACCAATTAACGCGGGCGGAGGTATTTTAACTCCGACTGATGTGGATATTGTGAAAGAAGTTGGCGCCGCATCAATCTTTATTGGTTCGGTGGCGATCTTACGCGGTTGGCGGGTGCAGTCTATCATTCGCCGCGCGTACGAAGTTTTCGGATATACAAGGAGGTAGTGCAATGAAAATCAGTGATTACGAGATTCGGATGCGCAAGCCGGATGATTTTCATAATCATTCGCGGACCGGGAGTCTGATGCATTTAGTTATTCCATATACCGTGCCGCAATTTGGCCGGATACTGGCAATGCCGAATACGCTCCCGAATCCAATAATCATCGGCCCATCAGCGGCGGAGTATAAAAAAGACATTGAGGAGTTCGTGCGATTGAGTGGCGTTCCTGGTGGTGAGCATTTTGAAGTGCTTCCGACCATCAAACTACTCGAGAGCACAACCCCGGAGATGATTCTGGAAGCCCGGAAATATGGCGTCATTGCTGGCAAAGCCTATCCTCGGGGAGTGACAACAAACTCCGATGATGGAATTGCCGACTTCAAGAAGCTGGACGCACTATTCGAAGCAATGCAACAAACAGAAATGGTACTTTGCCTTCATGGCCAATTACCGGATGCGTTTATTCTTCAGCGGGAACGGGAGTTCTTGCCGATACTCGAACGCATCTGCCGTGATTTTCCCAAGCTTCGCATTGTCTTTGAGCATGTCTCAACGAGTGATGCAGTGAGTATGGTTGCGATGTTACCGGATACGGTGGCGGCAACCATCACGCTACACCATATGTTGCTGACGCTGGACGATGTTATCGGTGGCAAGTTGAATCCGCATAACTTCTGCCAGCCAGTGGTACAATCCCCCGAAGATCGGAGAGCGGTGTTGGTCGCTGCGTTCAGTGGCAATCCAAAGTTCTTTTTTGGATCCGACTCTGCCCCTCATCTGAAATCCAGTAAGGAAAGCGGGTGTTGCGCGGCTGGCGTTTTCAGTATGGTGGAATTAGTCCCTTCTTTAGTCGAGTTGTTCCAGTCTCACGGTCGATTAAAAGCGCTTGAGCCATTCAGTTCCGAATTTGGCTCAGATTTTTATCGGCTTACTCGAAACGAAGAAGCGATACATTTGATATCAAAAGAGCTTGCCTTCGGTAAAAGATGGGCGATTCCGGAAAGCATTATCAGTGAAGATGGGAAATTGGAGGTTGTCCCCTTTCGCGCTGGGAAAGAAATGCAATGGACGGTCGTATAAAAAAACAAACCCTCGTGTACTAGTGATAGTACGCGAGGGTTTTTTGTTATTGGAAAATATATTCAGAATAAAAATGAAAACCCCTCCAAGAAAACTTCCTTGAAGGGGTACCTCTTACGAGGCTAGGTCAGATGCACACGTACATCGGTCGTTCCACCTGCTTGTCAAACGAGAAAGTCTTTTGCTTTTTTTCAGCTTCCTCTTTGAGGTGTTTGTTGGTGATGACAAGAAGGCGGCTTTTCTCAGTTGGGGTTAACTGTTCTTCTCCGGAAACAAGGCGGAGCTTGTCTCTACGAGAATAGTCGATTCCTACTGGTTTCCGACCGCTGCCATTGAAACTGACTTCGATGAGGTGATCATCCACCTTCTCTATATGTATGTGCTCCATTTTGACCTCCAAAAGTACGGAATGTACAGATTGGATATTTATGTGAAGAACTAATTTCTTATAGAAATAGTATACTACATTGACAAATATTTGTCAATATGCTAGTCTAATTTATAGAATTTGCTGTTTGGTATACCTGTCCAAAGGAGGATCCAATGCTCGTATGGCTCAAAGAGTCTCGAAGCAAGATATACAGCCTTTTAGGCTTGGTCTGTCTTCTCCGGCTGTGGTACCTGGCAGAAAGCACGATACAGTTAACCTTATCGAATATGGGACTGCCGATCGTGCTGTTCGTCGCGGTGATCTATTTGGACGATGCGATTCCCACTCTGTTCCAAAGGTTCCGCCGCTGGCAAGCAAAACGCTCATTGCAAAATTGCAGGTAGAAAAGAAAAACCATCATGGTAGTTTCATGGTGGTTTTTTATTTCTATAAACTAAAACCCGTCGCGCCAGTAGGCGGACGGGTTTTAATATCGATAACAATAAGCCGGATTCTGTTCTCCGACATAATGTCGGAGCAATAGCAATTTATCTAGCCCATCGATTACTCTCAGGGTCTTGCGGCACCCAAGTATGCGAAGCATACAAGTACGGCCTTGCACTCTGTAAGAATTTAGCCGTTTCACCCCCACTTTTTTATCTCTATCGTGGGATTAGACCAATTACGTTGAGATTAGGTCTCCCCTTTCTTTCGTCTGGGGCGTCACTGATCGCATCTCGCGCCTTGCGGCGTATGGATGTTATCCATTACATTTTTTGATTCTGACTTGCGTCAGAAAAATAGTGTCCGGACTTTCCTCTATCACCCACCGTCACTTAAAAGCTATGGCGGGCAATGGCTGCTATTTAATTATCAATAACTATATTATAGCATTATTTATTATTTTGGCAATCTCCTTGGTAAAAAAACCGCCCCAGCTCTCTTGTTAGAGTCACTGGAGCGGCACTACACCCCCTAGGGGCCAAGATTTGATGAAGAACATCTTTATGTTCGCATACCCATATTCCCAAGTCAATCCAGGCTCGTATAGTTATTCTGTATAGGTATCAATTATGTTTCCGTTTTTATCTATTGCCTGAACAGAAATACCAGTGCCATTAACTATGATTTTAAGGTAATGATTGACTGCATTGCGAACTGCGCTATACCACGCGGCGCTCGTGAAACCATGAAGACCGGATCCGCCTCCGCCAGTAGTAATATAAACGATGCCGTTTTGATTATCTTGCACTCCAGTCGGGTTCGCGTCATTAACCGTAATTGGCACGCTTCTCTCGTACACATGACTATGGCCGGAGAAGACGATTTTTACTTTTGGATGCTTACTCAATTCTTTCGCGATGATGAAGTTGGAAGCATTGTTTGCGTGTCCCCAGGAAGATCCGAAGAGCGGCGCGTGCAGGAAAATAAATATATTTTCAATATTGGGATTCGCGTCGGCTGCCACTAAGTCGGCTTTCAGCCAATCAAGCTGGTGGATATTATAGTAATCGTCATAGTTTGTTTTATCGCCTAAGCAACTGTTGCACACTTCGAGATTGAAATGATCCACATTGACTCGTAATACGGCAAAATGGGAATTTTGGTTATTGAACGAGTAGTACATGTAAGCCGGATACACATCTCGGACACTTTTGGAACAGGCAAGGCTATAGAATTGGCTGTCGCTGTAATGCGGCCGGTCTGGATCAACAAAGTAAGATTGTTGGGTATGGTTTGGAACCAGTGTTTGAGGATTGAATACATCGCAGAAGCCATCACCAAACGGATCCGGATACCAGTTATCACCCCACCCATCATCATGGTTGCCGATAACTGGGAAGAAAGTAGTCGCCAGCCCTTCCGGTGGCGTTTGATTTTGAATTGGAGCAATCATATTTTTGAAGCTACCGAGACTTGCCGGATTCGTGCAAGGGCCGTTTTGCACCCAATTCGTAGTGCTGGCGAATCCAGTAATCATATCGCCGTTATGAACTACAAAACGGGAATTTTCATTAAACATTCGGTTGATTAATCCAATGTGAGTTGCGTTGCCGGAACAATCTGTACCGGATCGGCTATCGCCATACGTTAAGAAAGAAAATTGTAGCGATGCTAAAGTAGTGGTGGCGACAGTGTTTGAGGGAGAAGAAATATTAGCATTAGCGTCAAAGGCGTCAACGATATAACTATATTGCGTTTGGGATGCGAGGCCTTGATCAGCGTACGAAGTTAAGGTACTAGTCGCAACTTGAACATTATTGCGGAATACCCGATAACCAGTAACCGCGACATTATCAGTGGAAGTAGCCCAGTTGAGATTAACGGTCGCGGAAGACACAGAAATTATATTGAGATCAGTCGGAGTTGTGGGCGCTTGAGTGTCTGGAGTTAATGTAGTTGCGTTGACCGCACTGGATTGGGCGGAAAATTGTCCTGCGGTATCAAAAGCAGAAACAGTGTATGAGTACGTAGTGCTACTCATTAAACCGCTGTCCGAGTAATTGGTAGTAGTGGAAGTGGCAATCTGGTTGCTGTCGCGATAAATTTGGTAGCCGCTTACCCCAATATCGTCTGTCGCGGCAGTCCAGGAAAGATTAATTGCGGAAATAGAAATTGGCGTAGCGTTAAGATTTGTTGGCACGGATGGCGGCATATCCGCGTTTATATTGAATGCGATAGAGAAATCATCCTCGTTAGTATTACCTAGAGAATCTTGGCAACGAATAAAATAGGTATACGCTGTTCCATTAACAAGTCCACTTACTATTGTTGAATGGGTTGTGCCCGTAGTGGTGCTAAATGTAGTTGGTAAAGAAGTAAAAATTGTGTTTGGAATCGTACCGTATTTACAGGTGGCTAATTCATCGGTTGCAAGAGAGAGTGTTGCTTGCGTGGTGTTCACTGGTAGTGAACCAGAAGGAGCCCCCGCAGAACGAACTGGTGGGGTGGTGTCATTGCCTGGTACTGTATACGTAACACTAAGTTTTGGCCGCAATGTTATATTGCCATTATATTCTGAACTATAGGCGTTAAATCGTGGGCCATTTTGCGTAAGAATCGTAATGCCGTTATTTGCAAAGCCGCCGTTAATCCAATTTTGGACTAAGCTCGTCACAGTAAAATCCGCCCAGATATTCACCGGCGTATAGCCAATATTCGCAGAAGCAGTAGCTGGAGTCGCGTAATCAGTAGTTGCTCCCATACCCGCGGTTGTCCAGTTTTGCCCTGTGGCGTATATATTCCAAGTGGCTTGCGTCTCGTTCCAGGACTTATCAATAAGACGATGTAGATACACGCTGGTGCCGCCACCATTGCCCAAATTACTGTAGATATACAAACTTAAAGTCGCGGATTGAACGGTTGCGTTTGCGGGAATACTGGAAAGATCAAATTTAACTAATGGCCGAGCGCTCCCAGAAGCATAGACAGTGCTGGTCGCCCCGTAATTAGTAGTTTTATTATTACTACTAATATACGTGTCAGTAGTACCTAGATAATTATTCAACCCATCCTGAAAGGTAACTTGGATGGTTTGATCAGCTTTGGTAGAGAAAGTAAACCAAGCTGCCGATATAACTGCGGCCACTCCGAAAAGAACTAAGAAAGAACGCCGGATTGAAAAAATAGTAATAGACATATCAGTATTATCTCTAATCAAAAAGAGAATTGGCAAGCATGAAAAATGTTCTATTTGTCAATGATTAATGGAAGCCTAAATCCGCCGGATTATGGTCACCGGAAATATAGGCAAGACTACCACCAGTTACTTCAAACTTTTTTCTTAGTTGGGTAGTTTGAAATGCAAGCTGAGTGGTAGCTAACGGTAATTCTTTTTTCTTGATAATTCCTTTAGACCAAAAGTTGAGGACGAGTTTGCTATCCCCGAATATTTTTTGAACTTTCAATTTCTTAGCAATTCGAAGCGCGTACTTACAGCCAAGTAGTTCCCCATAATTATTCGTCATGCCTTTTTTTAATAATTCTTTTCCAAAGGTATTTAATTTAGATTTGGGAATTATTTTATGGAGAAGGTTTTGGCCAGTTTCATCCGTCACGCTCACCTCGACTCCTTTGCCTCGGCCTGTGCCGGCATCAAAATATACGCCTTTTTCTAGTCGAGGAGTAAATTTCGGATGGAAAGAATACTCCCCACCTTGCGCCAGCCATTCCGCCGCCGCTTCGTGAGTAGAGAAAGACCGATAACGGGCTTCTTTTCCTTTGACAATTTTTTCACACTCCGGCCAGTTATCGGTAATTCCTTTTTTATGCAATGCCGGAACAATAAAAGCGTAATATTTTTTTCCTTTCATACATCAGCGATTGATAATTTTCCAAGGCAAGGGTTCGGCTAGCGGAAAAGTAAAGCCGGAAGAGGCTTTATGTCCACCACCGCCAAAGCTTTCAGCGATCTTGGCGACATCCACGGTGCCGTCGGAACGCAAAGAAACTTTGATATGATTGCTTTCTTGCTTCCAAACAATGCCAATAGGAGGCAGTTTTTTCGTTAAGGCGTGGCCGATTTCGGAAGCAAACTTCGGGCAATTGACGGCAAGAGCACGATGACCGGCAAAATCTACTTCCACAGAATTTACCGCGACAATATTCTGAATCATTCTTTCTTCGTAGGCAAGAATCAGTTTTCCTTTTTCTAAGTATTGTTTCCGGAGTCGGCTATTTTCAAAATTACGAATCAGGCGATCCCAAAATTTAAAATCGAAATCCTGGAGATTAAGAAGCGTAGCAACGGCTCGGGTATCCGGAAGTTTAAATTTCCAAAGATCCATGTCTTCTATGTGCTGAAGAATCCGCGGAATCGGTTTGTCTGGATGAAAATACGTCCACGCTAGTACAGCTCCGGAATGATCCAGAGCGTAGCGATAATCTTGAGTTAATTTAGTCGCGGTTTCCCGAGTGATGTGATGATCCAAACTGGTGACTTGTTGATTGGTCGCGATGAGCGCTCGAGTCGTGACCTCGTCGTAGGTAAAATCCAGCATGTAGATGATTTTGTTTTTTAGACCGGCCGGCAAGGCGTGATTATGAGCTACGCCGATATATTCAGCTCGTTTGCCGAATTTTTTCCAAGCCGCCCAGGCGGCGCCAAAGCCGTCTGAACAGTCTTTATGAAAAATAATAACAATGGGACGATTCATATAATTTAACCACGCAAGGCTTCTATGCCCGGAAGTTTCTTACCGGATAAAAATTCCAGCATCGCTCCCCCACCCGTGGAAATGAAATTAATTCTGGATTCTAATTTTAGTTCTTTAAGAAACATCACTGTCTCTCCGCCGCCGACTACTTTAAAAGCGCTGCGATTTTTGCTTACCGCCCGAGCAATCATTTTTGTGCCCAGAGTAAATTTCTTTTTTTCAATATTGCCCAATGGGCCGTTCCAGATAATCGTGCGGGCTCGCTGAATTCGTTCCGCAAACAATCGGATCGTCTTCGGCCCAATATCTTGAATAATTCCTTTGACTTGCACAACATCAATCGGCAGCAGTAATTGAGGATCTTTCCTTTTGAAAATATCTCGTGTGAGTAGACCGCCGATTAAAAATATTTCTGTCTTTGGCTTCAAGAAACGAAAAGCGATTAATTTTTTTTCAATCTTGGCGCCGCCCATAATTACCACGAGTGGTTTTTGAGGAGCACGCATCACCTTGGAAAGGTGCGTGATTTCTGCTTCGAGTTCTAGACCAGCGTAACTTGGTAGATAGCGGGTAATCGCGGTTACCGACGCATTATTACGGTGGGAAACCGCGAAGGCGTCGTTCACATAAAAATCCCCTAACCCCGCCAGGGTTTTTGCAAAACGAGCATCGTCCGCGCCTTCTTCTTTGAGAAAACGTAGATTTTCTAGAATAAATACCGAACCTCGAGAAGCGGCACGCAATGTAGTTTGAATTTCCGGAAAATTGAATTTCGGAAAGAAAGCCACTTTGGTTTTTAATAATTGGCTTAATTGTTGGGTTTCTTTTTTGAGGCTTAATTTGGGATCGTGATCGTGCGGCCGGCCTTTATGGCTTAAAATGAGAATAGCGCGGCAATGACGGCGTAATAATTGAATCGTGGGGAGGCTCGCTTGCATCCGCCAGGCATCTTGCGTATTGAAATCCAGCCGGAGGAGGCAGACTTTATCTTTCATTTTTTTGGTGGGCAGTTCGCGTACAAGAGGAAGTTTCATAACGAGGTTAAAAGAAAAAACGGCTTAAAAAGAAAATGGCGAGTCCGAGGATACTTGCCACTACGGATAAAATCCAAAAACGCATCGTCACTTGGGCTTCTGGCCAGCCCAGCGCTTCAAAGTGGTGATGAATTGGCGCGGAAAGAAATACTTTTCTATGCCAAAAACGTTTGGAGATTAATTGGATGATTACTGATGAAGACTCGATGACTAACACTAAACCGATAATCGGCAAAAAGAAAACAGAATTAGTGAGAAATGCGATAACGGCAAGTGTAACCGTGAGACCCATTATGCCAGTTTCCCCCATATAAAATTTTGCTGGATGAACATTAAACCACAAATAAGTTGCGAGCGCGCCTAAAAGTACCGTAATAAACGCCGCTAAATCATAGAGTCCTTGAATGTAGGCAATGATGCCAAAGGAAGCAAAAATAGGCAGGAGTACGCCAGCGGAAAGCCCATCTAAGCCATCCACGATGCCGCTGGAAAAAGTAGCCAGTACAACAATGATGAATAAAAGAATATACCAGCCGTCAATGACCACATTGCCATAAAAAGGAAGATAGATGCTGGACCACCCTAATTTAGAATGAAACCACCAGGCACCCGCGAGCGCGATAAGAGTGATTAAGGCTAAGCGAACCTTAAACCGCAATCCACCACCGATATACCGCCCCTTGTTTTGAATCACCAGTACATCATCAACGAGACCGAGCAAGGAAGCGCTGATTAAAGTGAAAATGGGAAGCCAGGTTTGCGATCGGGAAACAAAATTAAGCTTGCCAATAAAACTATTCGGGAACAAAGCGTGGCCAAGTAAAGTCAAAAAAGTGACCAGTAATGTTGTCCCCCAAATTAAAATTCCCCCCATCCGAGGCGTGGAGACTTCTTTAGCGCCGTGGAGTTTGGTAAAAATCGGCGTGGTATCGCCGCCAAAGGTAAATTCTCGAGGTTTCTTTTTCCAAGCTTTGTACTTATAGAGTAGATGAATAAGGAGTGGTGCTACGGCAATAGCAATGGTAAAAGCAATAATGAATAACCAAAGCATCCGGACTACTAAGAAAGCATGAGTGAGATACATAAAAGTTTAGAAAGTAAACGCGCGTTGGGTCCAGGTCAGGATAGATTCTGTTTCTTTAAAGCGATCTTCCGCCCCGAATACAATAATTAAAATTCTATGATTTTTATAGGAAAAAGTCGAGAGGAGATTACCACCTGAAGAATCAATGTATCCGGTTTTGCCGCCAAAGAAATCAGGCCGTCCGGCAAAGGCGTTGATATTCAGCAATTGTTTTTTTGCGCCCGTATTCCGTTCCGTAATCGTTACTGTTTTAGTACGAGTGATTTCAAAAATTTCCGGATGAGCGCGAAAAATATATACGGTTAATTTGGATAAATCCGAAACACTAGATTGGTTTACAAAGGAAAGGCCACTCTCATCAAAGAAAGAAGTTTGGAACATTTCTAATGCGGACGCTTTTTGCTTCATTAATTTGACGAAATTATCGTGTCCGTAAAAATCAGCAATCGCCACCGCGGCATCATTGCTCGAAACCACCAGCATGCTTTTGACCAAGTCCTCGAGTGTATAGGCCTCATCAAGCCGAAAGTTGCCTGTACTGCCTTCGGTATCAATAGCATTTTGCGTGAGAGGGATTACTTGATCGTGTCGGAGATTTTCCAGCGCCACAATCGCCGTCATTAACTTGGTAATCGAAGCGATGGGCCAGCGTTCGGATGCTTGGGTAGAGAAAAGTTCTAAGCCGGTGTCTACATCTTGTACATACACAGTCGTTGCCTGCAATAAAGGCGCAGGTATGGTTGGCCGAGGCGCGAGAGATTTTGGAGAGAAATTTATTTCCGGTTCTGCGGTTGGGTTAAGATTCGCGGAAAGACTGGTAGTTTGAATCGTGTCCTGATAGGAATTTTTGCGGTTATCGCTCTCCCCTCTACCAAAAGTCGCCAGTGTTAATACTAATAATACGAACGCGAGGCTATGCAGATTTTGTTTGTTCATGAGGCAAGTCAGTTTTTTTAGTTTCCGTATATAATTTTTGAATCAAGCCGTGATAGTGTTCGTATTCTGGCAAGGCTTCGATGCGAGGAAGACCGACGTGTTTTAATAATTCAAAACTTGTGCTGTACACATAGGCATTGGCGCGCTTGGGATCAATGGCTCGCTCTACCAGTCCCCGCATCAGTAAATTCCGCAAAATAAAACTGGAGTTTACGCCGCGAATATATTCTACATCAATTCGAGAAATCGGACCGGAATACATCACAATCGCGAGCGTTTCGAGCGCGGCCGGAGTTAAATCTTCTTCAAATTCTTCTTTAGCAATCGTTTCAATGAGTATTTTGAAATGTGGTTTAGTGGTGAGTTGTACTTTGTCCTCGTGGTGGACTAAACAGAGCCCTCGCTCTTCCATTTTGAGTTTATCTTCCAGATAACGAAGACTCTCGATAATCTCCGATTCTTCTCGGCCAGTCATTTTTGCAAGGCGTTTCAACGCAATCGGTTCGCCGTACACGAATAAGATTGCTTCTATCGCAGCCACTAGATTTTGGTGATTTTCATTCATAATGAAGATTGAGAATTTGTAATAATGATATCAGAAAATTGGTCGGTTTGTTCAGTGTGAATAAGTCGGTCCCGAAGCAAATGGAGCACAGCGAGGAAAAGCACAATCACTTCTAACTTAGATTTACTGCCAGACAAAGAGTGAAAACTATGCGCTGCCTGTTCCTGAAGCCGACCTAACAGTTCTTTTACTTTTTCTTCAATGCTCATCAGCACTCTTTTAATGGTTTTTTCTTCCGGAATGAGCAGTTTTAATTCTTGAAGTATTTTGTAGAGCGCCTGCTGAAGGCGATCTAAAGGAAGATCCTGTGGTGGGTAAAAAATCGGAGGCAGATTCATAAAGTAAGGACGGGCATAGCTTGAGGTTGGCGTATTCCATAATTGGCGAAGATGTTCTGAAGCTTTTTTAAATTCTTGATAGATTTTGAGTCGCGCTTCCAAATTGTGAATATCCTCGGTTTCTTCTTGGGTGAGTTCCAGCGTTGGTAATAAAGCTTTGGATTTAATGAGTAAGAGCCGAGACGCAATCACCACAAAATCAGCCAGAACACTAGGGTGTTTTGTGTGTTCATCGAGGGTTCGGAGATATTCCAAAAAATCATTCGTGACCGCGCCAAGACTAATCGTAGTCACTTCGAGTTTTTTTTCTTCGATTAATTCCAGCAGTTTTTCCAGTGGGCCGGAAAATTGATTCAGTTTTACTTGGTAGGCAGGATGAGGCATAGCACTATTCCTTATTCCGCTGGTGCTAAAGCTTCGGGAGTGTAGTTATTGGATGGATCCCAGAGTAGCCAGCCAGCGACTTTTTCTTGAGTAGTAGAACTGACATCATCCAACGCTTGAATCTGTTTGCGGATCATGGGGGCGGTATAGATTGCTCCCAAATCAAAATCTTGGAACCAAGGACGCAGTTTTGCCATTGGCGTTGTGCTCGCTTTAGTTCTGTACACCTCCATTCGTTGTAAGCCTTTTTCTACGCTCTTATAAATAATTTCGTAAGGATGGTCGGCCGGATTTTTAAAGCCAAACGATCCCGACGCATAGTGCGAGGGATACGTCATGGGCGAGATATAGTCAAAATAGGGCAACACATTTTCCAGATACTGGCCAATCCCCAGATCGTCATTTTGCAATAATACTAATCCGAAAAGATCCGCAGAAATTTTTGCCTGTGGCAGATGTTCCCGAAGATACGCAAAAAAACGTCTCATTACTTCTTTGTGTAATGTAGTACCATTCCAATGTGGATAGATCACGTCGCGGAGGTTACCATCCGAAGGAAAACGGATGTAGTCGAAATTGATTTCATCAAAGCCATGACTAACCGCGTCTTGAGCAACAGCGAGATTATATGCCCAGACTTCTTCCGAAGTTGGATCGGCCCAGCCTAATTGTTTGCGGTCTCGCCAGACTTGGTCGGTAGAACTGCTGTAGACTGCCAGATCCGGACGCTTGAGAATTAATTGTTGGTCCTGAAACACGGCCACTCGGCCAATGACGTAAATTTCCGCATCGTGCAAACGCTTGATTAATTTATTAATATACGGGATTCGTTTTTCCGCTGCGTCGTATTTTTTAATCAGTTCCGCCTGCGCGTTATAGCTGATTTTCCCAGTATAATCTTTTATATCAATGACGATCGCGTTCAGTTCGCTTTTTTCAATCAGTTGCAAGAGATATGTGAGCCGTTTTTCGGATCCCGCAGACCAACCCGTTGCATAGATGGCTTTAATAATCGCTGGTGGATTAGACAGCGGTTTTTGATTTTCGATATCGTGCGGTCCTTTGGACTCTTGAACAGTAAGTTGCGGCGAAGATGTAGCGGTTGTTTGAGCAGTAAAGTCGAATTGATTATGTTGAGTAAAAAAAGTTACTAATCCAGTTCCAAAAATAATAATGGCGGCAATAAATGCGAGACGAGGCATGAGTAAATAGGACTATTATATAATATGGTAACGCATATCCCCTACTTGACACAATAGGAAATCCTTTATAGAATTCACTTCATAAAAGCTCTTTGAATTTTATTCCCCCAAGAGCAGTAGGTGCTTCGACCACCTGCTGGCTCTTAGCCCTGCGTCAGAGTGTTTGGTCTAAATAGACCGAACTACGGCGCGAGTGCCCGAACTTCAACTTCGGCGCAGAGGCGTTGGGACCAATGGATGCTCCAGCTTGTTTGCTGGAGCATTTTTTTTATTCGAGTAAGCCGCTATACTAAGGAATACATGCTTGCTATCTATCGCAAATATCGGCCAAAGCTTTTAAAGGAATTCTTTGGGCAGGAACAGGTTATTCAGGTATTGCAGAATGCCGCTAAGCAGGACAAATTCGCGCATGCTTACCTTTTTTATGGCAGCCGCGGATCCGGAAAAACCACGACCGCTCGCCTCCTTGCTAAACTGGCAAATTGCGAAGGCCGCCAGAAAACTAAAACCTTGCACGACAAAGGCGAGCCGTGCAATAAATGCCGAGTCTGTACTGAAATCGATAGCGGCCGAGCGTTGGATATTATTGAAATTGACGCGGCTTCGAATCGGGGTATTGATGAAATTCGGAATTTAAAAGAAGGCATCAAACTCTCCCCGAGTTCGTTCAAGTATAAAGTGTTCATCATTGATGAAACACATATGCTTACCAAGGAAGCCTTTAATGCGTTATTGAAAACCTTAGAAGAACCGCCGGCGCACGCGATTATTATTTTAGCGACCACCGAATACGAAAAAGTTCCGGCGACGATTTCTTCCCGCACGCAACGCTTCCATTTCCGCCGATTGCACCTTTCGGAAATTTTGGGAAAATTAAATCACATTGTCCAAAGTGAAAAAATTAAAATCACTGATGAAGCGTTGGAGCTGATCGCCGCCTTAGCGGAAGGCAGTCTGCGGGACGCGGAGTCACTACTAGATCAAATTAATTCGCTGGATCAAAATATTGAATTACAAGACGTAGAGAAGATTGCCGGAAAAATTGGCTATCGAAAAATTTTCCAACTCTCTGATTTTATTCTGAAAAAAGATTTAAGCGGTGCGCTGAAGTATCTCAATGAAATTGATCAAGAGGGTTATAATCTCGTTCAATTAAATAAAGAGCTCATCCACTATCTCCGCCGCGCGCTTACGCTGAAATTAAGTTCCCAAATTGAAGAGATCTACGCCAAAGAATTAACCAAAGATGAATTAATTCATTTGCGACAACACGCCGGTTTAGGCACGGAAGCGTTGTTAGTCCAGCTTCTGAAAGCACTTATTCGAGCGTATAGCGAAATGCGCTATAGCCCTTTTGCTATTGTGCCGTTAGAAGTAGCGCTGATCGAACAACTCCAATAATTTGCTTTTAAAGTCAGAATATGGCATCATCATATTCGTTCCTTTAATAACTGAACTTAAATACTGCCCAAGGAGGCACTATGCCCGAAAAAGAAACACCGTTGTTGAATCAACATCAGTATCCCATCGTAGGAAATCTCTGGGTTAATGATTTTTTCCAACAGCCCATAGCCAAGAACGGCACCATTACAATCAAGGTCTATGCCAAGACCTGCGGTCAACCAAGTTGTGCAGGCAACACCCAGCGCATGCTTCGCGTGAAGCAGTTCTGCGGTTGTCTCAACTGCGCGACCAAAAGACCCGGGCTCGTTACTCGGGCCAGACAGTGCGGAGTGTGCGGCGTAATCGTCGTACTGATCCCTCCCACGGAGAAGCCCGAACAGCAGTCATCTCCTTCCCGACCGATGGTTCCCGCCTTGGCGCAGTAAAATTCTTTCCAGAAAACCCTCGTGATATCTACATTATCGCGAGGGTTTTTTTATTCACAATCCCGAGTTATATCGAGGGATTGACTCGTTAGATAAAATAAGGTATTTTGAATACTTCGTACCTTGAAGTTAAGGAATATTCTATTTGGAGGCATACATGAGTCAAATGGTTGTCGAACCCGAGCTGAAAACCAGCCGGTTGGAAGCAGTACAGACCAACGAGTGGAGTTCTCGCCTGACGAAAGAAGAGCACAGGCTCTTTGATTTGATCAGAGAACACAAGTACCCTCTCCCTAAGGAGATTTACTGCAACACCCACAAGCGATCGCGTTCTCTGATGAAGAGGGTCGTCTTGGAAGGCCAGCAGTCAGTGATCCAGTACGGATCCCTCTGCTGTTCTTGTCCCATAGAACAGCAGGTTCAACCGTTGGAAGATTTTGAGAATTGCCTCAAAGCCAGCCGTTCCTAAGCCTCCGCCTTACCCCGCCCCTCCCCCTCAAAAGGGAGGGGTTCTTTTTTTTAGAATGTCTAGTATAGACAATTTTGTAATTTTATAGTATTATTTCAAAATATCGAGAAGCGCCAACCGCGCTTTTTATAGTGCCAAAAATATATGGAAAAAATTCGCAACATCGCCATTATCGCTCACGTTGACCACGGCAAAACTACGCTCGTGGATTCTTTGCTGAAACAATCCCACACGGATCTCGGCAAGTTAAGTCAGCAGGAGCAAATTATGGATTCCAACGAACTGGAAAAAGAGCGGGGTATTACTATTTTCTCCAAGAATGCCGCGGTGATATACGAGGGCGTGAAAATCAATATTATTGATACTCCCGGCCATGCGGATTTTGGCGGCGAAGTGGAACGGGTATTAAATATGGCGGATGGCGCGTTGCTGTTAGTAGACGCTCAAGAAGGCCCGATGCCGCAAACTCGTTTTGTGTTAAAGAAAGCGCTTGCGATTGGACATAAAATTATCGTGGTAATCAATAAAGTAGATAAGCCAAACGCGCGTATCAATTACACGTTGGAAAAAATTATTGAACTGTTTATTGAACTGGGCGCGAATAATGAACAGCTGGATTTTCCCATTGTGTATGCGTCCGGTCGGCTGGGCAAAGCCGGCTTGAGTCCGGAACTGGAAAAAATGGTGGATATTAAACCAGTCTTTGACACAGTGATCGCGCACATTCCGGAACCAAAAGTGGATATCCAAGCGCCTTTACAAATGATGGTAGTTTCTATTTCGTACGATAATTACAAAGGGAAAATAGGCGTTGCCAGAATTCATCAGGGCTTAATTAAAAACAATCAGCCAATTATCCGAATTACTCGAGATGGAAAAAAGACAGCGCATAAAATTACCGCACTGATGGGTTTTGTCGGTTTGAATAAAACAGAAGTTTCGGAATTATTCGCGGGCGATATTGCTTTGGTTGGTGGCATTGAAGACATTAATATCGGCGATACTATTGCAGATGCGGAAAATCCAATTGCGCTACCACCTATCAATATCGAAAAGCCAACCGTGAAAATGATTTTCAGCGTGAACAACTCCCCTTTTGCCGGACAAGAAGGGCAATATTGCACTTCTCGAAATTTGAAAGAACGCTTGGAAAAAGAATTGGATAATGACGTGGCGCTTAAAGTAGAAGCGGGTAAATCTCCCGATGAATCGATTGTGAGCGGCCGCGGTGAATTGCATTTGGGAATTTTGATTGAAAAAATGCGGCGCGAAGGCTACGAACTGCAAGTGTCACGGCCCGAAGTTATTTTGAAAGAAGAAAATGGAAAAACCTTGGAGCCAGCTGAAGATGTCTGGGTGGAAGTGCCGGAACAATATTCCGGAATGATTATTCAGAAAATGAGTAATCGAAAAGGTGAAATCCGCAATATGAATGTGGAAAATGGCATTGCCTATTTTCATTTTTTCATTCCAACGCGCGGTTTAATCGGTTTCCGAAATGAATTGCTGATGGAAACCAAGGGCTTGGGTATTCTCAATTCCCTTTTTGCCGGTTATTTCCCACAATTTGGTGAATTTCAAGGTAATCCCCACGGCTCTTTGATTGTTCACGAAACGGGCACGACCACTGCCTATGGACTTTTGAATGCTCAAGAACGGGGCGATATGTTTGTCGGGCCGGGTGTAAAAGTGTATGAAGGCCAAGTCGTCGGCCAAAATGCCAAGGCAATGGATTTAGCGTTGAATGTGTGCCGGCAGAAACAGCTCACGAACTTTCGCGCAAAAACCGATGCGGTCACTGATGATTTAATTCCGCCTCGAGAAATGTCTTTGGAACAGGCTTTGGAATATATTGGTGACGATGAACTCGTAGAAGTCACGCCTAAAAGCCTTCGCCTTCGAAAAAGAGCGATTAAAAATAGCTTGAGAAAGTAAGCTTTAGCTATCAACGCTCCCACCAGTAGCTCCTCTCGGAACCAGAATAAATGTGTTCCAGCGACACATTTTTCTTCTCCCTCGTTCCATTGATTCGCTTATGCGAAACCAAGCTCAACGGAACTGCGGGATGTTCCTCGAATAGCTACTGGTGGAGCGAGCGACGTATTATCTGCGTCTTGAGAAAATAAACAAATTCCGCTAAAATAATAGCGGTCTTATTAGACCGTTTTATTTATTGCCAGATCGTCTAATGGTAGGACAGCAGCCTTTGGAGCTGCGAATTTTGGTTCGATTCCAAATCTGGCAGCCAAGAAATAGAATCGCCGTTTTCGCCAAAATGCGGAGCGTCGCAAAGCGACGCGACGGGGGTTTCCGCCAGAATTCGCCAAGGGTTTTTGAAATCCAAAAGAAGCGAGCGGGACGCGAGGCGGGGGTTTATGATGAGTACATCATTCAAAACTTCGTTTTGCGAGCCAATCTGGAAGCGAATAATTATCAATATTTAACATAAACCTTTTTCTATGAACAAATTCTTTCTCTACGCTAGAAAATCTACCGACGAGCCAGATCGTCAGATTTTGAGTATTGAGTCGCAGATTGACGAGTTGAAAGAATTTGCAGAGCGAGAGCAGTTAGAGATTGTTGAAACTTTTGTTGAGTCGCAAACCGCCAAAGAGCCGGGCAGACCTATTTTCAACAATATGCTCTCGCTCATAGAAAAAGGCAAAGCGTCAGGAATTTTAGCTTGGCACCCCGATAGATTGGCGAGAAATAGTATTGATGGTGGAAAAATAATCTATCTGTGCGACCTTGGCAAAATTACAGAGCTAAAATTCCCGACGTTTTGGTTCGACGCTACGCCACAAGGAAAGTTTATGTTAAATATTGCTTTTGGGCAGAGCAAATACTATGTTGATAATCTTTCAGAGAATGTGAAGCGCGGACTTCGACAAAAAGTAAGACGAGGCGAACAAAGTGGTCAAGCTCCGACTGGATATTTGAATGATAAATTGAACAAGAAAATTATTCCCGATGTGGAAAGATTTCGCCTCGTCAGAAAAATGTTCGAAGTCTACGCTACTGGAAATTATTCTCTGAAAGATACAAGGAATTTGCTCGCCCAAAAGGGCTTGCTGTCTAAAAATGGTAAAGTTCTCACTATTTCAAACACGCAAATGATATTGAAAAATCCTTTCTATTACGGAATGTTTTTATTCAACAAAGAACTTTACCAAGGAAAGCACGAGCCAGCGATTTCAAAGAAACTTTTTGATAAGTGCGCGGAAGTATCGGCGAGGAATGCTCACCCGATGAAGCGCGGAATTAACAAACATATTTTTCGCGGAATATTTTTGTGTGAAGAATGCGGTTGTGGTATCACAAGCGAAGTGCAGAAAGGTCATACTTATTATCGTTGTACCAAAAAGAAAGGTGTCTGCACACAAAAATATATCCGCGAAGAATTCCTCGCCGAACAAGCGAATGACATTATCAAAAAAGTTTCTTTGCCGTCCGAGTGGAAAGAATTCATGCTCGCTGAACTGGATAAGGAACAAGCGAGCAGTTTCCACTCTGACGAGCTTTTCGTTCAAAATCTGAAAAATCAAATCAAAAGTGTTGAGGAGACGCTAGATAGGCTTCTTGACGCTCATTTGGACAGCACCATTACGAGCGAGGAGTATATCAGCAAGAAGCAAAAGCTCCTCAACCAAAAAATTGATTTTTCAGAGAAATTGAAAGATTTTGAACGAAAAGGCAATCGCTGGCTCGAACTTTCTAAACAATTCATTTTAGACAGTAACCAAGCCTTAATTATCGCTTCCGAAGAAAATCTCGAAGCCAAAAGAGATTTTCTTAAAAAGATTGGCTCGAACCCCCGCCTCGCGTCCCGCTCGCTTCTTTTGGATTTCAAAAACCCTTGGCGAATTCTGGCGGAAACCCCCGTCGCGTCGCTTTGCGACGCTCCGCATTT
>Ga0209514_10000327_pt1 | contig 101567 bp, 116 predicted proteins | sample Subgrocontami58m_FD_187452 | JGI IMG/M metagenome (GOLD analysis project Ga0209514, IMG submission 187452) | Subsurface groundwater microbial communities from S. Glens Falls, New York, USA - GMW37 contaminated, 5.8 m (SPAdes) (version 3) | ecosystem: Environmental > Aquatic > Deep subsurface... | reverse complement strand
CGGAGATACCCCCCGTGAAGGTGGAGGTGGCGCCGCCCTGCACGAGGAGGACGCCGGCAGAGACCGTGAGGCCGTTCCCCGAGGCCAAGCCGTATGCCGAAATGCCTCCCGCAAATGTGGAGGTGCCCGCGGCGTTGGAGGTGAGGGTCGTTGAAACGACGAGCGCCGAGGTGGAGGCGATGCTTGAAACCGTGAACACCGTTGCCGTTGCGTTGGTGGTCGTGAGGTTGGTGATGGTGGAAGAGGCGACATTCGCAAGCAAACTTCCGGTGATGACCAGGTTGGTGGTGGTGGCAAAGGTGGTGGTTGCAAGACGCACATACAAGCGATCAATGGTCGCGGAGGCGGAGCCGGCGAGGTTGGCGATCGTGAAGGTGCCGGTGGCGGTGATGTTGGCGACCGAGGTGATGTCTCCGGAGATCAAGGCATTCCCCTGCACCGCGAGGGTAGTGCTGGGAGTTGTGGTCGCAACCCCGACGCTTCCGCCAAGTGTTGCGAGATAGACGGAGCTGGTTGCGGTGAATTGCGTCGTGGAAGCATTCGCGAATTGTTGCAACGCTCTCCAGGTGTTGGCATTCGAGAGATTCAGTGAGGCAACAACATCACCGGTGGTGGGTGAAATGGTGAGCGAGCCGTCGGAGTTTGCTACGGAGGTCACCGAGCTCGCGCCACTGCTCACGCATGAACCATTAACTCTGAAGCAGCCACCAGTGAGGTCGATGCCGTTCGCAAAGGTAGAAGTTGCCGACGATGAAGTGACATTAAGCGCTAACGCCTGAAGCCCCCCCGCGAAGGTGGACGTCCCTGCCCCGTTCACAATGATGGGGGCGGAAACAACCAATGCCGAGGTGGACGCGATGCTGGACACGGTCAACACCGTTGCCGTTGCGTTGGTGGTCGTGAGGTTGGTGATGGTGGATGAAGCGGTGTTCGCCAAGATTCTGCCGGTGACGACCAAATTGGTGGTCGTGGCGTATGTGGTCGTCGCGAGTTCAGCGTATAACGCATGCAAGGTACTGGATGCCGAGACCGCGAGGTTAGTAGAGGTCACGGTACCGGTGGCCGTGAGGTTGGCGAGTGAAGAGTCGCCGGAGATAAGTTCATTGCCCTGGATCGCGAGTCTTGCGGAAGGAGAGGTGGTGCCGATGCCGAGCAATCCGCCGGAGGTGAGGCGCAATCCTTCGGATAAGAGGCCCGAGCGGAGCGTGGAGAAGAGGAGGTCGCCCGATCCGGCGCCGAAGTTTTGGGTGAGAAGACCGGTGATGGCCGAGGTGGTGGTGGCACTCGTCACCACATCCTGCGTATTGAAGACCAATCGGGCGGCGGTATTAGTGGCTCCGGCGAGGTTCGAAAGCGCGAGCTGGGTAATGACGGTGGAGGAAGAGGTTTCAACAACTTCCAATTTCGCGGATGGGGCCGTGGTTGCGATGCCGACTCTGCCCGAGACCGTCGCGAGATATACGGAAGAGGTGGCAACCAAGCCTCCGGTGGTCGTGGTGCCGGTGGTCGTGAGGGTAACGGCAGTAAGGTTAGTTGCCGTCGCGTTCGCAAAGCTGGCAAGACCGGTGATGTTCAGGGTGCCGGTGGCGATGAGATTCGCGATAGAGAGATCGCCCGAGACCAATGCATTCCCCTGCACCGCGAACGTATTGCCCGGGGTGGAGGTGGAAACGCCGAGATACCGGAATATGCCGAGGGCCGAAGAAGCGAAAACGTCGCCGGAGGTAATGGTCAATCCCTTGGACGACGCAAGGCCGCCCGCGGAAATTCCTCCGGTGAAGGTGGAGGTGGCGGCGTCGCTTGATACAATCACGCCGGAGGAGAGCGTCAGGCCGTTGGAGGAAGAAAGTCCGGCTGTCGTGACACCGCCCGAAAAGGTGGAGGTGGCGGTCCCCTGTGCGAGCAAGGCACCCGAGGAAATCGTGAGGCCATTGGACGAGGCAAGACCGACGGTGGTAACACCGCCGCGGAAGGTGGAGGTTGCCGAAGCATTCACCGTGAGGCCGGTGGAGACAACCAGTGCCGAGGTGGAGGCGATGCTTGAGATCGTCAACACCGTTGCCGTCGCATTCGTGGTCGTGAGGTTGGTGAGGGTGGAGGAGGCAACATTCGCGAGCAGGGATCCGGTGATGACAAGGTTGGTGGTGGTGGAGAATGTCGTCGTGGCATTCCGGACATACAACCCGTCAATGGTGGAGCTGCCGGAGATCGCGAGATTTGCCGTCGTGAAGGTACCGGTGGCGGTGATACCCGCGACCGTCAGGTTTCCGGAAATCAAAACATTTCCATGCACCGCGAGAGTAGTGCTGGGAGTTGTGGTCGCAACCCCGACGCTTCCGCCAAGTGTTGCGAGATAGACGGAGCTGGTTGCGGTGAATTGCGTCGTGGAAGCATTCGCGAATTGTTGCAACGCTCTCCAGGTGTTGGCATTCGAGAGATTCAGTGAGGCAACAACATCACCGGTGGTGGGTGAAATGGTGAGCGAGCCGTCGGAGTTTGCTACGGAGGTCACCGAGCTCGCGCCACTGCTCACGCATGAACCATTAACTCTGAAGCAGCCACCAGTGAGGTCGATGCCGTTCGCAAAGGTAGAAGTTGCCGACGATGAAGTGACATTAAGCGCTAACGCCTGAAGTCCTCCGGCAAAGGTGGACGTCCCTGCGCCACGCACAGTAATAGCATTGGAAGAAATAAAGTTGGAGGTTGAGGCGGTGCCGAGGACCGCGAGATTCGTTGTGGTCGCTGAAACCATCGTGAGGTTCGTGATAGTGGAGGTTGCGTTATTCACGAGCAGGCTACCGTAAAACACGGCGTCTCCCGTGACCTGGAGGGTTGAGGAGGCAAACACGCCGCCGGTCGCGTTCACAAATAGCAAGTTGGAAAGGCTGGAGTTTTGAATCCGGAAAAGATCCGCGGTTTGGCCGGTTGCGCCGCGCAACAAAAGCGGCATAGCGCTCGTGGACGACGCCTCAATCGTGACCACGGTGTTTCCCACCGGGGTTGTGGTGCCGAACGATGACGCGCCGGTTCCGGAAACCGCGCCGGCAAGCTCCGCAAACGCGGCCGCGGAAATCTGCTGCCGCGGCGTGAGTGTTTCAAAAGAAGAATTGTCGGAAGAAACTTTGACTTCAAGATACACGGTGGTGTTCGTATTGAAGTCGTACGTCAGGGCGTCCGGATAGCTGTTCGCGGTGTCGCCGATGTTGACGTTGAACACACCCTGCCGCACCGTCGCGGAGACAGTTCCCGGACTCGCCACCGGCCACAACTGCGTTCCGCTTCCGACAGTCGGATTATTCCAAATGGAAAACTTGAAGTAAAAAGTTGTGCCGCTGCTGCCTAAAAGATTTCCGCTCGCGTCAAGCAACCGTCCCTGATAACTCAAAATTTTCGGCACACCTGACGCGGCAAACGTGGTAGCTGCGGCACCTGAAAATAAAAAAGCGATGGTAACAAAAACCACCACAACGCGTGTCATCCGAATACAAAATTTCTTATTAAAAAACAGGAACAATCTCATAAGCGACCAAGCTTATTTTCTCCGGCAAATCTCCTCTAAAACCTCATTTCTCCTCTACTTCATTATTATAACAAATGGATATGAGTAATTTTTGAGAAAAACTGTGGAAAACTCTGCACAAAATTAAAATCCCGCCGAAGCGGGATTTTAAAGGATTTATGGCGAATTTTTCACTCCATCCCCTTCTCAATATTCCCGATATCGTGATGCAGCTCATGCTCTAATTTATCAATCTCCGAAAGCACGCGATCGCGCTGCGCGATTTCTTTCGGCGTCAACGCCCGCCGCTTCGCGTTCTGCGCCAAGTCACGCAGCTGATCCATCAACTCCTTGCGGATCTCCGCGAACCCATGGTCAAACCGTTCCTCCGCCGCCTGCAATTGTTTTTCAACGAGACCGCGCTGCAATGTTTTTATTTTTCTCCGGAAATAGAAAAACACGACGCCGAGTATGAGCAAGAACACCGAGATGACAACCGCGATGACGACGTACCGAATTTGTAAACCGAAGATACTGACGCCGGTGACCACGGACCGGATGACGCGCGGGTTGGACAAATCCGAAACAACCATACCGATGGACTGCCGCGCCCGCACCTCCCAATTTCCGGAACGCAAATAAGTTTTCTCCGCCACCACCCATTCGCCGGTGGAATCGGGCTTGACCGTAAACTTCACGGGCGGCTGATTGTCGGCGCGCAGGGTAACAGTCACTATCGCCTTCGGATCCCCGCGGCCCTCGATGTAGAGCACTTCCTCCAGCGTGTAAAAATAATCCGGACTGATGGAAATATACGGCTCGCCGAGGTCTTGTACTGCCGGCGCGACGGGTGCCGCGGTTGCGCCAAACACCCCACGGGAAACGAGCAACATCGTCAATGCACCCGCTGCAATGATAGGTAAGAAAAACCGCATAAAACCTATGTTAAATGATGCTTTATTCATGATGCGTACCGTCGTTTTGCGATCGGTTTTTATTCATCCCGATATTTTTTATATCCTCCCAAAATGCGTGGGTTAAGTGGTGGCGGTGCCGCACCCACATTGCGACAAGTACAATGACAAACAACAACGCGAGGGCGAGTACGATGGGCAACAACACCGTCCATGGAACAAAAATTACAAACAAGTCCACGCCCTCCGGACTGACAATCTGGAACCGCGACGACAACAGCGTGAGCGTCACCGACTCGTCGCGGAAGTTGCCGGCCTTGTCATACGCGCGCACCACCACTTCATAGCGCCCGGGTTTCAAACCGGAAAGTTGGTACGGACTTGAGGCCTCAAAGAAAAAAGACGAGTCGCCCGGCCCGGTACTCAAAGGCACCATCTTCACTTCGAAGTGATCAAACCCCGACCGCGCGTCGGTGGTGAAGAATCGTAAAATCGGACGCGCCTCGGTAGTGCGGAGCGACGGCGAAACATCAACGCCGAATGCCGCCGGCGGTTGCGTGTCAATGTTTACAGCATAGTGCGAAGTGCCCCCCCAGCTTCCTCCCGCTTTTTCACGCACGTGAAAATACCAGCTTCCGCTTTCAAGATCATTAAACGTCACCTCCGAATCCGCGGTTCGGACAATCGCGTCCGGTGCCGAACTCGGGCTGTGGTCAATGCGGTAACTGAACCCCTGCGAGCTCGGGACCGCCGTCCATTTCAGCGTCGGGTTCGGATCGTTGTACCATTTCCCCTGCTCCGGATGCGTCGGCGAAAAAACTTCCGGCCCTTGCGCGGGCGGCAAAAGCAACTTGAACAGCGCCGGCGAAGTTTGCTTCAAAATGTTTGTGCCCAAACCGTCGTTTGCAAGCACGGACGTATTCGGACCGAAAGAAATTTTTGCTTCTCCGGGTGCCACCACGCGAAATGTAAATGACTGCACGATGCCCTCGGACGTGTTGACGCCCGGCGTGGGGATTCCCCCGATGAAATAAATTTTCCCTTCTTGATTGGAGAACGTCGGCGGACTCGCCCAAATCTGCACGATGGATTTTCCGAGCGACGGATTCGCGATCTGTAATTTTTCCGGCGGAAAATGAAGCTCCGCTTCCACGGTGTTCGCCGCCGCGCCTTCGGTGTTCAAAATCACGGACACATCAAACGTGCTGCCGAGAATAAATGTGGCCGATGCCGGACTCAACCTCAACACCGCCGCGTGCGCGGGGAACGCGAACGCGAGGAGTAAACCGGCAACGAAAGAAAAATTGTACAATGTGCGTTTCACCATCTTTATGATAACACGTAAAGGTTTACTCACCGTCCAAAAAGATGCAACACAAACCGCCAGATCAACCGAAGCCCGACAAGAATCGCTCCGAGTATAGAGCGCGGCTTTGGCGGCACGACGCGAGTTGGAGTAGCATCAGGCGCTTGCGGCGCCAGTATGCTTCCAACCTGCGCGAACGCGCGCAGCGGCGACACCGCACGAAGTGTTCCCGGTATGACGGACTCGGGCCGCGGAACCGGCAACGCGTCGGTCCAATCCGAAAATACATAACTTAAGATCCGTCCCGTAATATCGCGCGGACGTGCGAAAAGTATGCTTAAATCCTGCAAATTTACGTGTTTGTCGCAGTTAAAATCAGATCGCTTTCCGCATTCACGAGAGGGCTCAAGCTTGCCGAGAATAAACTCGATAATCTGCTGATACAACGGCCGCGGTGAGGGATTCGGCGGACCATTGCCATTGCCTCCGCCACCGCCCCCTCCTCCACCTCCACCACCCCCTCCTCCGCCACCGGTTGGCGTTGCGGAAACTTCGCTGGAAGTCGCAATGGAATAACCGAACGTGTCCTCGGCTCGCACGACAAAATAATATACCGTCCCGCCCGTGAGTCCCGTCACGGTTGTTGTCAGAACATTCCCTACTTCGGCGTACGTATATCCGCTACCCGACGTTATTGAGCGGCCCACGTTGTAGCCGGAGACCGTCCAACCCAAGGCACCCGCAGACGCGGTCCAGGCGACGGTCACCTGGCTATCACCCGCGGTCGCGGTCGGAACCGGCGCGTTCACATACGGGTAATACAGAAAACCGGAATTGTCACCGAAGGTGGTAATCGTACTCGTGCCGATGGCCGGCTGCTGCAGCGCGCCGTAGAGCTGGAACGTGGACGAGGTACCGTAACCGCCCGGCATCGAAATAACCGGCGCGGAGATGCGAAAATTAGACGACGTAAACTCCTGCGCAAAAGCAAGAGGCGTAACGCAAAAAAACGCGAACGTGGTGAGCGCAAGTAATGCTCGCATGTTTTTATTATACAATATTCCGCAGCGGAGCGAGAGGCCGAAGCGAAGCGGGGGCCGAAGCGAAGCGAAGGTCCCGAGCGCAGCAGCGCGAGGGATAACCTTCTTCCGGTGTGAGGGATATTCATTCTTCCGCATTTTCTTGATACAGTAGTATTCATGGACAAACCCCTCGTCTACTTCATCGGCATCGGCGGCATCGGCATGAGCGCCCTGGCGCGTTGGTTCCGCGCAAACGGCTACGACGTTGCCGGCTCCGATCTCACGAAGAGTTCCACGACCGAAGAACTTGCACGCGAAGGTATTGCCGTTGCCGTCGGCGCGCACGACGAAAAACGCATCACAAAAAAAATCGCGCGCGTTATTTACAATCAAGCAATTCCGCTGGACAATCCCGAACTCCGCCGCGCGAAAGAACTTGGACTTCCCTGCTCCACCTATCCGCAGGCATTGGGCGAGCTCACAAAAATTTACCGCACCGTTGCCATCGCCGGCGCCCACGGCAAAAGCACTACGACCTCAATGGTCGCGCTCATTATGCAACGCGCGAAACTAGACCCGACGGTCATCGTCGGAACAAAACTCAAAGAGTTCGGCAATAAAAACTTTCGGCGCGGAGGCAGCGACCATCTGGTTATTGAAGCCGATGAATGGAAGGCATCTTTTTTAAATTATTTCCCGTTCGCGGCGTTGGTCACCAACATTGATCGCGAGCATTTGGATTTTTATAAAAACTTCACGGCGGTAAAACGCGCGTTTGTCCGGTTTCTGGAAAACGTGCACCCCTACGGTCTTGTCGTGTTAAACAAGGACGACAAAAATCTTTTCGCGCTCCGGAAGCGCATCAAGCGCCCGCTCGTGTGGTACACAACAAGGAGTAAGGAGGCGGATGCCATCAAAAAAAATATCCAAATTCCCGGCGAACATAATCTTTCAAACGCAACCGGCGCCTACACACTCTGCCGCGCGCTCGGGGTCAAAAAAAGCGTGATTTTATCAGCAATTTCTCACTACACAGGCGCATGGCGGCGCAGCGAATTTCGCGGCCACTTCCGTGGCGCCGACGTCTATGACGACTACGGCCACCACCCCACCGAAATCAAAGCAACGCTCGCGGGATTCAAAGAAAAATTTCCGCAGAAAAAACTGATTTGCGTTTTCCAACCGCACCAGCGTGAACGGTTAAAAATTCTGTTTAAAGATTTTGTCAGTGCGTTTGATGTGGCCGACGAGCTCATTCTTCTGGAAATTTATAGCGTCGCCGGACGCGAGGAGACAGACACAAAAACAAATTCCGAAAAACTTGCCCACGCCGTCGCCGCTCGACGAAATATAAACATTCCCGTTTGTGCTACCATAAAGGAACTGAAAAACGCGCTTCGTCTATCATTGCGAGCGACCCAAGCCTTCAGCCGCGAGCGGAGCGTGGCGGGAAGCAATCTTACCAACGGCGCCATCGTCATCATGATGGGCGCGGGCAACATCAACGAATGGACGGACAAACTGATAATTTCTAATAACTGATTTCCAATTTCTCATTATGGTCGTCCTTCGATCAACTCAGGAACTAAAATTTTTATTCCCTGAGCGGAGGCGCTAGCAAGCACCGTAGTCGAAGGGCTACAATAATTAGACATTAGATATTAGAAATTTGGAATTCCAACTATGTCATTATTCGATTTCAAAGACGCAGATCAATTTAAGGAGAAATGTGGTTACACCATTGACGGTTTGTGGTATCCGCGCGTGACGAAAATTCTTGAAATTAAGTCAAAGCCCGCGCTCTATTACTACTACGGCGAAGCCAAAAGTTACAAAGCCGCGCAGGAAGCGACCGAACTCTCCGCAAAAGAAGGCACGCTGGTACATGAAACCATACAAAAATTGTTGATCGGCGAACATCCCCCGATTGACCAGTCCATCCGTCCCGCAGTAGAGGCCGCGATGAAGTTTGTGGAGGAGCATGGCATCCAATTTGACGCGGCGTATATTGAAAAAAGAATTTGCAACAAAGACAGCCGCTATGCCGGAACAATTGACGCGATCGCCCTCATCAACGGCCAGCTTGGCGTGCTGGATATCAAAACCTCACAGGCAATTTACCGCGACTACAACCTCCAAACCTCGGCATATATGGCGGCGCTGGTCCCCGAAATAAAAAATTTAAATACGCGCTGGATTTTCCGCATTGACCAGAATAAAACCTGCTTCCGCTGCAATGCAACGCTCCGGCCTAAAGGAGGACGCGAAAAAATCCGCCGCGGCAACCATGTGCTGTGCCACGAAAACGACCATGACTGGGGCCCCTTAACCGGCGTCCCCGAACTTAAAGAAATGCCGTTCTGGAAAGCGGACTTTGAAGCATTCTTGGGCGCCAAAAAACTCTGGGAATGGGAAAACGAAAATTGGCTCAAAAAAATCCGCTATTGTTAAAGGTTGTCCTTCAATAAACTCAGGAACTAAAATTTTTATTCCCTGAGCGGAGGCGCTAGCAAGCGCCGTAGTCGAAGGGCTACGATATTCAGAAATTTTATTCCCTGAGCTTTTCGAGGGGCTACAATATCATGGAATTTACGCGGTGGAAATGGTACGTCTACATCCCGCAATGCGAAGATGACAGCTACTACACCGGTATGACTTGGCGAGCAGATCGCCGGTGGCTACAGCACCTTTCCGGTCTCGGATCAGAATACACAAAAAATCATAAACCAAAAGCCATTGTTTATCTTGAAGAATATGAAAATCTTAACGAAGCGCGGAGACGCGAAAAACAACTAAAGGGATGGACGCGTATAAAAAAAGAAAAACTTATATACGGCGAATGGAATAAGTGGCAGTAATTTGAAAAATACTCCATGAGTTTATCGAGGGGATACGACAATGTATGCCTTCGACTCCGCTCAGGCAATAAACATCTTACCCCCGTAATCGCTTGAGTATATCCTCCTCAATCGCACGCAAATCGCCGCCGTAGCGCTTGCGGGATTGTTCACGGAGCATATGGAGTGAGTCCTCTCCACCGGCTGATGCGCGAATAGTTTGGATGTTGAACGGCGGCGACGTCTGCCCGCCGATCAAGAGCTTTGCGTACGCGTTGTAGTTGTCAATGTTGATGAGGTCGCCTTTTGTGAACGTCGGCTCAAATTGCTTCACCAAAAACTCGGCATCAGCCGCGCCAACACGGAACACGACTAAAGAGCCGACGTTGCCGAACACCGCGTCGCGGATTTTTTCCTGCAGCTGGGCGATAAACTGGTGCGCGACCACAAGGTCCAGATGGTACTTACGCGCCTCGGACAAAATTGTGGCGATGGAATCCGTCGTGAAGTTCTGGAACTCGTCAATGTAGAGATAGAAATCGCGGCGCTTCGGCTCCGGCACATCCACGCGCGAAAGTGATGCCATCAAAAGTTTCCCCACAATCACCATGCCCAGCAGTCCCGCGTTAATGTCGCCGATGCGGCCCTTCGCAAGGTTCACCAGCAAAATTTTCCCTTCGTCCATCACTTTCCTGAAGTTGAAGGCCGACTTCCGCTGGCCAATAATCGGCCGCACGTAATCGTTCGCGATGAAATTGTTGAACTTGGAGGTGATGTACGGCGTCATGTTGGCAAGTGATGCCTCCCCGCCGGCTTTGACCGCCTCCTTTTCCCAGAAATCTATGACGGTCGGGTTATGAATCCGCGCGAGCTTGCGTTTCCGGAACTCCACGTCCGTAAAAATGCGCGGCACTTCCATCAGCGTTGCCGGTTCGTTCTCCGCGTCCTCCATGAGCAGCAACAACGCGTTCCGCATGTACTGCTCAAACATCGGGCCCATGGTTTCCTGCGAAAATAACCGGTTGAAAATGCCCTGCATTTCGTTCACGATGAAGGTCTTCTGCTCGGGATAGGCGGGGTCATATTCCAACATGTTTAAGCCCAAGGGATACATGCGGTCGCCCGGGTCAAATACAATCACGTCATCGTAACGCTCGGGCGGGATCGCCGCGAGAATCGCGTCCACCAAGTCGCCATGCGGATCAATAATCGCCGCGCCTTTGCCTGCGGCAATGTCCGCCCGCACCATATTCACGAGCAGGTTGGATTTACCGGTTCCGGTCTGACCAACAACGTACACGTGCCGCCGGCGATCCTCGTCGGTGATGTACACCGGTTTCCGTTCGCCGCGATACAAGCTCTCGCCGATAAGCGTGCCACCGTTGGGAAGCGTTGAGGGAGGCGCCGCCTCGCGCGCCTTCACGGCTTTGACGCGCGGAATGTCCGTCGTCGCAATCGGGAAATGAAAAACACTCGCGAGTTCATCGGAAGAAAGTATCATCGCCTCGCCGGAATCATATTCGCGAAAAATATATTTATAAATGGCTTTACGCGTGTCGCCGTAAAGTTTCACTTGAAACTCGTTGCGTTGGGGTGAATAAAACTGCGCGAACGATCCCCCGAGCCCCTCCAGCAGTTCGGAAGCGCGATACGGTGTAGGCGCAGATGCTATGAGCCGCACGTTCACACTAAACAGCGGTTTGGAGATTTTCTGGTCCAGCGCCTTAATGGCGTCCTCGTCAATAATCTTTTGTTCTTTGTCTTTTTTCTCCCGCTCCGTTTTGGAAAGCGGCAGCTCAATTCTTGTATGCAACACGTGCTCCAGCTTTTCTCCTTTTTTGAGTTTTGAAATAAAATGCGAGATTTTTGATTTTATTCCGCGCGGCGCCAATGCCACAACAACCTGCAATGCAATCCCCTCGCCCACCGCGTTCATTTTTGAAAAGTTGCTCAAGAGCGGCGCAAAGGTGTCTACTTTTGCTTCCACGTACGTACGCACCGGAAGCGCATAATGCCGCTTGAGCTTCACATACGCCGCCGCCACCTCGCCTTGCGGATTAAAAATGGTGTAATCCTCATGCACCGTATCCACCTGCGACTGCGGCCACAACCCCTGAATTTGGCGCGCAGCAAACTCCGCGTACGGCCGCTCCACCGCGATATAAAACACAATTTCCTCGCCCACATTGTGCACCGCAATTTCAAATACCGCAGGCGCGTCCGGCTTTACGAGCAGCGACACCAGTTGTGACGTGAGCGCGACCTCATTCAACGGGTCAGCGGTCGTGCTTTTGTTTTCTTCCTTCGCGCGCACCGGAAGCCGCACCAACAGCAACCGCCGATTCAACGCCTGTACCAACCGCCGATGGCGCATATACCGCGCAAGAAAATAACTCCCGACAACGGCGCCGCCAACTCCGGCAAATATGATGCTAAACGTCAATGGGCTCATAATATTGTCATTGCGACCCCGCAACGCGGGGGAAGCAATCTTACATTAAAGCAATCCGCGCCTCACCATCTCCTCATGCAACTTTCCGGTGAGCGCATCGTGGAACATATCTAAGAGCGCCGGACCGTCTTTCCCTTTTGCGAGCGCGCGCGCCTCCGCGACCGCGGCGTCCACGCCCTTATGCCAGGCAACGTCCACGAGCTGCTCAACCTTCAGCCGCATCTCCGGAGTCGCATCATCGGAATATGACGGCAACGCCCCGCCTTGCGGGGCTGATGATACCCCTTCACCCGCAACCCCGCCTTGCGGGGCTTCCCGAATCTTCGCCCCCAGCGCGGCCTTAATCACCTCACGGCTTTCAATTTCTTTTTGCCGCTCTACTTCAACAGCTAATCTCTTTATGTCTTCCTCTAAAATTTTATGCTCATCAAATTGCAGTTCCATATCATTTTATTATAGCGCATTTGCAAAAAACGAAACAGCGTGCTACATTGTGCAAAGCATCTGCTGTCTTTGAGGGAACAACTATGAGCATCGATCCAAAGCGACTCGATGGTGTCATGGGCGACATCTGGATACTCACCGTTTTGGTATGGCTGATTGGCGGTATAACGTGCATCGCCTTCATGGATTACACCATTGCACCAAACGGAAGCAGCAACTTCAGGCAATTCTTCGCCAACAACCTGTTCCCCTACTCACTTTACCTTGATGCCGGACTCATCGCCCTCAGCATTCTGACCGTCATAGGACAAGACTCGATCGAAAGAGCGACGAGAAGAGAAAAGGTCCGCCAACGCTGGCTCCGCCGCTACGCCCACCGCACCGTCCGCTCTCGTCCAATCGCTTAGCCTGCACAACCGAAGGCGGTAGCCAATGGCTACCGCCTTCTATATTCCTTTTCCGCCATATAACGAGTAAGGCACAACCCCAAGAGGTTGTGCCTTTTCGCTGCTGCCACTGTCGCTACCAGGAACTGAGAGTCACGGCCTTCCCGCACTTCTTGTTCGCGCACACGATCCACTCTTCTCCGACCTCGCGGTCATCACACTCGATCTTACCGATTGTAAGCGTCTTCACGTCGTTAGGTCGGTACTCCAGCGTCACCCCGCAATTCGGACACACGATCCGCTTCACGACGCTCGGATCAGGTTCGACCTTGATCGCTCTCACCGCCATGACTAACTCCTCCAAGAGAACAATCCTGTTACACCGCCACCTGCCAACGGCGAAGGACTACCATCTTGCCGCAGCTCTCGTTGGCGCACCCGACCCACACATGGACGGTCTGGACTCCGCCACGAGGCCGCCCGCTGGTTTTCTGCACGTCCTCGCTGGTGTACTCCAACGTCTTCCCACAGTGAGAACAGACAGTGTACCGCACGGCTCCGGGCACAACCACTCGCACTGCCATAACTGATTCCTCCAAATGAACAAGTACATTATATACAGAAATCTGATATTCTGTCAAGTTTTTTGCTAAAAATAAAAAGCGCCAACGGCGCTACATTATCATCACTCCACCACCCCCACACGGCAGGACGCTAACCGCGGACCTAAAGCGCAACGCCTGAAAGTCCGGCGTAGTGTTGTGAGCGGGTTTGTCGGAAGCGATTCGGCATGGTGTCCCGCTTTTTTTGCGGGACCGAATCGCCGAGACATTGAGGCCTCGCGCGCTGGAGCGCGAGAGCCGGACCCGTGAACAATACTATGCCGGGCTTTCTCAAGTGCGAACGAGAAAGCAAGTCCACGGTTATCCGTGCTTCACTTCGCACACATCCCCATCCGCCACCACATATTCCTTCCCTTCTTGTCTCAACCATCCCTTCTGTCTTGCCCCACTCCATGTCCCCGCCTCCAGCAACTTCTGCCAATTAATCGTCTCCATCCTAATAAACTTCTTCTCAAAGTCCGTATGAATTACTCCGGCCGCTTGCGGCGCCTTCATGCCCTTCTCAATCGTCCACGCCCGCGTCTCATCCTCGCCCGTCGTAAAAAAACTGATAAGGTTTAAAATCTTGTACGCCTCGCGTACCAATTCCGGAATATCCGAGGCAGCTTGCAAATCTACCACGATATACGTCGCTCCGATTTTTTTAATCTTTTCCACCAATGCCGTCGGCGCATCCTCGGGCTTGCCATTTAAAAGATAAATCTGCGGTTTCGCCGAAAGCAGCTGCAACCCCCGCACTGCGGGGCTTTGCCCCATATCCAGAATCAACTCGCCTTTTTCAAGCCGCGCTTTTGCCTTTTCCAACACCACAAGCTCCGCCGCCGCTTCCTTCTTTCCACCCCGTGCTTCCTTGCCGGCGCTCTCCATCCGCTTAGTCACCGTCTCCAAATCTTTCAGCACCAACTCCGCGTTGATAATATCCATATCACGCATGGGGTCCACGGTGTTCTCCACGTGGATAATTTCGCTTCCACCAAAACACCGCAACACCTCCACAACCGCGCTACATTCGCGTATATGCGACAGGAACTTGTTTCCCAACCCTTCACCTGTACTCGCGCCTTTCACGAGCCCAGCAATGTCGTAAAACTCGACTATAGCCGGCACCCGCTTCTTTGACTTGCTCATCGCAACCAACTTATCCACCCGCTCATCAGGAACCGGAACAATGCCGATATTCGGGTCAATGGTGCAGAACGGATAGTTCGCGATATTCACCTCATTCTTCGTGAGGATTTTGAACAGCGTTGACTTGCCGACGTTGGGCAAGCCGACGATGCCGATGGAGAGTTTCATCCCGTTAGAAATCGGACGCGGACGTTGAAACTCCGCACCAGATATGAATACTTAATAAATGTTGATTCGTCATCAGATATTTCATTTTTCACTCGTCCGCTATTTCTAACGGGATTCATACACAAAAGCATACGCCAAAGAACGCAAAAGATAAAGATATGATATGCTTCAAGATAATTAACCGTAACGCAAAAATTATGGATACCAAACAACAAACCCCCATAAATTCAAAATCAAAAACAGTAACATACATTGGAATCTGGGCTTTAGTTGGAATTTTGCTAGGATTCGTTTGGGGTTGGTATCTTGTCATATACGTATTTTTGAGTATTCTTTTTTTTGCGATTGTTGCCGCGATTAAATACATCAGGAAGGATGGTACACCCATCGAGCGTTCCAAGCGCTTTATTTGGGCGGGCTTGTTTTTGATTTTCATCTCAACCATTTACTACTCATTTCTTACTTTGCCGATACGCGTATTCGCAATTATTTTAGTCATCGTTGGCATTACAAAATATTTTGTCGCCAAAAAAGAAGCACGGCAAGTAAACCGATAGCGCTTCCCCGCCCACAAAGGTCCCGCGTAATCCACTCCGATACGCGGGCCTTTCCTTATTTTAGAAACGCGCACTCCGCGATCTTCAATCCACAAACCCGATGCGCGCCCAGCAACCGCATTATTCAACCGCTTATCAATATGGAAATACTTCGTGAGCCGCGCAGGGCCGGAGATAGCTAGGCCATTCTGGATTCCCGCCTTTCCGCCCGAGGCGGATCCTCCTCCGGAGGACGCGGGAATGACAGATACGCCCCTTATCAAAATCGCCGCGGGGTGTCCTTTCTCGCGGGTTACCACATTCAACATCCAATGCATGCCATAGGTGAAATACACATACCACCGACCGGCCTCGCCGAACATCGGCGCATTGCGTAAAGTTTTTCCGCGTGACGCATGCGACGCCTTATCGCGAAAGCCATCGTATGCCTCAACCTCGATAATCATCGCGGCAATTATTTTCCCACGATAACGCCGAACCAAAAACTTACCGAGCAGCTCCCGCGCAACGCGCAATGTCGGCCGATTAAAAAATGCACGCGGGAGAACTCTCCGCATAGCGCGCTAAATTTTATCGTCGCTGATGAGCCGATTCGCCACTAAGACGCCGATGATGAAAAACGAAGCGTGCGCGAACCACCACGCGCCGACAAACAACACCGTTCCGCGCACAAGGCCGATGATGTTCGGCGCCCGCGAACCGAACGGCACCCGCGCCTCAAACAGTTCCCACGCGCGGTAATACGTGCTCATAAGCGTGCTGAACACCAGTCCGGAAATCGGAATGGTAAATTTGCGCCGTTCGGGCTTCACAATATATTCATACGATCCGAACATTGCCGACGCGATAATAAACGACAGCATAAACTTCACGACGAAATACGTGAGCGTCTCCATCGGATTCGTCAGGAAATAATGGAACGTATAATCAATTACGACCGTTACTGCGGCAGTCACTAAAGACTTTTTAACAATTGGTTGCATGTTATGATCGTAACATATTTTCTTGTTTTATTAATTTATTGCTTCCCCTTCCGCGATCATCCGGTCAAGTTCTTCCATCACATCGTCCGGAATGGGAATCGCCTTACCGGGCTTTGTTATGCCCGGATACCGCCACGCGCTGATAATGATCATCTTCGGCCTCCGGAGTGATATCCGCAGCGCCTCAAACTTTTTGTCCCTCGCCGACAATTTTTCACTCCGTAGCGAAGCGGAGGTCCCGAGCGGAGCGAGGGATATTCCATTTTTTCTTGGCGCTTCCTGCACCATCACCCAAATCTCCTCCTTCCGCTTCGGCGTGTCGTTCCGCTGCATGATGGCCACCGTGTTCGGCGCAACGCCTTCCTCGCGCCGCGTTCCGTTTTTAATCACGCGCCGAATGCGCCCTTCGCCAAGGCCATAGTGAATCATTTTACTTTTCACATGCGACGTCCAGTGCGTCGCGCTGTCGTCTTTGGGAAATTTGGTGAGCATGTGTAATGAATAATAAGTAAATAAGAATGTAATCCAACTTGCATTCTATTATCAATATATTTTCTTATATCCCTTATTCGGGCGAATAAGGGATATAAGGATTGTGAACTATTTCCCGAATGATGGTGGTACTGGCGATGTGCTGAAGTTTTTGAACCGCACCGCCACCTCCACCGCCGCGTCGTGCTCCGGCAAACCGCTCGGATTGTCTTTTGCGAATACGATCGTGCCGGTCGGCGTCGTCGGAGATTCAAACGTAACGACCCCCGAAAACGGCACAAAGTTTTCCGTCATCCAATCCGCGTCAGCATGCGCCGGAGCACTGCCGAGCACTTTTCCATTTGCGTCCAGGACCCGCACCGGAAAGCTTGCCTCAAAATACCACGTCCCGCGTGCTACGCCTGAAACCGAAAGCGGACTTGTAATCATATCGCCCACCTTCGGCGTAAAAATTTCTATCGGCGCTGACGGCGCATGCGCCCATTTCGATAGAAAAATCGGCGGTTTCCACACGATAATCGCCGCAACGGCAACAATGACGACCACAACAATAATGAGTACTTTCTTCATAGGTGATACCGGCATTATATACAATTTTTAGAATTTTTGTTATCCTGCGGTCAGCGTACAATACCCGCAAAACTTCTTCCAAAAAGGAGCAATAACGATGAACGGAACGCCGGTATCCGCAACGGAATGGAGCGAACGTCTGAACATTGACGCGACGCACGGCGAATACGTTGAAACGGTGCTTCGCGACTTCCACGAACGCGCACTCGTTCTGCGTGAGCCGCTGTGGGGCGACACGATCGAGATGCGGCAACGACTGCAACGCATGGGAATTGCGTGCGTGGACGCGGAATCGCTCGCGCTGCAAGTTGCGCCATACAATCCGGACCTCTACGGGCAGTTTGAGATTCTGGAATCATTCGGGAAAAAGGTGTGGGATTGGGGAGGGCTCTATGCCCGTCCGAAAAGCGATCCGCGCCTTATCGCGCTCATCCGAACCGCGGCACGCATGCTGGAATCCAACCTGCTGGACGACGCATGGACAAGATTGGAAATGACATGGGCGATAGGAACGCGCATACCTCGTCCCCTTGCGGCGAAGCTCTATGAGAGCTTTTCCTCTACCATTCTTCACATCGTCGTTATTGCCGCAGTTGGAGACGAAGCAAAGGCGGAGGCAATAGCACCATGGGGCGACCTCATGCTCCAAGGCAACTTCCCGCTCGACACGACACGTCGCGACACGTTCGCCATCCTCACGCGCTAACCCTCACGCAACTACGAAGCCTGCCTGCCGCAGGCACGGCCCCACGCCACCTCGGCGCGGGGCTTCTTTATTTATTTAGGGCAACATTGGTCATGCCCCCATTCGTGCGAATGAGTCCATAAAGGTAAATTAACGTCTCGCGCGCAGTTCCCTATGATACTTAATCGCAAACCGGTGCGCTTCGTCGCGGACACGGATAAGCATATCGCGATTCCGGGCAACCGCGGCGTGGAGTTCGTGCGGATAGAAAAAATCATTGCGCTTGCGCTCCGGCCCTTTTGCAATGCCGACGACCGGAAGCGCAATGTTCAAATCACGCAACACCGCGCGCGCCGCATTCACCTGCGGCAGTCCCCCATCAATCAAAAGCAGGTCGGGCATCGGCCAAGATACTTCCGAGTAACTTATTTTGGTTGTCATTCCGGACTTGATCCGGAATCCAGCTTTTTGAAATCTGGATTCCCGCATTCGCGGGAATGACAAAGCGATATGACGGGAAAATCTTCGGCGCAACACTTCCTGAAGCATGCCGACGTCATTTGAACCGGAAACGGTTTTAATGCGAAACTTGCGGTACTGCGCCGTGTCCGGCGCGCCATCAGTGAACACCACCATTGAGCCGACCGCCGAGGTGCCGCTGACGTGCGAGATGTCATACCCCTCAACACGATGAAAGTCGTTTTCCCGCGCGGTTTTATCACCCAACACCGCGATGTCGTGGATATGCTGCAACGCCGCGATGCGCCGTCGAATCGTTGCCGCTTCCTCAAATTTTAATTCCCGCGACAGCATGCGCATCTCGCGCATCAGATCGCGCAAAATCTTTTGCTTTTTCCCCTCAAAAAACGCGATGAGTTGGCGGATAACTTTTTTATAGTCACGCGAGGTAATCACGCCGGCGCATGTCCCGGGGCACAACCCAATCTGATAATTGAAACAAGGCTTCGGTTTTCCTTCGATAAACTCAGGAACTAACTTCTTTATTTTATTGCCTGAGCCTGTCGAAGGCATACCTTTACTTATCTCGTGACTGCTCCACGGAAAAATCCTACGCAAAATATGCAACGCCTCGCGAAGAGAGGCGGCAGAAGTGAAAGGCCCAAAGCGCCCAAGCGGCTTATCGTGCGACAACGCCTCGCGCTCGCGAAGCAACAGCACGCGCGGAAATACCTCGCGGGTAATCACGACATAGAGAAAACTCCGGTCATCTTTTTCCAGCACATTATACTGCGGCTGGTACTGCTTAATGAGCCGCGCCTCCAAAATCAGCGCCTCAATCACCGTGTCCGTAGTTTCAACATCCACCCGCGCCACTTCACTGACCATTCTCCCAATCCGCAACTCCTGTGGCCTCTGGAAGTATGAAAGTACCCTCCTTTTTAAGTTTGCCGCCTTCCCCACATACAAAATCTTGCCGTGCGCGTCTTTCATGAAATAAACGCCCGGGGTGGTGGGGAGGGATTTTTTGAGCTTTGAGATGTCCATAAAAACCTTGTACGCCAAGCACTATTTTACTACCTCAAGTTTTTCTATGCCAACCCACGGCACGCAACCCTTATATTCAACATTCTCATTATCCGCTCCGCTGGTAACATCATCCCAATAACACCAGTCCGATACTTTACCTGTTATCTTAACTACATCACCATCGCCCACCTTGCCAGTTGTCGGACTATAGCGCGAAGTTCCATCCTCAATGACATCATCTGGCTCTGCAATAAAATACTTATATTTTGCATCGGGATCTAGATTCTTTATCAAAAGCCGCCCGTAAGTCATATAAAAACGCGGGGTTCCTGTCCAAACAATTTCGGATTCTATTCCAATACTATTTTGCGCAAAAGATGGAAAGGTAAGAGTGTCTGAAAAATCCTTATGACGAAATAACGCAACAACATTTTCTTGACATATCCGGTCATAGCTCGCAATCAACGTCGGTGAGCCATCGTCGTTAATATAATAAACATTTTCAGAGCCGTGCCCTCCGCCAAAACTGTAGTATATCCTAACTACCCTGTTGGCTTTATCGATGCTGGGGGTGCCAAACAGAGAGCCGTCATTATCCTTGACTAAAGAAATTTTGTTGGTATCGCAGTCAAGACGATAGTAATCAAAACCGGTAATTAGACTTACTTCGTTAGAGCTTTTTACAATATATGCAAAATACGTACAGCCACCACTTCCACACCAATCCTCCCCACGGTGTCCCATGCCAAGTATTTTCAGGTAGAACGCTTTTTTATTTGGAAGAGATAGTTTATAGATCCCGTCTTCAGGGTTGCCTTCTGGGCGATTTTCTAACATTCTGATGTCGTCCGACATATCGGCACTCATCATATCCTCTATTTTTTGGTTGAAATCGACGGATGCCGCATCGGAAACTGGCGATTCGATAAGATTTTCCAACACGGTTGCCGTCTCGGGCGATTCTGAACGCACAAAGGCACTTTCCGGACTATAACTATATGTCCAAACTACGGTCAAAAACCCAATCCAAAAAATAGCGAAGGCAGCCAATGTTCTGATTGAGTCGTTTTTCATAAATAAACTTTATAACTCAATAATCCTCTTCAAATTTTCCCAATCCTTTAATTGGTCTTTTTCTGCTCTATTACGCACATTCAGTGGGGATGTATGAAATAGGAGAGTGATTCGGTGAGGATTCGCAACAATCAAGGTGCCAACTATATCTTTAAGCTTCTTTTTCCGAGCTAAATTTATCGCTGAAGATTCCGGGAAACAAAACCGCAAGGCATTAAGTGCATGCCTACCCATAGCGACAATAACTTTCGGCTTAATTTTATTTATTTGATCAAGTAAAACTCCTACTCCGCATTCCACCTCTAAGCTAGTTGGGGTTTGATTTGTATAATTTTCAACCTTTGGACACCACAAAACAGCATTCGTAATAAATATCTTCTTTCTATAATCCATCCCAAAAACTTTTCCAAAAAGTCGCGTGAATCTTCGCGCCGATTCGTCGGGATTTTCAGGAGAAATAAAACCCGTCTTCAGCGCAGTCGGCCCAGGCCGCTCATTAACGAACATAAGATCTATGCCGTCACCAGGTTCTCCATTTTTCGGATCGTTAGCCGGTATTACGACCGCTTTTCCTTCATTGCACTTTTCACATTCTTTTCGATATTGCTCAAAACAATTTTTTTTCATCATGCTACAAGTAGTCTTTAACCTCCGTTCCCTCAAATATTTTCCTTTTTTCAAAAACTAATCCACCCTTATTAAACATGCTCCTAGACGCAACTGGGCGCCAATCTTCGCCTTCATTTAACGATTTTCTAAAATGCTCAAATTCTTTATATGTTGTATATCCAATTCTTAACACCCTAGAATTCTCTCCCAACTCAACCAACACGAGCTCGTCCCATGGCTCTTTTATTGGCGTCGTTCTGCCGGAAGCGTTTTCGGCGGTTATAGTTTTAACCGACACCTTCTTACCATCCGCGACAATATCATAACCCTTCTCAACTGGATTCTCATTCCTTTTGACGCTCTTTCTTTTAAATTCTTTTTCCAAGAATTGTACGGCAACGAATTCGCCAATTATTCCAACGATATTGTCATTACCTCTCAAAGGATGCTCTTTATGAGTTGCGTCCTTAAATCTTCTCCTAGCTAATAAATACGCTCGGGAGAGCTTTTTGTATACGGCATTTGATTTCATTTTCATAAGTTTATTTTTTACAAACTAACCTTTTAATACTAAGACCAGCTAAATCCACCATACCATTTTTGCAACTGTCGCGCCCATGTGTTTAAAATCAAAAGCGCGCGGCGCTACATTATCATCACTCTCCTCCCCCAAGATGCAGAGCGCATGGAGGCAACCCTTCTTTTGAGCCAGCATGTTGAAGCGAGGACGGCACTGCGCGAAGCGGAAAACCGCGACGTCGGAACAATGGCGCTGTGTGAATCCCGAACCCCGCAACGCGGGGGAAGGTTGAGTTCGCCTTGTTCCGGTAACGTGCACGGTTTGTAGCGAGCTGCAGTGCTCCGAGCGGAAACCGCTGGAGCAAAAAGAGGGTTGCCGACAAAGATGGGTTTCTGGATTCCGGGTCAAGCCCGGAATGACAGAGGAATCAGCGCACAACGCAGCGCCGATACGGCTATTTGTCCAGTATCTACAAATAGGTTTCTACGGAAATGCCAAGCAAGAGGAACCTTTGCCCGTCTGCTGCCACCCCAAACCAAAAAGAACTTCGTTCAGCGTACCTTTCCGATGCAATTCATCCACAAAAAGCACAGCCGCCTCGCCAAAACGACGACGCGCCTCTTCAAGTGTTTTCCCACACGTGGAAAGATCAAGCGCCGGAGCGTACGCCACAAATTGATCGCCCTCTTTAAGGAAAGTAACCGATAAATTAAGGTCGGTTTTTACTTTTGCCATATAACACGATTATACACAAGATAATGCCGATATTCAAGAACACCGAAGTACAAATGCTGTTGTAAGATTGCCACGGGAGTACCCTCGCAATGACTAATCTGCCTAAAATCAAAAGCGCGCGGCGCTACATCCACCCCATTGCATTCCAGGCACTCGATGTGCTAAGATACAGATATTAGGGCTTCGGCCTCCGAGGACTCCGCAGAAATGCGGAGTCCGATTGTTTTTATAGCGAAGCTTTCCATGTGCTTTTTAGTACATCAAACTCGGCTTCGGCGAGTACGTCTATCTTGCGGATTAATCTTTTGTTGCTGATGACGCGGTGCTGTGTAAGTTTTACCCAGACCGTTTTTTTATCGGCATTTATTTTATGGTGAAACTTGTCATCTTTTTGCTTGCTCGTAATCGGCAATACCAATAACGTCTCTTTGTTGTATACCTTTATCACGATGACCGGACGTTCGTAGTTATCATTCTTTCCGTCTATCTCCGCGCCGACATTCACGCCAAATGAACACCACCAAATTTCACGCGGATGAGCAAACGCCGTGCCCGGCATCGCGTTAATCATTTTCTTTCTCGCCATCCAACCGTCAAAATCCTTTTGTATTTCTTGGTTTTTCTTCATAATTCTCTACCTTCAATAATTTCTCAATTCTACCGTCTCAAGCACTGAATTGCAAAGCCGAATTTAAAATCAAAAGCGCGCGGCCCTGCCTGCCGGCAGGCAGGGCTACATTATCATCGCTCTCACCCCTTAAATTGGGGAGCGCATGGAGGCAACCCTTCTTTTGAGCCGGCATGTTGAAGCGAGGGCAGCACTGCGCGAAGCGGAAAACCGCGACGTCGGAACAATGGCGTTGTGTGAATCCCGAACCCCGCAACGCGTGGGAAGGTTGAGTTCGCCTTGTTCCGGTAACCTGCCTACCGGCAGGCAGGCGTGCGCGGTTTGTAGCGAGCTGCAGTGCTCCGAGCGAAAACCGCCGGAGAGAAAGGAGGATTGCCGACAAAGACGGGTTTCTGGATTCCGGGTCAAGCCTGCCTACCGGACAGGCAGGCCCAGAATGACACCGGAAACAAGGTAGCCCTTCGACAAGCTCAGGGAATCATCAATACATTTACTTCAGCACCTTCCTCAAATACTCCCCCGTAAAACTCCCATTCGCCCTCGCCACCGTCTCTGGCGTCCCGACCGCGACAACCTCTCCTCCTTTTTCCCCGCCCTCCGGTCCCAAGTCAATCACCCAATCCGCGGTTTTGATGACATCCAAGTTGTGTTCAATCACGACAACCGTGTTTCCGCGATCCACAAGCCGATGCAAAATCTTTAAGAGGTTTTCAATGTCGGCGAAGTGCAGTCCGGTGGTCGGCTCATCCAGCAAATAAAGCGTCCTGCCGGTGTCGCGCTTCGCAAGCTCTGTGGAAAGTTTGATGCGCTGGGCTTCGCCGCCGGAAAGCGTCGTGGCGCTCTGTCCCAACTGCAAATATCCCAGCCCCACTTCATTCACAATCTTCAACCGGTCATACACCCACGGAATATCGCGGAAAAACACCACCGCCTCCTCCACCGTCATCTGCAGAATCTCGTAGATATTTTTTCCTTTGTACTCCACCTCCAGCGTCTCGCGGTCAAAACGCTTGCCCTTGCACACGTCGCACTGCACAAACACCGTCGGCAAAAAGTGCATTTCAATGGCAATCGTACCGTTGCCTTCGCAATGCTCGCAGCGACCACCGGGCACATTGAAACTGAACCTCCCGACTTTCCACCCCCTAATACGGGCCTCCGCGGTTGAAGCAAAAAGATCGCGAATGTAACTCCACGCGCCGATGTAAGTCGCGGGGTTTGACCGCGGCGTGCGGCCAATTGCTCCCTGGTCAATGGAGATGATGTTATTCAGGTACTCCAAGCCGAGGATGGCATTCAATGGATGTTTATAGCCCTTCGACTCTCCGCCCGCTGGCGGCTCGCTCAGGGAATAATGATTAAACTTACGCGTGAGCGTTTTCTCCAGCACGTCATACACCAAGGTACTTTTGCCGGAACCGGAAACGCCCGTCACCGCCACAAATCGCCGCAACGGAATGTCCACGTTAATATTTTTTAAGTTATTCGCCGAAGCGCCGCGGATTTTCAGCATATCACGGTCAATCATCCGGCGTTTTTCCGGCACCGGAATCTTTTTATCGCCGCGGAGATAATCCACGGTCAGCGATTTTCCTTTCGGCGTGCCTTTGCCGAGCACATCCTTCAGCGGCCCCGCAACAACGATTTCCCCGCCGTGCACCCCCGCTGCGGGGCCGATGTCCACCATATAATCCGCCGTACGGATGGTGTCTTCATCGTGCTCAACGACAATGACGGTGTTCCCCAGATCGCGCAGCTGTTTTAATGTCGCGAGCAATTTATCGTTGTCGCGCTGGTGCAAACCGATAGTCGGTTCGTCCAAAATATAGAGCGTGCCCACAAGCCGCGAGCCGATCTGCGAGGCAAGCCGGATGCGCTGCGATTCGCCGCCGGAAAGCGTTCCGGCTTTGCGGTCCAGCGTTAAGTAATCCAAACCTACGTCCAGCATGAATTTCAATCGATTTCTGATTTCCTTAAGCGGCACCTCCGCGATTTCCGCAGCGGTCTTTTTCACTTTCCCGCCGAGGACGTCAAAAAAATCGTATGCGTGCCCCACGGAAAGTCCCGTAAGGTCGGCGATGTTTTTGTTGTTGATGAGGACATTCATCGCCTCCGGCTTCAGACGCTTGCCCTTACATTGCGGACAAATCTCTTCGGACCACACATCCACCACTCCCAAACCGTGGCACGCTTCGCAGGCGCCATACGGGCTGTTGAACGAGAAGAGGCGCGGCTCAATTTCCGGAAACGCGAAATTGTCCTTCGGGCAGGAAAACTTTGAGGATAACGTGAACTCTTTTTCTTCTATAATAAACGTCGCGACATCGTTGCCATACTTCAAGGCGCTCTCCACCGCTTCCGCAAGCCGCGCGCGCACGTCCTTAACGCCGAAATTCAACCCCGCCGGCATCCGATCAATAATAAGTTCAATCGTATGCTGTTTATAGCGCGAAAGTTCAATGCGGCTGTGGAGCGAGAGAATTTTTCCGTCTACGCGTGCCTCGCCGAAACCGCCGTTTAAAAAATCGTACAGCAGCTGATAATATTCCCCTTTCCGGCCGATGACCGCGGGCGCAAGCACAATAATTTCTTGCTTGGACGCGGTAGCCCCTCGACTGTGCTCGGGGACTATTTTATCGTTACTCCCTGAGCTTGTCGAAGGGTTACCTTTACTCGCAACTTCGATGACGGTATCAACAATTTCTTCCGGCGTCATTTTGCGGATTTCATCGCCGCACGTCGGACAATACGGCTTGCCGATGCGGGCAAACAGCACACGCAAGTAGTCGTAGATTTCCGTGAGTGTCGCGACTGTGGAACGCGGATTGCCGGAATGACTTTTCTGGTCAATGGAAATTGCCGGAGAAAGCCCCTCAATTTCATCAACGTCGGGCTTATCCATTTTTCCCAAAAACTGCCGCGCGTACGCAGAAAGCGACTCTATGTAGCGCCGCTGGCCCTCGGCAAAAATGGTATCAAAAGCCAAGGACGATTTCCCCGAACCGGAAAGTCCCGTGAAGACAATCAAGCTGTTGCGCGGCAACTCCAGAGAAATATTTTTGAGGTTATGCTCGCGGGCGCCTTTGATGATAATTTTGTCATTCATATTGGTAGGGTTGAGCGTTTAGGGTTTAGCGTTTAGGGGAATGCACTAACCGCTATACGCTTTACGCTAAACGCTTCATGGTATTACCGTTGACGTTTTGATTGCTTAGACTTTGAACGAAGTAGAACCAATTCATCCCTCAATATCGCCGCCATTTCAAAATCCAACCGCTTTGACGCGTCCTTCATCTGCTTCATTTTTTCGGCGATGATGCGGTCAAGTGATCCTTGTTTCAGTTTTGTCGCCGTGCCCAGCGCGGAAAACTCCGTTTTTAGCACTTCCGCGACTTCCTTCTCTCTCTTGATATCAAACGCCGCGACGATGTCGTGAATTGCCTTAATGATGGTCTTCGGCGTGATGCCGTGCGCCTTATTCCACGCAAGCTGAATATTCCGCCGACGATTGGTTTCGAAAATGGCGCGCGTGAGTGATCCCGTCATCACGTCGGCATAAAGCACTACTTGGCCGTTCACGTTACGCGCCGCGCGGCCGATGGTTTGAATAAGCGAAGTTTCACTGCGCAAAAACCCTTCTTTATCGGCGTCTAAAATCGCAACAAGAGAGACCTCCGGCAAATCCAATCCCTCGCGCAACAGGTTCACACCCACCAGCACGTCATAGTTTCCGCGGCGAAAATCCGAAAGAATCGTGATGCGGTCAATGGTCAGCACGTCGCTATGCACATAGTTCACTTTGATTTTTAATTCCTGCAAATACGCCGTGAGATCTTCCGCCATTTTTTTTGTGAGCGTGGTCACGAGTGTGCGCTCTTTCTTTTTTACGCGGTCCTTGATGCGGCTAATCAAATCATCGATCTGGCTTAAAGGTTGCCCTTCGACAAGCTCAGGGGCTAATTTTTTTAATTTATTGCCTGAGTTTATCGAAGGCCTACCGCCACCGGTCACCGGCCGCACAATAATCTCCGGATCCACCAGCCCTGTCGGGCGAATAATTTGTTCCACGATCTGCCCACTCGCCTTGCTGTGCTCCAGTTCATAACCGCTCGGAGTTGCAGAGGTATAAATCGCCTGCGGCATACGCGCCTCAAACTCGCTGAATCTAAGCGGACGGTTATCCGCCGCGCTCGGCAACCGGAAACCAAACTCAATCAGCGTTTTTTTGCGCGCCGCGTCGCCCTCGGACATTCCGCGGAGCTGCGGCACGGTGACATGACTTTCATCAATGACCATCAAGTAATCCGGCGTGCCATCCTCGGTAACGGGAAAATATGACAGCAACGTGTCCGGCGGCTCCCCTGCGGCGCGGCCGGAAAGATGGCGCGAGTAATTCTCAATGCCGTGGCAATAGCCGATTTCTTTCATCATCGCAATATCATAACGCGTACGGCGCTCCAACCGCTCCGCTTCAAGCAATTTTCCGTTTTGTTCAAAATAATGTAGCCGCTCGCGCAGTTCTTGTTTAATCACTTTCATCGCACGCACTTTTTCCGGTCCAAGCGTCACGAAGTGCTTTGCCGGAAACACGTAAACCTCCGGCACGGATTCGCGGTGACTAAAACCTTTCACGGGGTCAACAACAAAAATCTCCCGAATCACACCATTGTTAATATCAAACCGATACAGAAGGTCCTGATCCGGCGCCATCATTTCCCACTGGTCGCCGCGTACGCGGAATGTGCCGCGCGTCAAATCCGCGTTTGTCCGCGAAAACTGCATCGCAACAAGTTTTTTCATAAGCTCCGCGCGCGTAATAGTATCACCAACCTTAAAATGCAGCATCTGTGACTCGTATGCTTCAGGCGCGCCCAAACCATAGATGCACGAGACCGATGCCACCACAATCACATCACGCCGCGTCAACAGCGCCGCCGTTGCCGCATGCCGCAGCTTATCAATCTCGTCGTTAATCATCGCTTCCTTATCAATGTAGGTATCCGTCACCGGCAAATACGCCTCCGGCTGGTAGTAGTCGTAATAGGACACAAAATAGTGCACGGAGTTTTTCGGGAAGAATTCGCGGTACTCATTGCACAGCTGCGCCGCCAACGTTTTATTCGGCGCAATCACGAGCGTCGGCTTTTGCATTGCCTGGATGACATTCGCAACCGTGAATGTTTTGCCGGAGCCCGTCACGCCCAACAGCGTCTGGTGCTGCATGCCGCTCTTCAAACCCGAAACAAGCCCCTCAATGGCTTTGGGCTGATCTCCCGCAGGTTGAAATGGTGATTGTAATTTAAACATATCCGCTGTCATTGCGAGGTCGCCAAAAGCGACCGTGGCAATCTTACATTATTTTTGATTTCTGATATTTGATTTACGCAGAAAGTCCCCCTCTTTGGCGTATTATAGGGGGGGTATGCGCGCAAACTTCGCGCGCGGCGATATTCAATTACATACATTCTGACACAAAAATGTACCCGCAGTCAAGGTGTTGACAAATTAAAAAATCTGCGCTATCATACTACCAACCTGAACGATAGTGTTCAGGAATTAGAGAAGGAGTTCTTCGATGAACGGAGACGAATCAAGCGCGATGACGCCAAGGCAGAGGAACCACGAGACCATCCGCTCGGCAATCGGCGAATCAGGACTCATGCCGATGAACTGCACGATCGGGGGCCAGCTCTGCGGGCGGACAGTCAAGCTCACGTGGGAAATCCGGGAAGACGGACGCCATCCGTCATACGGCGAGCTGAACGTGAAGGTCAAGGCCATCAGCTCCGCATTCACAGGCTCCGAACGCCCGCAGGCCCGGATGTGGCTGGACAGTCCTGGGCTCTTCAGGGAACTCCATTGGCACTGGGACGATGAGAGCAAGGGCGAGGGCCACTGGATCGCGCCCAACCTGCTCGGGAAGCAGAAGATCTTCATCATTCTCATTGAGCCCTAGCGCCTTCCGCACGCACTTCGGCCACCCATCCTTCGGGACGGTGGCCGTTGTTCTTTTTAAACAATAATGTAAGATTGCCACGGCCGATTGCTATCGGCCTCGCAATGACCGTAAGCCGTTTTTTTCTTACTTCCTACTTCTTACGTCTTACTTCTCCTTGCTCCCAAAATGGACAAATACCCTTCCGTCGTAGACGTTTCCCAATCAAGCTCCAACGCCTTTGCAAGGGCGTCTATTTTTTTCTTTGACGCTTCAATTTCCACAAACTTCAACTTCCCTACCGCATCAAGCTCAACATGAACGCCGCCGGACAAATCCCAATGCTCGCGCTGTTTTTTATATTGAAACCACTGCGCAAATCCCAGCAGTTTTAACATCTGCGCCGTTTCGGAAACGTCAGAAACGATAATTTCATATTCGCGCATCACTTTATATTTTCCGTGATTCCGCTCAGGAGTAACTTTGACCGTGAGCGCCGCCGGGCCGTTTTCCCGCTCCCGCAACCGGAGGGTTGCCTTTTGCTTCCACAGTTTTTTATCCGGTGTATCAAAAAAATAGTTCCGCTCCTCCCCTTTCCACTCGCACCTCCCGCCGAGTTCTTTGATTTTCGCGCGGACAGCGTTAAAACTTTTTACACAAAATTTTACTTCGGTTTCATCCATCACTTTATTATATATGAGTATCCCCGCGGTCGCCTAAGGCAACCGCGGGGATCGTATTCTCTTACTTCTTATTTCTTACGTCTTACTTCTTCCCTACGGCAGAATAGTCACGAACAGTGACTTATCCGGCGAAAAGAGTTCCTCCACGCACCGGACAACATCGTCGAATGTGATTTCTTCCAGTACGCGCAGCTGCTCGGCATGAGTCAGGATGCGACCGAAGTCACCCACTTCCATCAGCGAGCCCTTCTGCAGCTCGCGCAACGAGTAATCGGAAAGTGCGAGCTTCGTCACCGCCCCGCACTTCTGCATCTCGAACTCCTTCCGCCCGTGCTCCTTGACGAGCTCGGGAAGGTGGCGCAACGTCGATGCGCATTCCTCGCGACGTTCCATGCCAAACATCGCCTCTACTTCGTAGTAGTCGAGGTCGCGGTACGACATCATGCCGATGTTGACGCCGTAGAGGATCTTCCGCTCCTCCCGCAGCACGCGGAAGCAGACGCCATTGATGACATTCATCACGAAGTCGTTCTGTTGGCAGTGGAACGTGCGCGCCGGAAGAACGCGGAAGAGCCTCATGAGCGGATCGCGCTGCAGGCGATGCTTGTCACCGAGCACATCCTCCATACTGACGACAAGTTCGCCGCTTCTCACCTGCTGCGCGATAATCGGTTGGACCTCGTCACGCGTTGCTCCGGCGTCATGCGACATCGCCGAAAACGCTACTTCCGCCGCCGCGATCGCGTCCGCCAACGTTACCGAACCGGCGACAACGAGCGTCATATTCGGCAACGTATAGTAGCGCTGCCAGTGCTCGAGCAGCCGCTCCTTCGTCAACGCCGCAATGGTCTCCGGAGTTTCCAGGGAAGCGCTAAGCATAGGATGAGTGTCGGGAACGAGCGCGCTGTGCGGGATCCTGTCAATCTTCTCCCTATCCGGATTCCGCATCTCCACGAACTCGCGCTGCAACACCTCTTTCAGACCATCCAGCGAGAACTCCGTCGGCATGACGCGCGCCATACCGTGGAGAAAACGCAACGCGTCACCGAACTGCTCGGGCGCCGAACGAACCCGCCAGAACACCGTTTCGGTGTTCGTTTCTCCGAAGTCTTCGATGACGAGGCGATGTTCACGCGCGAAACGCTGCTTCCCGAGAATCATCGGCATCACGCCATCAGCGGCGGCAACCGCATGCTCCAACGCGTGCGAGATACCGTCCTGCGGAGACTGCCGGAAACCGGCAAACGCCATGAGCCCCGCAACCACCTGCGGCCGCGGAACCTCCACGTGCTTCACGTAGACCCGCAGCCCCTGCGAAGTCACTCCGGACTCGAACGCAAAGTAATCTTCCATTGTTCTCACTCCTATTTGTAGTGCATTTCGTGCTTCCCACACTATACGCTCCGCATAGACAAAAGACAATGTCGCAGGTAAACTGTAAGCGATGAAAAACCTTGATATACAAATCCAGCAGCTCCAGCGCGACAAGTATCATTCACGCTGGGCGCCAAAAATCTTAACCGACATCGCACGCCTCAAGGCGGGCGAGCCGCTGGATTATGTCATCGGCTGGGCGCCATTTTTGGGCTGCCATATTGACCTTTCAGCGCGTCCCCTCATCCCCCGCCCGGAAACAGAATTCTGGACGGAGAAATTCATTTCGGACATCAGTCATCGGGCCACCAACAAACCATTTCGTGTTTTGGACGCCTTCGCCGGCTCCGGCTGCGTCGGCATCGCAATACTCAAACATTTACCGAAATCTCGCGTTGACTTTTCCGATGTTGACCCCAACGTATTACGGAGCATAAAAATCTCGGCGCGCAAAAATAAAATCGCGTCTGCGCGCTATTCGCTAATTCAATCCGATGTATTAAAAAACATTCATGAAACCTACGACACCATCGTCGCAAACCCGCCGTATATCGGAACAAAAAAATATGTTCAATCGTCGGTGTTGAAATACGAACCGCACAAAGCGCTTTTCGGCGGTCGCGACGGATTGCGTTTCATCCGCGCGCTCATCAACACCGCGTCGCAACACCTTGCATCAGACGGCATACTATGGATGGAATACGATCCATCACAGAAAAAAGCGATTGAAAAACTTTTTGCCGCGCGCGGCTACCGCGACATGCAATTTCATAAAGACCAGTACGGCCGCTGGCGCTATGTTGCGGCGCAAAAACCCGTCCGATAAATGAAGATCGCTTGCCGTGCGGATGCACGGCAAGCGATCACTCGTTTCACTTCCTGCGCCCTCCGCGCCGATAGGTATTCCGCACCGCGAAGCATCGTGGCGGCGGAGCGTACAGGCGCTTACGCACCATGTCGTCCCACCGCTCGGAGTCCTTCGGTGCTACCATTTCGGGAAGCGGTATGGGAAACATGACAACGACGCTGTTGCCCGCCTCGCGGTCAAACACCGCGAGCACGCCCACACCCATCGCGGTACGCTGCACTTCCGCCTGGTACTGCTCCGAGTACTCGCCGCGCCACAGGACCGTTTCCGGCCAAGTATCCGAGTCCCACTGACCCCACGTCGTGTGCGGCCGAACTCCGTCGTTCTCCATCGGGTTCTCCTTACAGCGACTGCGTGCCAAAACGCTCAAACATCCGCTTCAACTTTTCGCAGACCTCGTTGAAGATCCGCTCCACATCCTTCCGCTTCAGGTGCTCTTGTTTCCCGATCTCCCTGAACGAAAGTTCCTTGATGCTATGCGCGACAAGCAGCCACCGATCGCGTGTCGAAAGCGCCATAGCAAGCTTCCAAACATGCTGAGCGAGGTCATCCCGTTCAACCTCCTCGGTCCCGCTGGCGCCGTACTCGTCCACGATTTTTCGCGCCATCTTCATGACCGCGGCGTCAGATACCTTCAGTCGCCTCAAACGAGGCCGCCGGACCATTGTTTTACCGGTTTTCCGAGCCACGAAACACCTCTTTTCTCTATAGCGGAAACTGCTTCCAATATAGCCCAAAATCTATAAAAAAACAACCCGCCCGAGGCGGATTGTTTTCCTCACACTGCGACTACGCCGCGCGCGGCGGAGCTGATTCCTTGCGTGCGCGATGACAATCGCGGCAAAGCAAATCCTTCAAGCGGCTTTCCTGCGGCTGGAACGGAAGTTCGGTGATTGCGCCCTTACAGTTTCCGCAAACCCAGTTACCCTGAAACTTCGGGCGAGGAGCCATTGGTTGGTTAGCATCCATAGAATGTGTATTTTTTTATTTTATTATTGACCTTTCACCGCGCCGAACGCGCGGTTTGTAGTATTGGTTATATACTAAACTACCCTATCCAATCACGCAACCGAGGGAACTTGCTGCAAATAGGCAACCCCGCGCACCAAGTTTCCAGCCCGTATACGCGTCCCGCGCGTATTGCCGCAAAGTAAAGCAACACGGCGATGTAAATGATGTGCTCATCGACAATAAATGCGTGCGGATTCGGATACGGAAAACCGAGCGGCAAATAGTAGAGCAACATAAGCAGCGCACCGAGCCTAGACGATAACCGAACCGCGATGCCCAGGATGAGCGACACGCCCAAGAGCGTCAGTCCCCATTCGTTAATAAAGTTAATGAACGGCAATATGGCCGGTGTCGTAAGCCACGCATAAAATCCGGTAAACGCCTTCGCATTTGTCAGGTATCCCGCCGCGGACCACGCTGGGTCAATCACTTTGGTGATACCGGCGTAGAAAAACATAAAACCGAGCGATACGCGCAGAAATAATAATGTTATTTTTTGAGCTGTAGTCATAGTATAAAATATAAAATGCTGACCTTTTGTGACATTATAGCACAAGCTAAATATTTTTATAAATCACATCCTTCCGCTCCACCACCACTCTCCATCCCGCGCGCTTCGCGTGAGCGTATAATGGCGCATTGGGATTGAAGCAGATTGGTTTCGCGACCAGCGACAAAAAACTGATATCCCCCTCCGTATCGCCGACGCCAACCGAACCGCGGAGCGTGAGGTGCTCGCCTTCCACCGCGCGGCGCACAATGTTTGCTTTGTCAGCAATAAGATCAAGATGGAGAATGTTTCCGGTAAAACGCTTTTGCCCGTCAACCTCGTACATGCGGCCATACACTTTATCAAATCCCAACGTCTCGCAAAACGGTTCAGCGAGCAATTTTGGAGATTGCGTGATGGCTAAAAGGTAATAACCGCGACGTTTCAAATCGTGGACTAAATCACGCGTATACCGATACACCCGGCTTTTATGGAATATCACAACTTTTTTCCCGACGCGTAAAAAATCGGCGTAACGAACGCCCTTGATGTGTTTCAAAAACGCATGAACAACCGCAAGAATATATTCTTCATACGTCCCCCGCCGCTCCAGCCACTCCGCAAATGCGCGTGCATACATGCGCCGCGCAGAAGCAGGAAAAATACCTTCTTGAATAAAGGCGTCGGTCAGCTCAATCAGCAAACTTGATCGGAAAATCGTTCCGTCAATATCAAATATGGCAACCTTTCGCTTTTTCATAGTTCTCATTGTAACATAAGGTATATATGCGCCACTGGCACACCATCACACTCGTACTCATCCTCATCTCCGTCGGGTTATTATTGACGAACGCCGGTCCGGTTACTCCAATGCGCGCGCTGGGAATAGTTGCGGCACTCGCCCTCCTCGGACTTGTCTTTATTATCGCCCGGGGACTCATCGGTGATATATGGGCACTACTCCCCGTCGTGATGCTCGGTTTTGCCCCACCGTTTCTCGCGTACGGCTCGCATGAGCTCGCCGGGATTTCCGCCGCGCTTGCGATCCTTACCGCAATTTGGACATTCGCGCATTTCGTGCAACATCCGTCCCGTCTTGGGCTCATCATCGCCGGAGTTGCGTTCGGAGCCGCGCTTCTTGCCCACCCGTTGGGATTTATGACCGGCGTTATAAACGTGGCGCTCGCGTTTGCCGCTCTTATAACAAGCATCGCCGTTGACTGGAAAAATTCCGCTCCCGAAATGCGCCGCCACCGCTTCTTAATCCGCGCCATGCGCTACGCGCGCGGAACATGTGCGGTGCTAGGCATTGGCCTTATACTCGTCTACCTGTTTTACGCGGCGGCTGTGCCGGAAACGCTCACCGTGGAGGATACGCCGCTCATCATTTCATGGCTTGAGGGAAATGCCGTGCTCTATCCTTTCGGCGCATACCTCTTACGCATCGTCCAATATATCCGGACGCTCCCAACATTGAATGCGCATGTAGGAACGGCGTTCGCGCTGACGCTTCCCCTGCCCTCATTAGGACTCTTTGCCATTGCGTTGTGGTCGGGGCTTAGCGGGATGCTGCGCGCGGCATTTGAGGATGTTATCGCGAAAGAACCTTTGCTCGTCAATCACATCGCGACAAACCCTGTCGGATTCGCGCTGCAACTTGGCACGGCAACGTATCTTACGCTCGGCCTCTTTGCCCCGAACGGCAAAGACGCGCTTATGCTTATACTCCCCCCGCTGACAATCCTCGCGGCTGGCGCGATTAAGCAGTGGTTTATTGTTATTGACGGGGATCTGGCCCGCAACTCGCTGCTGCGCGTACTCGTGCTCGCGCAGAACATCGGAAGCATTTCCATCAAGGCATTAGCGCTTGCCGTGCTGCTGCTCGCCGCAATCATTACTGTCTTCATAAGCGCCCCGAACTTTTCCGCATACATGAACGTTATTGGCACAATAGGGTAGAAGTAAGACGTAAGAAATAAGAAGTAAGAGGGGCGCGCAAATAACTTGTCCAATCGCGTTGCTCTCCCCCCCCTTACCCCTTCCCTCTTCCTTCTTACTTCTTATTTCTTACGTCTTACTTCTTATCTGTTACTTCATCCTATAGTACGCCTTCTGCTCCACCCGGAAATCAACCGTGCCGATATTCCGGAAATCCTTTCGTACCGAAAGCGCGCTTAACACCGTCGCCGCAAACGATGAATCAAACCGCAAACTGAAGGCGAGTGCCGGAGCATTTCGCGCGGTCACCGCAACTTCCAGCAGTTTCCGATCAAAAACAATACGCTCCACCATAAGACCGGCGCTCTGCACAATGCCGACGACGCGCCGCAAACGCGTAAATTGATCATCCGGGAGTACTGTTGCGCCGAGCGGAGGCAACACGCCGTCTTCGCTGATTGAGGTAATGAGCTGCCCTTCCGCGAACGGCGCGTACTGAAACGCGACGCCGCGAGGATCAACCCACGCACACTGACTCTCGCCGCCACACCACACGAGCACTCGCTCGCGGTCGGCCACAACGACGCGCAACACGCGATGCACAACATCACGCAGTATGTCCACACGCGCGAGAATCAGCTCGGGAAGCACAATACTCGCGTTCCCCCATAAAAAGAAATGATCGTATCCCAAAAACCGTCCGAGCGCGGTATGTAACGGATACGCGCGGAGCTCGGCCAAAAGATCGGCGCGCGGCACATGACTTTCACCGGAAATTTCTATCCGTTCGTAACGAAAAAACGGGAATCGCAACACGACGCCCGCGAGGCCGATAAAGATAAGGCCAAGAAGCGAAAACCACACCAAAAATCCGATATGCTCCCGTGGTCGCTCGCGAACGCCCGTACTTGTCATGGTATGTACAAACTCACCCCATTCACATTATTTGCCCCCATTCGCATTACCTGCCTGCCGGCAGGCAGGTTCGCGATTACTCCACGACAATGCGCTCAATCAACGGATTAATACGCGTCAGGTATTCGTAATACGAGGCGCCCCCGGCGGCCGCGGCGCATTCTTCCGCGCTCACTTCTTCTTTTCCTTGCGTGCCCGTGAGTGTTACCCGGTCGCCGAATTTGCAATTAATTCCGGTCACATCCACGACGACGATGTCCATTGAGACGCGGCCGAGTACGCGCGCACGCTTCCCGTTAATCAGCACTTCGCCCACACCTGAAAGCGCGCGTGGATAACCATGCCAATATCCGATGGGGAGCACCGCAAGCGTTGAGTCGCGGTGGAGGCGCTCCACCAAGTCATAGCCGACATAGTCGCCTTTCTTTGCGATTTTCACTTCACCAACAATCGTATGCCACGAGAGAATGGGCTGCAGATTAATTTCCGGAAGCTGAATGCGCAGTTCTTTTGAGGGGTAAAGGCCGTAAAAGCCTATGCCGACTCTCACCGCGTCGTAGTGATATTTTTTATTGACCATCGCCCCGGCGGTCGCGGCCGCATGGCGGACTAATTTTTTCCATCCCGCCTCGTGGAGCATCGCGACGGCGCGATCAAACGCGGCAACTTGCATGTCGGTATACGCCGGATAGTTGATGTCTTTTGCGGAAGCAAAATGCGTGTACGCGCCGATCAAACATTTTCCCGCCGGTGATTTTTTTAACGCGGTGATAACTTCGGGCAGATCTTCAACATAAAAACCTTGCCGATGCATACCCGTGTCAACTTTCAAATGAAACTCGGGTACGTTTTTCTCAACACAAAGCGCGCGCAACGCATCCATACCGGAAATGGTAAGCGTAATCTTATGCTCGTGCGCCAAGGCATACAACTTGGGCAGCGTGAAGCCTAATACAAGAATGGGAGCCGTGATGCCGCGCTCGCGCATCGCAACCGCTTCAATGATGCTGTCCACACAAAAGCCGTCAACACCGGCTTCCAAGAGCAGCGGAGGCATGACAAAAATGCCGTGGCCATACGCATTGGATTTCACGACCGCGAACAGTTTCACGTTCGGCGACAGTAATTTCCGCATCGCGGCGGCATTATGCAACACCGCGCTGCGGCTGATTTCAACCCATGTACGGACGTCGTTTGCGAGAGATTTCATTGTATCTCTATATTATCGCATTAGTTGCGAAAAATCAAAAAACGGTGGACACTGAAGGTAGTTAAGTGTCTCATTCGAGAAAGGAGGTGAAGCCGTGAACATCAAGAGTTTTATGGGCGTGAAGTCGCGGTGGGCGCTTCTTTGCCCCATCATCCTCGCCGCGATCCTCGCCGTCGCATCGCTGCGATTCAAGGCATACGACGCATCGCTGTGGGCGACCGAGCGCAACTGGTACAAGACCCAGCGCTTGAGCAAGGTCCTCCGAGAATACGTCGTGGAAGCCGCGGTGTATGAGGAAATTACGTCTCGCGGTCCGGCGTATGCCTTCTTGCTCGTGTCGCTGTTCGGCACATGGCTCTGGAAGCGGAAAGGCAAGGCGCTGTTCATCGCGCGGCGCATCGGCGGCGTTGCCCTCTATGACATCATCACAGCGGTAATCGCCATCGTGTGCACCTACCACTGGGCGACCACGGACCACCCGTACCCGATCCCAACGTTCACGATGGGACTCATCTTCACCGTGGTGATGATACGGACGAGGAACATCCTCTGGAACATCGGCGCGCACGCCTTCATCAACGCCTGCGTTGTCATGAGTGTGCGATTCGGAGGAACACTACTGAATTAAGAGGATCGCCGGAAATTTTCCTAGCGATCCTCTTTTCGTATCTCCGTAAACCCGGCGAACGGCTGTAGCGCTTCCGGAATCTTGATTGACCCGTCGGATTGCTGATACTGCTCCATAATCGCGATAATTGTGCGCCCGATGGCAAAACCCGTGGCATTGAGCATATGGACAAGCTCAAGGCCCTTCTCGGCCTTATATTTGATATTCACGCCGCGGGACTGGAAATCCGTGGTGTTGGAGCATGACTGTGTTTCACGATATTTTCCTTCGCCCGGAATCCACGCCTCAATGTCGTAATGCCGCGCATCGGTGAAGCCCATGTCGCCCGTGCAAATTTGCACAACGCGGTAATGCAAACCCAACGCCTGCATCAGCTCCTCCTGCATAAAAAGCAAAAACTCGTGCTCCTCGTTTGAGTGGTCCGGGTGAGCATATGAAAACATTTCCACTTTGTCAAACTGGTGCACGCGCAAGATTCCTTTGGTGTCTTTGCCGTACGAACCCGCTTCACGCCGGAAGCACGTGGAAAAACCGACGTAGCGCAACGGCAACATTTTGACATCAAGCACCTCGCCCATGTGTATGGGACCGATGGTATGTTCCGCGCTTCCCACAAGGTATAAATCGTCTTTCGGCAAGTAGTACCGTTCTTCCTCCTGTCCGCCCGTGAGACGCCCCATTCCTTTAAACACTTCCGGCTTAATCATCACCGGCGGAACAACGGCGCAAAAACCTTTTGCGGAAAGCTTTTGCATTGCGAACTGTACGAGCGCGAATTCCAAAAGCGCCGCTTTGCCGAACAAGTATCCGAACCTGCTGCCGGACACTTTTGCCGCTCGCGCAGTATCAATAATGCCAAGCGTTTCCGCGAGCGCAAGATAATCCTTCGGTTGAAAATCAAACTCGGATTTTTTGCCGACCAGACGCAACTCTTTATTTTCCGACTCATCCTTCCCCACCGGCCAGGACGGGTCCGGAAGGTTTGGGAGCCGAGAAAGCAAATCGTCGCGCTTCAACTCCAGCGCGGGCAGTTCTTTTTCCGCCTCCTTCAGTTCCGCCTTGACCGCTTTTGCTTCGTCGATTTTTTTCTCTTTGCTTAACGCGTTCAAACGCGCGCGAAGATCTTCGGTTTGTTTCGTGCGCTCTCTCCAAGCTGCATCCACGACCAAAAGCTCATCCACCGCGGAGGCGGGAACGTGCTTAGCGGCAAGACGGGCCTTCACCTCGTCCGGTGATTTGCGGATGATAGCAATATCCAGCATAACGCAGATGTATTACGGAAGCTTATTTGCCACCGCGCGCACAAATGCAACCGCGGAGTCCTCGCTGTGGCAAAGTGACGAACCCAGCGACAGAAGATTGACAATCCATGTACTTTTTTCCGTCACAATTTGCAAAGCGTCAACCGGATTGTTAACGTCCGGAAGAACCTTATATGCCTTAGTGCCGAGTCCGGAAAAACCGACCGGCGTTCCGATAAAAGCGGAGCCATCAAGAGCCGTCTTGTACGCGAGATCAACCGCAGGCGTTCCCTTTTGCATTTCAGACACTCCCTTAAAATCGGTAATGCCGAGCGTCAGCACCTCACGGTCATCCGGACCAATCGCGGTCATGCTGCAACCGTGCGCCTGTGCATCAATATTCCAATTGGATTTTAAAGTCCATCGGGTATTCTTAATGCCGGAACATGAATTCTGCGCGTCGTTCCAGAAATAATTGCAGTCCACGTCCCCGCTCGCGTTATAAAGGCCGGAAATGGCCGCAGATGGAGCGCTTGGCGTCTTAATTCCCGGCGACGGAGCCGTTTGCGGCGCACCCGTCACCGCAACTTTTGGCGACGACGGAACTGAACTCTTACCGCCCAAAAGCGCGTAAGCGCCACCGATGGCAACCGCCGCGATGACGATATAGATGATGATCTTACTCATAGAATTCCCTATTGCTGCGCCGGATAATACTTTCCGATTTTCCCCGTCAGCAACTTTGCATACGCGTAACGGGTCGCGACGGTTCCGACAATCGCGACGATAATGGCGCCGTTCACCGCCGCGTTCACGACACCACCGACAACGGAAAGGCTATAGCCGAGCAAAGCCGAAAAGGCGATATTGCTGATAATAATTTCCGCGGCGCTCGCTCCCGCGTTATACACCGCGCTCCACACTACTGAATCCTTCGTTTTTTGGTCAAACGTCATAATGATAATTTTTACTTTTAATTTATTTGTTCAATAAACTGCTGTGATTGATATTCGGCTCAAACGCGTCCAACTCAACAATTTCCGGAACATAACCGAGTTCTTCAACGTGCTTTTCCAAATCCTCGCGCAGCATGTCCTGGTCATATCCCAAGGCAATCACGTCCGGCTGATATTTTTTCACCACTTCCCAACTGGAGAACTCGGCGTCGCCGATAACGACCTCATCAACATTATCCTCCGCTTCAAGGTGCGCGATGCGCTCACCAATATCGACCTTCGGCAAATGCCCCTTCAAATGTTCCACGATGTGATTCTGCGCCACAACCGCGATAAGATGCTCGCCATAGGACCTTGCTTCTTTGAGCAGCGCCTTATGTCCTTCGTGAATACCGTCGAACACGCCGAAAACCATGACACTTTTCATAATTTCTAATTCCTAATATCTAATTTCTAAATAATTTCAAATATCAAATGACAAAAAACTGTTTCGAAGTTTGAATTTTGGATTTTGATATTGTTTAGGATTTAGCGCTTGGGATTTAGGATTTTTCGCCCCGCGGGCGGAGTGTCGGAAAGAACACGCATTCCCTCGCCGGCTTATCTACGAGTATAGCAAACAATCGTTCGGAAACGCCAAATCCCGCCGCCGGCGGCATTCCGTACTCCAACGCCTCCAGAAAATCCTCGTCCAAACGCTGCGCCTCCTTATCACCCGCATCCCGTAGACGGGACTGTTCCTCAAATCGCGCGCGTTGATCCAGCGGATCGTTATTCTCCGAAAATCCTTTGCCAAGCTCGGTGCCGCACGCGACAACCTGAAACCGTGCGACGCGACCGGGAAGCGTCGCCGAACGCTTCGCGAGCGGCTCAATATCCGCCGGCGGATTAATAAGAAAACTCGGCTGGATAAGCGTTGGGCGGACGAGCTTTTTGAACAACAGGTCAATCAGGCGCCCACGGCCCAATTTCGGATCCGACTTAAAACCGCGCTTCACCGCTTCGGCAGTCAGCTCATCGCGCGAAGCGGTTTGAAGATCGAGTCCGACAAGTTTTTTAAATACGTCGTAGTATTCAATCTTCGGCCAGCGCTTACCCCAATCAATCGTTTTTTCCTGCCACGGCCGTTTCAATGTCCCAAACACGGACTTAATAACGGACTTGTACAGTTTTTCAACCATCGTCATCAGGGCGTTGTACTCCGCGTAGCCCCAGTAAAACTCCAGCTGGGTATAATCCTGCAAATGTTCGTGGTCAATGCCTTCATTCCTAAAAATGCGGCCAAGCTCAAACACTTTTTCATACCCGCCGACCAACAGCTTCTTCTGCGGAAGTTCCAGCGAAATGCGGAGATACAAATCAATGTCCAAGGCGTGATGATGTGTTACAAACGGCTCGGCATCCGCGCCGCCCGGAGTGGACTCCAGGGCCGGTGTCTCCACTTCCAAAAACCCGTCGCCGATGAGCTCGGTACGGAACGCGTTCCAAAACCGGCTCTTCATGCGGAACATTTCGCGGAGTTCCGGATGAAGCATAAGGTCCAGGTACCGCTGCCGGAGCCGCGTCTCAACTTCTTCCAAGCCGAAATGCTCCGACGGAATCGGCCGGATGGTTTTCGTCGCAAGCACAACCTTTTTCGCCGCAATGCTTTTTTCTCCGCGTTGGGTAATAAAGAGTATTCCCGTGATGCTCAAAAAATCTCCGATATCCAAGTTGTCGCGCATGAGCTCAAAGGCCGCAAGCTCGTCTTTTTTTAATACCGCCTGCAGCGAGCCGCTTTCATCTTTAAGATCAAGAAACGTTACTCCGCCGTGCCCACGCATACCGGTGACGCGACCGGCAACGGAAATTTTCTTTTTTGATTTCGCAAACGCCACGAAATGTTCCAGCGCCGCACCGATGACGTGCGTGCGCGGCACAGATTCCGGATAACACAACACACCGGCGGACGTGAGCGCCGCAAGCTTCTTCTTCCGTTCAGCAATAAGGTCCTCAAGCATGGAGTAATCGCGAATGTGGCTCGGTGTTATTCGCGTTATTTTTATTTGCAATTCGCGATATTTGCGAACACTATATTAATCAATTTTTACAATCTTGTACGTTGCCTCCCCTTTCGGCGTTTTTACTTTCACGCTTTCTCCCGGCTCATGCCCCAAAAATGCTTTTCCGAGCGGCGATTCATTGGAAATTTTTCCCGTTTCCGGATTCGTTTCGTTTGAACCGACAATATTGAATTTCATTTTTTCACCGTCTTTCGTCACCTCAATAATGGAACCGACCTCAACTTTTGTGCGGCTGGTTGTTTTGGAAATAACGCTCGCATTTTTAATGATGTCTTCAACCTCAAAAATACGGGACTCTACTTGCGCCTGCTCTTCGCGCGCCTCAAAATACTCGGAGTTTTCCGAGAGATCGCCGAGTTCTTTCGCGCGCTTCAACCGATCCGCGACTTCAATGCGCTTTGTCGTTTTTAATTCATTCAATTCCGCTTTTAATTCCTCAAGGCGTTCCGGTGATAAATACTGTTGATCCATAATCGTCACGACTTCACTTCCTTAATTGATAATTGATACGTATCTCTGAAGAGCATCCAACGCACCCGCACCGCGTCAATCAGCGACTCAATATAACGGTGATAATCAAAGTGCCGCGGATTATCATTGGACCAAAATATGGGAAACTCGTGCGTGCGATGCCCCAACCGGGCTCCCAAGGCGATCGCTTCGCCGACCCAGCCGGCAGAGTCAACGCGCATCAGAGGAAACACCCGCTCCGCCGCACTTTCCGAAAAACAATACCATCCGCTCTCCGTATCCCACACACGAGGGGTCAAAATCACCTGCATGAGGAAGTTATGTAATAGTCTAAACAAACTATCGCGGACGCGCAAGAGCGGCCGCACCCGCGCCCGCGCAACGGCGCGCGAACCGACGGCAATGTCAAACCCCCGCTGCAAGTATGGAAACGCTTTATGAAACTCCACGACCGATGCCGCATCCGCGGGATACAGCACCACACGCCATTTCCCCGTCGCCGCGCGCATGCCTTCGCGCACCGCCGCCCCGAGTCCTTTGCGCGTGTGCGCGGTGAGCAGCCGGATATTTCCCAGAAGCATCCGGAACCGGCGCACGATTTCTGCGGTCGCGTCGGTGGATGCGTCGTCCGCCACAATAACCTCAAATTGCATGTTTGCCTGCGTGAGATGATGGTCAATATCAATAAGCGCGAGCGGCAGCGTCCGGGCGTTATTGAGTGTAGGAATAATGACCGAAATGAACGGCTTTGACATAATGCAGATTTTCTATTTACCTCACCATCTCAGTATACCACGGGATAGCGTCACGGTATTTGCGCAAAAAGAGTATAAAGTATAGAGTATTCAGTATTCAGTATAGCGCGTGGGCTCAGGGAAGACGTCCCGTTCCCCATACTAAATACTCAATACTCTATACAAAATACTGATGCCCCATATGGTAACGCTAAAGACAAAGGAGGAAATCGCCATTATGTCCGTCGGCGGCAAAATGCTGGCCGATGTCATCCGCAAAGTTTCCGATGAAGCGCGCGAAGGCGTGAGCTTAAAAGCATTGGATACACTCGCGGAAAAACTCATCCGGCAGGCCGGTGCCGTACCTGCATTTTTGGGCTACCGCCCGCACGGAGCAGGAAAGCCATATCCCGCGACTATCTGCGCCTCGGTGAATGACATCATCGTGCACGCGGTGCCCACGCAATACAAACTGCGCTCCGGAGATGTGCTGAAATTGGACTTCGGACTCCGGCACGAGGGCTTTTGCCTGGACGCGGCCGTGACGGTGGCAATCGGAAAAGTTTCAGCCGAAGCAACGCGGCTTATTGAAACGACCAAAAAGGCGCTGCTCCTCGGCATCAAGGCAGCGCAGCCGGGTAATCATCTGGGCGACATCGGCGCCGCAATTGCAACGTACGTGCGCGGAAAAAAATTCGGCATCGCCGAAGGATTAACCGGCCACGGCATCGGCCATGAACTCCACGAAGACCCGAGCGTGTATAACTTCGGCAAAACCGGCGCGGGAATGGAGCTCGTACCCGGTCTCGTCATCGCCATTGAACCGATGACAACCGTCGGCAGCGGAAAACTCGTGCAACTGCCGGACGACAGCTACGCGACCGCGGACAGTTCGTTATCCGCACACTTTGAACACACCATTGCGATTACAGAGAAGGGACCGATGATACTGACGTAGCTCGCCCTCGCGTCATCCTGAGGTAGCCCGAGGCTACCGAAGGATCTCGCCCCCCAACAGAGATTCTTCAGCACCGCGTTGCGGGACTTCAGAATGACCGTCAATTACTTTTTGCTGGAAAACCAAGTTTTTCAAGAATAGTTGCAAAAACCAAGTACGGCAGCGGCTCCCCATCAATCTCAACAATCTCGTAGCCGCGTTCGCGGAGTTTCGCCAAAATCGGCGCGGTGCGGTTTTCAAACTCTTGAAGCCGAACTTTAATAATCTCCGGCGTGTCCAGCGTACGCTTCCGGAATGCTCCTCCGCAAATCGGACAAATTTTCGGCTGCGCTTCGGGGAGATACATCACCGCCGTTCCGCATACCGAGCAAATAAGCCGGTTGCTGTTCCGGTGCACGGTCGTTTCCGGTTTTATCTTCAAGTAAAGAACGTGGACATTATCACGGCCATAGAGGTCTTCCAAAAGATCCACGAGGCCTCTTTTGCCTCCTTCAGCAGTAAACGCTTCAAGCTCGGTACGCGGCGAACCGCTGAAGACAATTCCCAAGCCGGAGGCATAGATGCGCTTTGTCTGTTCCGAAACAACACGGTACGCCCATTGAGGATCGCACAATTTTCCGGTATCAAAAAGCTCGCGCTGTTGTTGCACTTGCCGATCATTGGCATTGGCCGGATCATGCACCGTCTGCTCCATAAACTTTCCGGTATCAAAATGAATAAGGCCGAGCTTCGCGGCCAAAAGATTTGCCTGCGTTCCCTTCCCCGCCCCCGGCGAACCGTATACAATGAGTGCCTTCCTCATGCATTTATTGTAGAAGCAAAAAAGCAAGAAATCAAGAAATAGAAACGCCCCTCGCACCTACGGATAGGTGTGGGGGCGTTAGCGCGCTACACGTTTCCGGAGAAACGCGGGATCGGCGGTGGTGACAATGTAAGCCGTCACCTCGGCCGCCCCTGCTTCCGTTTTCAGAAGATCCAACACCGGCGTCTTCGTTCCCGGAAGGGTTCCGCGGACGAATTGCCAGATGGACGGATGACGGTCCGAAAGTACCCAGTTCGCAAGCATCGCGTCAATGCACGCGCGGAGACGCGTGAAGTGCTCCGCGGACGCACGTGATGACATGCGGCTGTGCGCAAGCCATTGCGCAACCGTACGCTGATCAAGCCCGTCGCCGATGATGAGCGCGAACTCCGTCGCGCGAAGCGGCGCCTTGCCGTCAAGCGTGAGATCGCGGCAGAGTCCCCGCACGAGCGCTCCCCACGCCGACCAGATCGTACGCCGAGCCGGCGCGTAGAACGAGAATCCTCCGTTTCCAAGCTTCACCATCGCTCTCGGGCCCAACACGCCGATATCGGTCACGTCGCGGCACGGAACAGCGCAACCGCCGAACAACGCCGTTGCATTGGCATCCACTGACGCCAATCCCTTGATCGCGCGCCGGAATGCGCGCCAATGCGTTCGTGCCGTACACTTGTCCATGAGCTCCCGGATGACTTTTCCGTCGCGCGTTGAAACGTCAACGAGCAACAAGTCATCGGGAGCGGCGGCCTGAAGCGCCACGTCAGTCGCGTCAAGTACCGCGACCGCATAGACGCTCAAGTCAAAAATCCGCGCCATTGCATTACTCCCGATGGAACACAGAACCTGACGATGCTTTTCAAAGCATAACAAAATAGAAAATAAATGAAAACCACATAAAATAAAAATTCACTGAAAGCGATGCATTATCATCTCTCACCACCCACGCTTCGCGTTCGGCGCATTCTGAACGCCACCCTCGCGGGTTACCGCGAGGTCGCCCGTCCGATTTTCGGTGGGTCCCACAGCAGTGGGCCGGAAATCGGACGGAAAAAGCGACCGAAGCAGGTCGCGGGGGTAAGAGAGGAATGCGCCGAAGGGGAAGCTACTCCATCCCTTCGTATTCGCGCATCGTCAACTGCGCCTCCAACTGCTGCATCGTCTCCAGTGCCACAGACACTACGATCAGGAGCGCCGTTCCGCCGATAGTAAGCGTCGCAATGCCGGTAATAGCGCGCGTGATGAGCGGCAAAATAGCAATCAGTCCCAAGAATATTGCTCCGAAAAGCGTCACGCGGTTCACGAGTTTGCTCAAAAACTCACCCGACGGTTCTCCCGGCCGGATGCCCGGAATAAATCCTCCGCTCCGCTGTAAGTTTTTCGCGATTTCTTTCGGGTCAAACGTGACCGCGGTGTAGAAGTACGTAAACACGACGACAAGCACGAAATAGGAGATGCCGTACACCAGCTGATTATTTAAGAGCTTTGATACGAGATCGTTCAGACGCGCCGAGACATCAACAGAAACCACGGAAATGATTTGCGCCAAAAACTGCGGGAAAAGCAAAATGGAGATTGCAAAGATAATCGGGATAACACCCGCCTGGTTGACCCGCAACGGCAAGTAACTCATGGAACCGCCATACACTTTATTGCCGCGGACGCGCTTGGAATACGACACCGGAACTTTGCGTTCCCCTTGGTTCACAAACACAACGCCCCCGATGATGATGATGCTCAAGACGATAAAGGCGAGATATGTGGGAAGCATTGCCGCATCATAGGAAAGCAGTGCGGTCCGTATCGCGCGCGGCAGAGCGCTCACGATACCGGAAAAAATGATGAGTGAAGTGCCGTTGCCGATTTTTTTCTCGGTAATGAGCTCGCCGATCCAGACAAGAATCATCGTCCCCGTCGTGATGATAATGACGTTGCGCAGGATTTCAAAAATACCCAGCGTCGGAAGCACGCCCTGGCGATGCAGCAAGTTCATAAAACCGTATGCTTGGAGACCCGCGAGCGGCACCGTGATGTAGCGCGAAATGCGGTTGAATTTCGCTCTGCCCTGCGCGCCCTCCTCGTAGTAAAGCACTTTGAGGTTCGGAAAGATCATCGTCAATAGCTGCATGATGATGGTTGCGGTGATATACGGCCCCACGCCAAGCATCATGATGGAAAGGTTTGCAAGCGTGCCGCCGGAAAACACGTTTAAGAATCCCAGGAGCTGGTTGGAACCCAAAAACTCCCGGAGCCGTACCGCGTCAATACCCGGAATCGGAATCGCGGCAAAAATACGGAACACCACGAGTAAAAACGCGATGCTTAAAATCTTGTTCCGGATGTCGGGAATTTTTAACGAAGCAAGAAGTTTGGAGAACATTGGATTAGCGTCTAGCGTTCAGCGGTTAGGGTTTAGAGATTGATTTTTGCGCGTATACCGTTTTGCTCATCGCTATACGCTAACCCCTAAATGCTATTGGTTAACTTTCCCTCCCGCCGCTTCAATCTTTTTCTTCGCGCTCAAAGATACCGGAAGTTTTTCAACCGTCAACGCTTTTGTGAGCGTGCCCTCACCTAAAATTTTGACCGGTGCTCCGGCGTCGCGGATAAGCCCCGCCGCAACCAGCGTCTCGCGCGTAACCGTATTACCGACAACATATTCAAGGTCTTTGACGTTCACTACCTGCATCGCCGCCTTGTGCGGCTTGTGGTTGTAACCGCGCAGCTTCGGCAAACGCATAATCAAATCACGCTCGGCAGGACGAATACGATGACCGGAACGGGATTTTTGACCCTTTTGTCCGCGACCGGACGTGTTACCGCGCTTGCCTCCGCGCCCGATGGTCGGCTTTGCGCGCTTTTGCGGAGTTTTTCTTTTTAATTCATGCAACAACATATTAACGGTTTATTTTAATTTACTCTTTCGGAGCTGTTTTAACGCCTCCATGGTCGCCAAAGCATTCGTAAGCTTATTTGCCGTTCGTCCCAACGTTTTTGCCACAATATCGCGAATTCCGGCAAGCGAAAGCACCGTGCGCGCGGCGCCTCCGGCACGGAGACCGTGACCTTCATTAGCCGGCTTCAAACGGATACGCGCTGCGGAGAACTTCGCTTCTACTTCATGCGGAATCGTGCGTCCCTTGAGCGGAATAAGAAAAACATTTTTGCGCGCCGCGGTTTTTGCTTTATCAATCGCGCCGGCAACGTCCAAGCCCTTCGCGATACCCACACCGACTCTTCCTTTGCCGTCGCCGACGACGAGCGTAACACGGAACCGCATACGCTTACCGCCCGCAACCACGCGCGTGACGCGACGGATATCAAGCGTTTTTTCCTGAAACTCATCCATTTTCTTATCCGGAAACGGCATCCGACGGCGTTGTCCGCCGAAACGATGCCCGCCTCCTTGCGCGCCAAAACCACGATCCCCCTGCGGACGCGGCTGGGGAGCTCCGGATCCCGGAAACATCGGAGCCGAAACTTTTGCCGCGGGCGCTTTTACCGCGGGCGCGCTTGCGGTATTCGGTTGTGCTGGTTTTTGTTCGTCCATACTTATATCATTCGCGTTATTTTTATCTGTGATTCGCGATATTCGTGAATACTCTAGATTTTCAGCCCTCCTTCACGCGCGCCGTCGGCAACCGCCTTCACACGCCCGTGATATTTATATTGCCCTTTGTTGAACGCAGCCGAAGTGATTCCTGCTTTTTTTGCCGCAGCGGCAATGCTGCCGCCGATCTCCTTCGCCGCCACGATCTTCGAAAGCTTTGCCTTTCCTTTATGCAGCGCGCGCGTAGACGCCGACGCAATAGTAAGACCCTTTTCGTCGTTAATCAGCTGCGCGGAAGTATAGTGATTGCTCCGGAAGACCGAGAGCCGCGGCCGTGTCGCAGTGCCGAAAATCTTCGCGCGATTCCGCGCTTTACGCAGCTGCTTATTCAAATTTTTACGTTTCGTAAGTCTCATAAGGATTTATAGTGAGCTTGTCGAACTATTTATTTAGCCGCCGCAGTAGCTCCCGCTCCCGCGACTTTTTTACCCGACTTACGGCGGACAACTTCACCCTGGTAATGAATGCCTTTGCCCTGATACGGCTCCGGTTTCTTGATCTTCCGGATCTTCGCGGCCGCTTCTCCAACAAACTCGCGGTTCACGCCGGACACTTTGATGACTCCCTTTTCAACCACGACAGTGACACCCTCGGGAGGCGTAAACTTTACCGGATGCGTAAAGCCGACATTCAGGACCAGCGTTTTTCCTTCCATTGTAGCGCGGAAACCGATACCCTCAATTTCCAACGCCTTGGAGAATCCCTGGCTGACGCCCACAACAGCGTTCGCGGCCAATGCCCGCATCGTTCCCCAGTTCGCCCGCGCCTGCACTTTATCGCTCGCAGCCGTAAAAACCAGATTGCCGTCTTTTTGTTCAACGGTGATGAAATCCAAAATCGGGAGCGTAATCGCGCCAAGCTTACCCTTCACTAAAAGCGTTTTCCCATCCACGGTCGCCGTGACGCCCTCAATGATTTTTACCGGTTGTTTTCCTATTTTAGACATACCTTGTTTATTCGTATTTTCGTAATAAATTCGTACACCTGCCTGCCGGCAGGCAGGTTCGTAAAATGTCTACCAGATTTCAAAAAGCAGCACTCCTCCGACTTTCGCTTTCCGGGCTTCGGTAGCGGTCAAAATACCGTTCGGAGTTGAAAGCACGAGCAAACCGTAGCCCTGATGCGCGGACGGCAGATCTTTATAGCTCACCGAGACTCTGCGCGACGGCTTTGCGTATAACTTTACTCCGTGAATAACGCCGCCCTCGGTAGTGTAATGCAACTTCGCTTCAATGATGCGCTTCGGCATTCTCCCCTTCTTTTCCGCGGATTCAAGATATTTATGCTTCGCCAAAAGCTCCGCGACAGCAAAATCCATGCGGGAAAACGGCGCCTTGACGCTAAGGAGACGCGCTTGCTGTCCGTTTTTAATTCTTGTAAGAAGGTCTGCTAACATGCGAAGAAATTTTCTTTATTGTTTATTTTGATTTATTTCTGAGCACCCCGCCACCATTTATAGTTTAAAATAGCGGTTGGCGGGGTAAGGTTTGGTATTGAACAATTCTACGCTATTGGCTTGAATTTTTCAACCAAGCCCTTACCAACTCGCTTTTTTTACTCCGGGAATTTGTCCCCTCCCCGCCATTTCGCGGAAACAGATGCGGCAAAGACCGAACGCTCGCATATATCCGCGCTTGCGTCCGCAGCGGAAACAGCGCCGCACAATACGGCTGGAAAATTTCGGTTTTTTATTCGCCCGCGCGACAACGGAAGTCTTTGCCATAATTCGTGTTTCTACTTTTTGGTCTCTGCTTTCTTAAACGGAACGCCGATTTCACGATAAATCTCGAGCGCGGTTTCGCGCACTCGCTTGCGCGGAACAACCGTGACCTCCATGCCGAAATTCACCTTCACGGTTTCCATATTAACTTCTGGAAATACTATATGCTCTTTGATGCCGATGGTCAAATTGCCATGCGCATCAACGGCGGTGTTGCTGATGCCCCGGAAATCACGCACGCGCGGAAGAACGGTGTACAACACTTTTGCGAGAAAATCGCGCATCCTCCGGCGCCGCAACGTAGCTTTGAGCCCGATGGTCGTGCCCTCGCGGATTTTAAATCCGGCGATGGATTTCTTCGCGGGGGCAAACATCGGATGCTGTCCGGTAATGGAGGAAAACTCCGCGACGACTTCCGGCAACACTTTATCCGCGAAATTCGCAGTCTGGGAAAGCCGCCCGATACCGGAATTCACGACAACTTTTTCGATTTTTGCAAAAGGATCGTTCTTCATAATAATGTTACATTACCCCTCCGCACTTTTTGCAAATCCGCACTTTTTTCTCGCCCTCCAACCGGAAACCGAGACGCGTCGTTTTATCACAATTCGGACAAACAATCGCAATGTTGGAAATTTGAATCGGCCGCGGCACAGACACAACCTCGCCCTTCTCGCCCTGCTTTTTGGCGCGTTGATGCCGTTTTTGCGTAACACCGTCAACCAGCACCGTATTCGCCTGGGTGTTAATATGCAAAAGCTTCCCGGTCTTGCCCCGGTCTTTGCCCACCATCACTTTTACGTTGTCATTTTTCTTTAACTTCATAGTCCATTCGTACATTCGTAACCTATAAGATTTCTTCCGCCAAAGGAATGATGCCGTCATATCCGCGCTCTTTGACCTCGCGGGCGATAGGACCGAAGAGACGCGTGCCGCGCGGCTGCTTCTTCTCATCAATCAGCACCACCGCGTTATCGTCAAAACGGATGTACGAACCGTCCGGGCGGCGCAACGGATTGCGCTGGCGCACAATCACGGCTTTCACGATGTCCTTCTTCTTCACGGCTTTGCGCGGATCGGCAACCTGCACGGAAGCAATGATGATATCACCGACCGTCGCGTAGCGCTTGCGGCTACCGCCAAGCACGCGAAAACACCGCACGGTACGCGCGCCGGAGTTATCCGCGACATTTAAAATAGAACGTTCTTGAATCATGATTGTTTGCCGGTAACCTTCCACCGTTTATCGCGCGACAACGGACGAGTTTCTTCAATAACCACCTTATCGCCGGTGTGATACAGGCAGCCCTCATCGTGCGCCTTTAATCTGCGCGACACGCGGTATTGCTTCAGATATTTCCGGTTCATCTTCATCTCCGACACTTCAACCACAACGGTTTTTTGCATCTTGTCGGAAACAACGACTCCTTTTAATTGACGGTGTTTAATTTCCATAAACGTAGATTACGCGATTGTAGGAAGTTTTAAGAATGTTTCAGCGCGGGCGATGTTCTTTTTTATCTCGCGTACTTCGCGCACATTTTTCACCTTTCCGTTCTCCAAGTCATTCTTGAGCGTCCAAAGGCGGTCGCGAAACTCCGCGAGCATTTTAAGAAGTTCCGGCTTCGGTTTACGCTTCATTTCTTGGATTGCGGTGCGTTTCATAGTATATAGTGAGCGGAAAAATTATGCAACTGATTATTTATAGTGAGCTGGTCGAACTATTTAATGACAATCCGTGTTTTTACCGCCAATTTAAATCCGGCAAGTCGCAGCGCCTCGCGCGCAACAGACTCCGGAACGCCGTCCATTTCAAACAAGATGCGTCCGGGCCTGACCGGAAACACATAGTGGTCCACTGAACCCTTGCCGCCACCCATGGTCACTTCCGGCGGACGCGCAGTCACCGGTTTATCGGGAAAGATGCGGATCCAAATGCGGCCTTCGCGCTTGATAAAGTTGGTCATCGTGCGGCGCGCGGCCTCAATTTGGCGTGAATCAATCCAGCTGGACTCCAGCGCCTTTAAGCCATAGCTTCCGAACGCAAGCGTAAGCCCGCGCGTTTCAACCTTGCGATTGCGCGAGCGTCCCTTATTCCACTTGCGATGTTTTACTTTTTTCGGCATTAACATACGTTTGATAGTAACCTTATCGCGACGTCGGCATCTTCTTTGAATCAACTTTTTCAAACACCTCGCCTTTGTAAATCCAAACTTTAATTCCCACGGTTCCGTAGCTCGCGAACGCGGTGCCTTCGCCGTAGTCAATCCAAGCGCGCAGTGTCTGGAGCGGAATCTTCCCCGACCCAAGCCACTCACGGCGGGAAATTTCCGCGCCGTCCAACCGCCCCGAAAGCTTAATTTTTGCGCCTTTCACTTCGCGATTTTGTATCATGCTTGCCAAATGCTTTTTGAGCGTCCTGCGCCACGGTAAACGCTTTTCAAGGTCCCACGCGATGTTCTGCGCGACATTCACCGCCGAAATCTCCGTGCGCTTCAGCTCTTCCACGTTCAAACTGATAGAAACTTTGCGCTTCTCCTCGCCTTTTTTACGCGCACGCCACAACTTTTGGAGTATGGCTTCGATGGCGGCGCTCAAGAGCTCAATGCCTTTTCCGCCGCGGCCGATAATAAGTCCGGGACGTGCCGCTTTGATGAAAATCTTATAACTGTTCGCGGTACGCTCAATTTCAATTTTTGAAACGCCGGCCGTTCCGATTTTCTCATCAATAATACGGCGGATGGTTTCATCCTCCTGTAAGAAATCCCGGAACAAACGCTGCTTCGGGAACCAGCGCGCGTTCCAGTCCTCAACAATCCCGAGCCGCAATGAAGTTGGTCTGATTTTTTGTCCCATACGTGTTATACCGACTTTCGGTTAAAAATTCTCTTAAAGAATCCGGATTTTTCCTTACCGGCCGCGCCATTGGCACCCGCCGTCGTCTTCGGTATTTTCGGCGCCTTGTGTTCGCGCTCCTCTTTTTTCGCTTTTTCGGGCTTTACCATCACAAAACGCACCTGTGTTGAACGAGCCGATTCCTCTAAGGTCAACACAATATGGCTCATTTTTTTCTGCAGCGGGGTGGCGCGTCCCATAGCGCGCGGAAGCGAACGCTTGAGCATCGGCCCCTGGTCAACGGTAATGCGCGACACAATAAGGCGGTCCATATCCATTTTTTTCACTTTCGCGTTCGCGCTGGCCGAACGCAGAAGTTTCAGGAGCGGCTTCGCCGCCCGACGCGCGTGATACAGCAACTGCGCCTCGGCTTCGTTCACGGAAAGCCCGCGGATAACATCGGCAACAAGCCGCACCTTTCGGGGTGCCATATGCAGATATTGTAATGTTGCGGTTGCTTGTGTCATAAACGTTGTCCTATTCGCGTTATTTTTAGAGCCCTATTCGGGATATTCGTGATTACTATACTACTTCTTCGGTACGGCGCTATTGGCAGCTTCATTGGTCTTTTGCGCCGCAGCTTTTGCCGCTTCCGCCTGCGCGTTTGCTGCTTCAAGCTCGCGCTGCATCTTACCGCCGTGTTTCGTGAATTTCCGCGTCTGAGAAAACTCGCCCAACCGGTGTCCCACCATTTCTTCTTTAATGGTCACGTTGTTGAATATCTTCCCGTTGTGAATGCCGATCACAAATCCCACCATTTCCGGTGAAATTTCCGATGCTCGCGCCCAAGTTTTTATCGGCGTCAAATCACCGAGCTTCAGCTTGGAAATCTTTTTCAAGAGATGTGGGGCGACGTACGGCCCTTTTTTGCTTGAGCGTGACATATATGAGATAAGCGTTGAGCGTTTAGTTTTTAGGGTTTAGGCGTAACGGTTGCGTTGAAGATTTATATTCCATCCTATACGCTAACCGCTATACGCTATTTATCTGATTTTGGGCCGCCGCTGGGTAATAAACTGCGTGGACCATTTCTTGTGTTTGCGGGTCTTTCTGCCGCCGGTAACTTTACCCCAGCGCGTCTTCGGACGCTTGGTGCCTCTCGGCTGCTTTCCTTCACCGCCACCATACGGATGGTCAACCGGGTTCATTGCGGATCCGCGCACCGTCGGGCGAATACCGAGCCAGCGCGAACGTCCGGCTTTCCCGATATTAACCAAATTCCACTCCCCGTTAGAAAGCTGACCGACAGACGCATAACCGTTCCACGGCACACGCCGCGTTTCCTTTGATGAAAGACGCAGATCGGTATAGCCGTCGCTTTGCCCCATGACTTCCGCGTATGTTCCCGCCGAGCGCGCAATTTTCCCTCCGTTCCCCGGGCGCATCTCCACATTGTGCACAAACATGCCCGTAGGGATATGCTTCAACATCAAACGGTTACCGGTCACGAGCGGCGCGGACTCCGCGACAACAATTTCGTCCCCTACCTTCATCCCCTGCGCCGCCAACATATAACGGCGCTCGCCGTCACGATAAAGCGCCAACGCGATAAACGCGGTCCGGTACGGATCATATTCAATGGTCTCAATACGCGCCGGAATGTTCAATTTATCCTGCCGGAAGTCCACCATCCGGTATGCCTTTTTGTTGCCACCCCCCTGATGGCGGACGGTAATCCGGCCCTTGTGGTTACGGCCGGCATGAGACTGAAGGTGTTTTGTCAACGGCTTAAAACGGACATCGGTCGTGACCGTAGAATAGTCAACCGTTGTCATTTGTCGCCGCGATGGACTTGTAGGATTATATTGTTTCATCGTGTTTTTCTTCTGCGCTTTTTCTTACTTCTTACTTCTTACTTCTTACTTCTTTCTTATTGCGGCAGTATATCTAATTTCTCTCCTTTTTTCAAGGTTACGATGACTTTCTTCGGACGCCGCTCCAATCTGCTGCCACGACCCGAACGTTTCGGTTTCGGCCGCTGCGTAATAGCATTGGTTTTTATAACGTGAACGCCATAAGTGCGCTCAACGGCTTTTTTCACCTCCGACTGCGTCGCGCCTTCGGCAACCAAAAATATGTACTTGCCTTCAGCCGCGGCCGCCGTGGATTTTTCTGAAACCACGGGCCGGCGGAGCACAAACTTATTAAACTGTTTTGTCGCGGCGTTATCCATAAAGTATGTTTACGCTTTGTATCCTTTTTTAAGCGATTTTACGGCTTTCTTTGGCGCTTTAATGAGGGTCACCGCCGCCACCACGGGCTGTTGCGTCTGCTTCTTTGATTTCTGCACCGCGTAATGTTCGGCGATTGTTTGCGCCGCGTCTTTATCAATCACAATCGCGCGATAGCGAAGCAAGTCGTAAACATTCAGCGACGTCGGCCCGATGGTTTTCATATCCGGCACGTTTGCTGAAGCGCGGAACACCATTTTATTTCCGGAGGCAGGAATAAGCAACGCGTGGCGCGATGACAAAATTGACGCTAACGATTTCAACAATTCCTTCGTCTTCGGCGCTTCCGGCATATGTGCGATAAACTTCACTTCGCCCTTCCGCAGCCGCTCTGAAACAATCGCTGCAAACGCCGCGCGGAGCATCTTCTTGTTTATTTTCTGCGCGTAGGTACGCTCGCTGACCGGTCCATGAGAAGCGCCGCCGCCTTTCCAGATCGGGGAACGAATAGAACCGTGCCGCGCTCTGCCGGTGTGCTTCTGTTTCCATGGCTTTCTTCCGCCGCCGCGCACCTCCCCGCGTCCCTTCGCGTGCGCCCAAGGTTTCCGCGCATTCGCCATTTGCGCGACCAGCGCCTGATGCGCCAAGTCCGCGCTCCACTTGCGGCCGAAAAACGCGTCCGAGAGTTCAATGTCGGAAGTCGTTGTTCCATCCAAGTTATATACAGGCGCTTTCATAAAATAATTACTTTGTAATTTCCAAAACGCTCCGTTTATTGTATCCCGGAACCGCTCCGCAAATTTTCATAATGCGGGCCGCCGCGTCAAGCTCAACAAGCTCCAAATTTTTTATTGTTTTGCGCACGCCACCCATGCGACCGGCCATGCGCCGTCCGGGAATAATACGCTGCGGAGAAGTATTGCCGATGGAGCCCGGCGCGCGGAGACGGTTTTTCTGACCGTGCGTCTTCGGTCCGCCGTGAAAACCATGCCGTTTCACCACGCCCTGGAAGCCGTGGCTTTTAGTGATGCCGGACACACGCACCAAATCACCCTCGGCAAAGCCGGAAAGATCCGCGCCTTCCTCAACCTGGATAATGGACACGGGAAACACCGCGTCATTTTTCCAGATCTGAGTCATGTGCAATTTTTTTCCCTTAACCTTCATATCTTTTATATACTGAGCCTGTCGAAGTATTTGACTTTCATGGTATTATTCGTATTATTACCGAGCCCGATTTGCATTACCTGCCTGCCGGCAGGCAGGTTCGCGATTACTCCCCATATTTTACAAAAGACATCTGTGCGCGCGAGGTGGCGCCAGATGTCCTTCATATATAGGACGTCCCCTATACCATCTTTATTTCAATATCCACTCCCGCCGGCATATTCAGCGACGAAAGCGCCGAAATAATCTGGGCGGTCGGGTTCAAAATATCAATCAACCGCTTGTGGACGCGGAGCTCAAACTGTTCCCGCGCATCTTTATGCACGAAGGTTGAACGGTTCACGGTATAGCGGTGCATATCGGTGGGCAACGGAACCGGCCCCACCACTTCGGCATCAAACCGCTTCACCGCGTCAACAATCTGCTTGCAGGAGTTATCAATCAATTTATGATCGTACGCCTTGATGCGCAAGCGCAATTTCTCCTTCTCCGTTTTGTCCGTTGCAGAGCTCATAGTGACTATTTGGTGATTTTCGTGACAACTCCGGCACCGACGGTTTTGCCGCCTTCGCGGATGGCAAACCGCTGCTTTTCCTCAAGCGCCACCGGCGCGATGAGCTTCACGGTCATCTTCACGGTGTCGCCCGGCATCACCATTTCCATACCCGTCGGCAACGTCATCTCGCCCGTCACGTCCGTGGTGCGGATGTAGAACTGCGGCTTATATCCCCCGAAGAACGGTGTGTGGCGTCCGCCTTCCTCTTTGGAAAGCACGTATACTTCGCAGTCAAAATCCGTATGCGGATTCACGCTGCCCGGCTTCGCAATAACCTGTCCGCGCTCCACATCTTCTTTCTTCAAACCGCGGAGCAAAATGCCCACGTTATCTCCCGCGCGGCCTTCATCCAGAAGCTTGTTGAACATTTCAATGCCGGTCACGACAGTTTTCTGCGTGGGCCGGAGACCGATGACTTCAATTTCCTCGTTCACCTTGACAATACCGCGTTCAATACGGCCGGTTACCACAGTGCCGCGGCCTTCAATAGAGAAGATGTCCTCAATCGGCATCAAAAACGGCTTAGTGATATCACGAATCGGGTCCGGAATGAATTCGTCCAACGCCTTCACAATATCGAGAATAGGTTTGCACGCCGGATCATCAGCGGATTTCGCTTCAAGCGCTTTCAATGCCGAACCGCGGATAATCGGAGTCGTATCACCGGGGAATTCATATTTCGTCAACAATTCGCGGACTTCGGATTCCACGAGGTCAATAAGCTCGGGATCATCCACCATATCGCACTTGTTCAAGAATACGACAAGCGCCGGCACGCCGACCTGGCGGGCAAGCAAAATGTGTTCGCGTGTCTGCGGCATCGGACCGTCCGCCGCGGAAACCACGAGAATCGCGCCGTCCATCTGGGCGGCACCCGTGATCATGTTCTTGATGTAGTCCGCGTGACCGGGAGCATCAATGTGCGCGTAGTGGCGCTTTTCGGATTCATATTCCGAGTGATGCAACGCAATGGTAATACCGCGCGCCTTTTCTTCCGGAGCGCTGTCAATCTGGTCCACGTTCTCTTCCTTCTTCGCGAGACCTTTCATGAAAAGGACGTGCGTCAAAGCGGCCGTCAAGGTCGTTTTGCCGTGGTCAACGTGACCGATCGTCCCGACGTTTACGTGCGGTTTTGTACGCGCAAATTTTTCTTTCTCTGCCATATGCGTTTTTTAATTATTATTTTATAAAAATTCGTCGACAGGAATGACTATTCATAGATGATAAACTAATGCGGGTAAAGATGTCAATAGGCGGGCTGGGGATAGGCGTAGGGAGAAGTAAGACGTAAGAAATAGGAAATAAGAAAGGCGCGGATTTGTCATTGCGAGGAGTAGCAACGACGAAGCAATCTTACATTAAAATAGAAGCGCCGCGAGTCCCGAATGGAACCCACGGCGCGTACTAGTCGAACGATGCCTTACTTCGCCGATGGTGGCGCGGTGGTCGTCTGCGCCTTGCGACGCTCGCGAAGGATGGTCCCGGCTCTCCCGTAGATGGAGAGGTGGCTTCCCCACTCGCGCTCGAACTCAGACGGAACTTTCAGCGTCGCGTATGCCTCGGGAGTGAGCCGCATGTAGTCGTAGTCGCCCTCATCATTCATGCGACCCCCGATCACGCAGTAGTCATCGTACCATCGCTCGGGCCCCATCCGCGCACTGATGCCCGGATCCGCGGCGGCCTCCTCCAACGTCATCGGCTTTGACAACGCGACCTCGCCGAAAGACGCGTGCGCGAGGTTGTGGATCCTCTTCTTGGCGTCCTGCAGCGCGCCGCCCAACCAGCACGCGGTGACGACCAGCGCGTAGGCGATCACAAGCAGCGCGAATGAGACATCCGCCTTCTTCTCCGGCTCCTTCGCCACCGGCGGCACCACATCATCCTTCATCAGGACGCCCCTGGCCTTCGATGTCTCCATCTGACGCTCCTCAAAAATGAGGCCCACCCGATTCGCGCCAAGCACCCCTCGCGCGATACTGCTCTAGAGAATACCCGACATCGCATCCGATGTCAAACCCCGGGATAGAAGTAAGACGTAAGAAATAAGAAGTAGGAGCGCAGGCTGAAAACGCCGCGGCGCGCCTTCTTACTTCCTATTTCTTACGTCTTATATCTTCCTACAACTTCACATCCCCGCACGCCACATACACCTTCGCTTCTTCGCTGTTTTTATGGACGTTAATCGCAAGCGGCAACTGTGCTTTCAGTGCATCAAGTGAAACATCAAGCATGGTAACGGACGCGCCATCCACCGGATATGACAACGGATATTTCACTGCTCCCGGATTCGGGCACGCGCCGACGTGAATATGCGCCGGCTGGCTCACACCGCTCGGCTCGCCGGAAACTTTAATTGTCACTTGCGTATTTCCGCCGACATCTGTAAGCGTCGCGGTACCGGACTCGCCGGATTTATTCTGCGCGGAAAGCTTCACGACAACCGTCCGTCCCGTCGGCGCTTGCGGTACCGATGGCGCAACAATGCCTCCCGCTGGCGTTGCCGGCAACGGCGAAGTATTGAGCGCCTCCGGCGACAACGGAGCCGCCGGCGCTCCCCCGCTAACATACATCACCATCAACACCACCACCGCAACAACCCCGACTAAAACAAGAAAATAGTTTTTCATATATATGTAGTATATCACTTTAATAATAAATATCCCGCAACGCGGGTACATTATCATCACTCACACACCAACACGCGGAGTACATCACAACGAATCGCCAAGGAAAATGTAAAACGTGTGGCGCGGGAGTATGTTTAGAGCAATCTTCGCGGGTGCCGCGAGCCTGCCTACCGGCAGGCAGGGTCGCCCGCCCGATTTTCGGTGGGTCCCGCAGCAGGGGGCCGGAAATCGGACGGAAAAGCGACCGAAGCAGGTCGCGAAGATGCGCAGAAACATACTCCCGGGCCACGATCAAACTACGAGATCCTTCTCCGCCGGCTGACGGATCAGGATGACATTCTGGACTACACGCTCACCACCTCCTCCCACGGCAACCCCTCTTTCCCAAAATGCCCATACGCCGCAGTCGCCAAATAAATCGGCCGGCGCAACTGCAACCGTTCAATAATCGCGTTCGGACGGAAATCAAACTTTTTTGCGACAAGTTTCGCCAAACTTTTTCCTTTTTCATCCACCGCCTCCACCATCATCGGTTCAGCGCGGCCAATGGCATAGGCGACCGATACGAGGCACTGTTTTGCGTGTCCGCTTGCAACCAAACTCTTCGCTACAAACCGACACATATATGCCGCCGAGCGGTCCACTTTTGAGGGATCCTTTCCCGAAAATGCTCCGCCGCCGTGTTGAATAAGTCCGCCATAGGTGTCCACCATGATTTTCCGTCCCGTGAGACCGGTATCCGCCTCAAATCCACCCTGCACAAACCGCCCCGTGGGATTCACAAGAATCTCAACGCCGGTAAGATCGCCAACCGCGGGCGCAATAAGTTCTTTGGTAAGCGTTGCTTTTATTTCCGCATGTTCCACTTTTGCCTCATGCTGCGTACTCACGAGCACCGACACGACGTTTTTCCCTTGCATCGTCACCTGCGACTTTCCGTCCGGCTTGATCCAAGAAACCTTTCCGCTGCGACGCAAATCCTCCAGCCCTTTGGTAAGTTTATGCACCAACACAACACCCTTCGGCAAAAATTCCGGCGTTTCGTTCGTCGCGTAGCCGTACATAATCCCCTGGTCACCCGCGCCGCCGGTGTCCACACCCATCGCGATGTCCGGCGACTGCTCCACGACATTTGTGATAACTTTCAATGTATTCGTGTGGCCGATGTCCTTATACACGCGCTTCGCAATGCCGGCATAATCAACCTTCGCGCGCGTGGTTACCTCACCCCCCACAATCAGCATGCCATGTCCGCCGAACGACTCCATCGCCACGCGGCTTTTGGGGTCCTGCCGCAAACACTCATCCAGCACCGCGTCCGAAACCTGATCGCAAATTTTATCCGGATGCCCCGACGTCACGCTCTCTACCGTATAAAGTTTTGGATAATATCCCATAGTTCTATATAAACGGAAATCTTTCCCTTTAGGAAAGATTTTTTAATGGTATCTTTCCCCGCCGCCGACATGCAGCGCCGAATTGCTTCGGAAGGGCTGGAGTTGACACTACGTTTTCGCATTCGAAATGGATCCTTCGCCCCGCCTTGCGGGGCTCGGGATTGTTTTCGACTACGAAAACAAGTTGTCGCCGGATCTTCGGGCCAGTTCCCCAAGCGCTTGCGCGCCCGTCCTCCGAAGCTTTAGCGTAAGAGGATCCCCGGACTCTTGATGATTAAGTTGTACTTATTAATATATCAAACTCAAAAATAAACACAAGAGTTTCATGGCATAAGATATACACAAAACAGAAGCGCCACCCATTCCTTCCGGAATGGGTGGCGCTCGCGATACGATCGAGCTGTGCTACACGCGAACCAGCGCGCCCTTCTTGACGACCGTGAAGTGACCGTGATCAGTTTCCCACTTCGCGTACAGATTGAGCACCTGCTGGACTGAGTCCTTCCCGGTCGAGAGGTCCGTGCTGACCCGAAGGAGATCCAGCGGTCGGCGACCACCGATCTGCCCATTGGGATCCGTCATGAACTCGCGAGCCGCCGATTCGGGCCTCCACGCTCGCACCGCGAGGAACACGGCGCGAACACGCTTGAGGTACGCTACGATCCACGCGCGATCCGCGCCATAGCGCATGAGGAAGTTCACGCCGGGATGCCACAGCGCGAAAACGATGTCAGCGCTGTCGCAGTCCGCATCACTCCACCTCCGCTTCTTCGCGAGATGCGGCACGAGCAACGCGATCGTTCCCCGCGCGTCCTCGGCGGACATGTACTGCCCGGTCTCCACTGCTGTCTTCATACGACAACCCTCCAAATAATCCCCACCAAACTACTTCCCAACATCAGGAAGTGCTGCGATGAGCATAACAAATGAAAAGCGAAGAAACAAGGGCGCGTATTGACAAATCGCGCACCGGTTTGCTATATTGAAAGTACAAATGGCTTCGGCCCGACTTCGCCGCAAGGCGAAGGAAAAAAAGAAAAGCTCAAGGCAGCAACGCCTTGAGCTTTTCTTTTAATCGCGCGAAGTCCGATTCAGGAATCATTCCGATACAACGGCTCATCCGTCGAGCATCAATAAGGCGAATCTGCGAAAGTATAGCTAAGCTCTGGATGCCATCTATAAATGAAAAACGGTAATAATATTTATCAGTCTTCGCATCGCTTTTTTTATGGGACTTCGTGAGTGGCACAGCCCAGAAAATTTCGTTGTTAAATTTCCGCACAACAAGAACCGGGCGCAAAAATTCTTCCTTGGTCCCATCCTGCTCAAAGCCGACATTGGCGCCAAGATAACAAAACCAAATTTCCCGCTCATGAAAAAATGGCGGCCGTAATGTATTAATCTGCTCTTTCTTGCGATGCCACGCTTGAAAATCTTTTTCCATTAAAAACTAGAACTCCGCGAGAATCACTACCTCTGATTTCTTCACTTCTAAAATCCCGCCCACAACGGGAATCGTTTCTTTTGTACCGTCCGCTTTTTCAATCACAATGTCCCCAGCCATGAGCGGCGTGATAAGCGGAATGTGTTCGGGCAAAATCTGCATGCGCCCCTTCACTGCCGGCACGGAAACCGATTTTGCTTTGCCCACAAACACTTCTTTGCTTAATGAATAGATGGAGAGTTGCAACATGGCGGTTAGGGTTTAGCGGTTAGGGTTTAGGGTGAATGTGTCAGGGTTGTCAAGCGTTCAAACGCTAAACGCTACACCCTAACCGCTAAACGCTCTGTGATTACACTTCCTCAATTCCTCCCTTCAAGTAGAATGCATCTTCCGGCTTGGCATCGTGCTTGCCTTCAATGATTTCGCGAAAGCCGCGGATGGTGTCTTCACGCGGCACATATTTGCCGGCGCGGCCGGTGAAGGCCTCGGCAACGGAAAACGGCTGCGACAGGAACCGCTGCATGCGCCGTGCGCGCGACACAATCAACTTGTCGGATTCGGAAAGTTCTTCCATGCCGAGAATGGCGATGACGTCTTTCAATTCTTTGTAGCGCTGCATCAGCTGCAACGCCTGCTTCGCGACCGCGTAGTGCTCCTCGCCGACAATGCGCGGATCAAGCGCGGAAGACTTAGAGAACAACGGGTCAACTGCCGGATAAATGCCGAGCTGGGAAAGTTCGCGCGACAAAACGACGGTGGAGTCCAAATGGCTAAAGGTGGTGGCCGGAGCGGGGTCGGTAATATCGTCCGCCGGAACATAAATCGCCTGCACCGAGGTGATAGAACCGTTCTTTGTTGAGGTGATGCGCTCCTGCAACGCGCCCATGTCCGTGCCGAGCGTCGGCTGATAGCCCACGGCGGATGGCATGCGTCCCAAGAGGACCGACACTTCCGATCCCGCCTGCACGAAACGGAAAATGTTGTCAATGAAAAGCAGAATATCTTTATGCTTCTCGTCGCGGAAGTATTCCGCCATGCGGAGCGCCGCCAAGGCGGTGCGAAACCTGGCGCCGGAAACTTCGTTCATCTGGCCGAATACAAGCGCGGTATTTTTAAGCACTCCCGATTCTTTCATTTCGCGATACAAGTCGTTGCCCTCACGTGTGCGCTCGCCAACTCCGGCGAACACCGAATATCCGCCGTGCTTCACCGCGGTATTATGAATAAGCTCCTGGAGCAACACGGTTTTACCGACTCCGGCGCCGCCGAACAAACCGATCTTTCCTCCCTTCAAAAACGGGCACAGCAAGTCAATAACTTTAATGCCCGTTTCAAAAAGTTCCGGCTCCACTTTCTGGTCCTTCAAGGCCGGCGCTGCCTGATGGATTGATGCGCGCTTCACGGATTTCGGCAGTTCGCCCAAACCGTCCACAACCTCGCCGAACACGTTGAACATGCGGCCAAGAATCTCGTCGCCGATAGGCACCTCAATTGTCCGGCCGGTGTCAATCACTTCCATATGCCGCCGAAGCGCATCCGTTGTATCCATCGCGAGGGTACGCACACGATTCCCACCCAAATGCTGCGCAACCTCCAAAATCAAGGTCTTTCCTCCCTCAATCGCAACCGTCAACGCGTTATTTAACGGCGGAAGGTTCTCGCTAAACTCCACATCCACGACCGGCCCAGTAATTTGTATAATTGTTCCGTTTTTCATATTTTTATATTTTGTTTTATGTAAGATTGCTTCGCTTCGCTCGCAATGACAATCCGTTCTTTCTTATTTCTTACTTCTTACGTCTTACTTCTTTTATGCCGCCATCGCGTCCTTCGCTGATGCCATTTCGACCAACTCTTGCGTGATGCTTTCCTGTCTGGCTTTGTTCAATGCTTGCTGCAGCGTCTTCATAATATTCTCCGCGTTCTCCGTCGCGCTCTTCATCGCCACCATGCGCGCGGCGTGCTCAGATGCATTTGATTCAAAAATAAGGTGCAGCACTTCCACCTTGACGAGCGCCAGCACTAGCGTTTCAAAAATCTTTTGGTACGACGGCTCAAATTTATAGTACTGCTCCGGTTTTTCGTCAACGCGTGTAAACTCCGCGTGCAAGCCGGTTTTCGGCACAATGCCGCGTACAATTTTTTCAAGCTCCGGAAGCGTTAATGGCAACACCTCATGAAACTCCACCTTCTGCACCAGCGCGGAAATAAATGTCGTGGAGCAGAACACAATTTTCGTGTACGCACCCGATTGATATTGCGCAATAAGCCAATTAAACACGGGCTCCGCGTCGTAAATGGTCGTAATTTCGGAAAAATTTGTAAAGGCAAAGGGCATCGTCACGCTGCGTTTTGCAAAATATTCTTTTGCCTTGCGGCCGATGGGAAGTATGTGCAGCACCTCTGCAGCGCGGTGGGAATCAACAAACTTCATCGCCGCGCGAAGCACACCGCTGTTATACGCGCCGCAAAGTCCGCGGTCCGAAGTAACAACCACCAGGCAAATTTTCTCCGGTCCGTCATGCGATCCGAAGTACGGACTCGTAAGCTCCGCGCGCAGCGCGTATTGCAACACGTTTCGCAACAGCGCCAATGCTTTTTTGGCATATGGACGGGCGCGCATCGCGACGCCTTCGGACTTGCGCATTTTTGCCGCCGCGACCATCTGCATCGCGCGCGTAATCTGCTTGATGTTCGCCGTCACGCGAATTTTATTTTTAAGTTGATGTTTAGAAGCCATACCTTTCTTACTTCCTACTTCTTATGTCTTACTTCTTTACGACAAACCTTGGCATGAAGTCGGCCAACACGGCTTTGAGCTTCGCCTCGGTTGCGTCGTCAAACGCCTTTGTTTCGCGGATACTCTTCAAAATGTCCGGGTGCCGGTCGCGCAAATGCGCGCGAAGCTTCAACTCCGCCTCGCGCACGGACGTGAGAGGCAGCTCATCCAAAAATCCGCCGATGCCCATATAGAAGACACAGGTCTGTTCTTCAAACGGCATCGCGTCGTATTGCGGCTGCTTCAAGAGTTCGGTAAGGCGCTGACCGCGGTCAATACGCTTGCGCGTCGCCTCGTCCAAATCCTGCGCGAACTGCGAGAACGCCGCGAGCTCTTCAAACTGCGCGAGTTCAAGCTTTAATTTTGACGCGACTTTCTTGATGGCTTTCGTCTGTGCCGCGGAACCGACGCGCGACACCGAAAGACCGATGTTCACGGCCGGCCGCTGGCCCTTCGCGAACAAATCATTTTCAAGATAAATCTGACCGTCGGTGATGGAGATGACGTTCGTCGGAATGTACGCGGACACGTCGCCCAACTGCGTTTCAATAATCGGAAGCGCGGTTAAGGATCCCCCGCCTTTTTCCTTCGTCACTTTTGAGGCGCGCTCCAGCAAGCGGGAGTGGAGATAGAAAATATCGCCCGGGTATGCTTCACGTCCGGACGGACGGCGGAGCAACAGCGCCATCTGGCGCCACGCCCACGCGTGCTTGGACAAGTCGTCGTAGATGATCAACGCGTCGCGGCCCTTATCGCGGAAGTACTCGCCGATACTGCATCCCGCGAACGGCGCGATGTACCAGAGCGATGCCGGGTCCGCTGCGCCGGCGACAACAACAATGGTATATTCCATCGCCCCGCGCGATTCAAGTTCTTTCACGATGCCGGCAACTTTTGAATATTTTTGTCCGATGGCAACATACACGCAAATCGGCCGGGTCTCCTTCGGTTCATTCAGCTGGCTCAAAATGGCGTCAATCGCAAGCGCGGTTTTTCCGGTCTGGCGGTCGCCGATGATCAGTTCGCGCTGACCACGACCAATCGGAATCGTTCCGTCAATCACTTTAATTCCGGTCGCGAGCGAAACGTTCACCGGTTCACGGTCAATGACCGGGGGAGCCGGACGTTCAATCGGCAAGTATGTTACTTTAGATTCATCAAAACTACCCTTACCGTCCAAGGGGATCCCGACGGGACTGACGACGCGGCCCAGCAACGCCTCCCCCGTCGGAACAGAAAGCACCTGCCCTGTTTTATGTACAAGGTCGCCTTCGTGAATATGTTGAAAATCGCCAAGCACCACCGCGCCCACGCTGTATTCTTCAAGATTCAAAACCAAGGCAGGCGTCGCGGTTTTTTTGGAACCCTCCGGCCACGGCTCAATCAAAACTTTTTCCGACATCATTGCCCCGCGCAATCCTTCAATCTGCACGATGCCGTCCGCAACGGAAACCACGCGCCCGACTTCCTCACTTTTAGCGCCAAGCTCCGTCCCCTCCAGCTCCGCTTTTAAAATTTGTACAATATTGTCTTCGGTCATATAGAATTTTTATACTCAGTCATTGCGAAGCCGATAGCAGTCGGCTGCGGCAATCTTACATTATCGTGAGATTGCTTCGCTGCGCTCGCAATGACCCCTACTCCCGTAACCGTTGTAATTTATTTGTTATTGTTCCGTCGACCAAGACGTCGCTACCAAGACGGAGTGCGACTCCGCCGATAACGCGCGGATCAATACGTTCCGCAACCACATATCCTTTTGCCTTCAAACGCGTTTCAAGTTTTTTCCGTGCCGCGCTGCCAAGCGGCCGCGCAACGACGACTTCTGCCACGACGCCATCCCGCGCCGCCCACAACCGTTCAAATTCCTTCACGACCTTGCCGGCGATTTTGAGGTCATTCGCGCGCTTCAGCATTTTTTTGAAGTTCGCAACGCGCATCGCAACCGCTTTAGGCGATGCATCCCGCAACGCTTCCACGAGCAGCCGCGCGTATACTGTTGTTTTGTGCTGAATAGCCGGCATAAATGTAATTCTGTCATTGCGAGGGGCGACAGCAGTCGCGCCCGCGGCAATCTTACAATATCCTCTTTATGACAATGTTTTAATCACTTCCTCAACCGCACGCTCATCGTCTTCCGGCGTAACCCTCCGCGCAAGGATTTTCTCCGCAACCATAAGCGCCGCCGTGCGGATATCCGCTTTCGCGTCATTCAACGCGTCACGCGAAACAGTCGCTGCCTGGGCTTTTGCTTTTAAAAGCATGTCCTCGGCAACCACCTTCGCTCGTCCTTCCACTTCGTGCAAGCGCGCTTCCGCTTGCGCCTTCGTCGCTCCCATTAACTTTTCCGCCTCCGCATCAGCGCGAGAAAGAATCTCTTTGCGCGAAATGTCGGCGCGCGCAATTTCCTTTTGCGCCTCCTCATGCATCGCCAAACCTTTTTCAATGGTGGATTTGCGATCCTCAATCATGCGCACAATCTTCGGAAACACAAAGCGCTTGAGGATCCAAAACACCACCAAGAAATTGAATGCTTGGGCAAAGAGTAGCTTTCCGTTAATACCGAGTTTTGCGAATAATTCCATGTGCTATGCTCTACGAATTTAAGTTTGTCATTGCGAAGCCGATAGCAATCGGCTGTGGCAATCCTACAATAATGTAAGGTTGCTTCGCTCCGCTCGCAATGACAGCGATCTCTACGCGAAAAGAATAATGAGCGCCACAACCAACGCGTAGATGGCGATAGCTTCAATGAAAGCGGTCGCCAAAATCATCGCCGGCTGGATTTTTGACGATGCCTCCGGATTCCGTCCGATGGCTTCCATCGCTTTTGTCGCGAGCTTACCGATGGCAGTCGCTGACGCAAGCGCGCCAAGACCGATTGCAATCGCCGCGGCGATATATTTTACCATTGCTGCATCCATAATGTGAGATTTGTTTAATGGTTAATGAATAATAGTGTTCGACCTGATTGTATTCCTTCGACAGGCTCAGGAAATAACATCACTTACTCCCTGAGCTTGTCGAAGGGCTACATATATTTAATGCGCGAGAACCGCGTGTGTTTCATGCGATTCATGCGTCTCCGTAGCAAACTTGATGAATATGAGCGTAAGCATAGCAAATACCAGCGCCTGAATAAAGCCCACAAAGATTTCAAGTAACAGAAACGGCGTTGGCGCGAAAAACGGTGCCAAATTCATGATGATGAGCAAGAGCACCTCGCCGGCAAATACATTGCCGAATAACCGGAAAGAAAACGACATCACCTTCGCGAACTCCCCCACTAATTCCAAAATGCCGACAAAAAAATGGATCGGTCCTTCGCGGAAATTAAAGAACTTGCTCCAGTGCCCCCACGCGCCCAATTTTTTCATTCCGTAGATCTGGATAGCAACGACCGATACAAGCGCCAGCGCAAGCGTGGTATTCAAATCGCTGTTTGTGGACCGGAAAAACGGCACAAACTCCTTCACGCCCTCCTTCATCTCATAAAAACCGATGGACCCGACGCCGGGCAAAATGCCGAGCCAGTTATTAAACAGAATAAAGAAAAAAATCGTGGCGATGAACGGAAGATACTGCTTCGCGGCCGCGCGGCTCCCCAGCGTCTCCTCCATAAAATCCAGAATGCCGCCAATCAAGATTTCCGCAACATTCTGCCCGCTCCGCGGAATAATTTTCAGCGACCGCGCGATAAGCAACGCCGTAAGTCCAACAATGACCGAAACCACAAGTCCCAGCGCCAAACTGTTGACGAGCGGGAATTCGCCGATATGCAGCAGTACCTCCGGTTTTAAGCTGACATGAAGTTCCATTTGCTACGAATTATATAAAACCTGCTCCAAAAATGCAACGGGCTCGCAACTTGCATTTTTTCTTTGCCCGTGCTATCATTGCATTTAGCAACGGGTAGTCTCTATCTTATCCGATAGTTCTTTTGAGGTAACACCCATGTTGGCGATCATCACGCTCTCGAACTGGGACATCGTGGGTCTCGCCGCGCTCCTCGCGCTCTACCTCAGCCTCAACGTGAGGAATTGGGGAGAGCGGTCGGTCCAGCGCCTCGTGCTCGTGCGCGTCCACTACAAGGACGGCACCCACGAGGACATCATCTCGTTCCCCTGGCATCTGAAGGATCTCTTCAGCACGCTCGAGAAAAACCCGCTGAAAAAAGAGCTCTCTGCATACCTTCGGTTTCGACTGAGCTCGTGGTACCTTCCCGCTCGCGAGGTCGAGTGGGTGGACCTTCACCGCTTCCGCGCCGACGGGTGGTGGAACGGCGACGCCAGTCTTCGTAACCAGTTCCGACTGGAGAAGACGCTCTGGAAGCCGGGCGTCAGATACTGGACCGGCAAGTAAGCGTGCACCGCAAACGCCCGCAAAATCCGAACCGCCACTCTCGCGTCAGCGAGGGCGGCGGTTCTTCTTTTTTTGTCCTAGTTTACTAGTTACCAGTTCACTGATTTCCTGATATCCCCTTCCTCATCTTCGCCGCCACTAAAACCCCGCCGATAAACAGCAGTAACGATGTCGTGGCGGAGATCATGCAATAGGCGCAGATTTCATGAAGCACAAAAAATTGGAGATACACGAACCATGCGGAGGCGAATAGTCCGGTAACGGAAAGCGCCGCCGCCGCGATCATAAAACGGAAATTTCTTGTATATAACGCGGCAACCGCAAGCACGACGATGGCGAGATAATACGCGATGCCAAACGCCGCAACGGGAATCCCGGCAAACACCGAGTACACGCTTGCAAGCACATTGTCGCAACCCGTACCGATAAGACATGTGCCCGATGCAAGCGAAAAATGCCGGAAGGTGAGATACGTCGCGTCTGTAAGGCCGATGACTCCCAGCGTCAAAAAAGAAAGCATGAGCCAGCGTGGAACACCGACATTTCCTTCCGCGTTCGTTGTTTCTTTCGGTTCCATTTGCCAACAGTATAACTACTATATATAGAGAGTGCAATAAACAAACCTCTACGGCCCGTGTGCGCTCGCGCTGTTTTGCGGATTTGGGGTAAGCTGCACCGCGTTATGATCAACACTCGCGCCGTCAGGAACTTCAGTCCACGACAGTTCATCAACTTTCGCGGCCGAAGCATCGTACAGCACAACACCGTTATTTTTGACCAGAGAATATGAGGCGGCCCACGTCGCGTCGGACGTGACTGCATCCGTATATCCGCCGTCGTTCACCAGCAAAAAATAGCCGTGGCCCGCGATGGTTTTCCCTTCTAAACGCGTAGCCGAGACAAACGAGGACTCCGTACCGGTGGAAGATTTCTTTTTGAGTGACCACCCCGTCATAGCAACGGCGGAATCTGCCGGATTATAAAGTTCAACAAACGCATGCGCCATGTTGCTGGTGATGCCGTAGCGAACTTCCGAGATAACGATATGCGTCACCGATGATGAAGTTGGCGCCACGACCGGCGCGGTTGTTGGTGTAGTATTTACAAAGGTTGAATTGTCATTTACGCCACGCGGACTATTTTCCGCCTTCGGTGTTCCCAAAATGCCGCCGATATTCAATGCGGTTGAAGTGTACCAAGAAAAGTCCGACGCGCGCTCCATTGTCCGGCGTTCCGCAGCATTCCCCGCCGGCCACGGTAGCCCAAGCGCCTCATCGTGCAACAGACAGTTCGTATCAAACAACCGCACACCGTCGCTCGTGTTTCCTAATGCGCCGGTATAAATGATGTCCGCACTAATGCCCGGAACCGTATCATCGTTCGTACGCTCAAGGAGCAGCAATCCACCCTGCACCACAATCGTATGCGCCGGCATCGTCACATGAATCTGTTCACCGGAATCAATAAGCTGCCAGCCGGAAATATCCAGCGTGCCTCCGGAAACATTTTTAAGCTCCATCCACTCATCACTTGAGCTGGTCACACTTCCCATCCACGCGATTTCGTTGAACGTCAGCAAACTATGCGATGGCGTTTGTCCGGTTGAGTAATGACACGGTGCCGCTGTTTCTGAAGGAGCCGGTTCCGAGGTACCACTAGACGAAACTGCCGGTAACAAAAATCGCGGCGGCTTCGGCGGCGCCAAGCTGGGACGCGACATTCCCGGTTCAAGCGCCGGCTCGGACGGTGCTGATTTTCCGGCTACCGCGCCCGGTTTCACGATCGACGTTATCGGAGTGGTGCTGGGAGCAGTTTTCTGCTCCGGTGCCGGAACACTCATCGGTTGCGGTACTGTTTGAGCTGAAGTCTGCGGCGCTACCGCGGCCGGCTCAGATTTTGCAACACGCCGCGAAGCACTTTTTACTGGCGCCAGGGCACTATCTGTCCGCACAGCAATAGGAATGGCCGCAACTTCGTGCAATCCGTCGGAAGAAACACGCTCTACCGCACTTCCGAAAAGTCCCCGAATCGTCTGCAGCGCCTCCGCGAAAACATACTTCGGTGCCGCCGGAAAAAACGCGCCATCATTTGTTAACTGCTGCATCGGCTTCGGCAATATACCGGCAACTCCCGCCCCGACGATGACAACTACAAATGCCACTGTTAAAAAAATAAAAACGCCCAGCGGGGCGAATCCATTCATGTGCGAGTTTGTGTTCATACCATCAGCGTACGGATTGAAATGTTCTCTGTACCCTATCAAGCCCGCCGTATGCCCGTCAACCTCCGCATCACAAGTGATTTACAATAATGTCCACTATCACACCCGATCGGGCGTGATAGTGGACATTCAGATTCACACAAAAATGTTTGAGCTCCAGCCGAAGCCGGAGCTCAAATGCGAACGTACACGATCAGTTGATGCTATCCTTCTCGCCTGCCGAGGAGCTGGAACTTGTCATCTACGCGACGGATAGCAAGCGCCATCTTCACGTCGCGCGTCGGGACAAGCACCACGACGCCTGCGTGATTGGTCCACTCCCCATGAATGATGCCAAACGACCGACACTCCATCTGTACGCGAAGATAATCAGTGGAAGCCGTCCGGGCAACCATCGACTTGGGATCCACGGTGAGCATCCACTCCCAAGCGACTTCGCGAGGAACGTTGCCGTCGATCACCTCCCAGTCCATGAAGTCGGTGCCCATGAGCACTCGTCCTTTCTCCAGCGCTATCGCGCTCATACGAATCTCCTTTCTGATGCTATTGCATCGTACGACTGATTAACCGGAACACAGGCCCATGACGGACGATGACGAACACCTTGTGCGCGGTCGGTTCCACATTGACGACGACCGCCGCGCCATCACGCCAGTGTGCGTCCAATGCGTGAACATTCCTTGCGCACGCATCCTCCGACAGATTCCGGAGTACCCGATACTCCATCGGCGCGCCATCATGGCCGAGCGGCGCGCCCAATGCCCGCGCAAAGACATACCCAAGCACCACGTCGCGGGGCAAATCGTCATCCACGATACCCCACACGGCGAGATCCGGATTCTCCACGACCTCGCCGAGCTTGAATTCCGATGACTGCATCGGCGTATCTCCATTGCGACCACCGAACACTGCTCACATACTCGCACAGAAAAAATACATCGTCAATCAGAGGTAAAATGCGTAACCCCATACACGGTTGTATGGGGTTAGCGAGAACGATTGACACGCTCCATGACGGACGCGACGAAGCGCGCAACAACGCGCATCGCGCGCCAACGTGCCTCCGTGCGCGCGGCGCAGTACTGCTCAATGGCCGCGTACCATCGCGTGGGACGCAGGCGGTAGTTCCAGCACGTACCCAGAATATCCGTCCAATGCCACAGGCAATCCTCAGGATTGTTTGGGTGGCCTTTCTCCTTGAACCCCCCCCCCAGCACCACACCGCCAATGGACACAAGCCCGGCAGTGCTCGCGTTGAAATGCGCGCTGAGCGGTTTTGACCGCCCGCCACTCGCTGCGCTCCTCCGGCGTCAGCGCATTCTTCGGCTTCTGCACCGCCCCTTCGCGGAGGCGACGGCGAACCGGATCGATATGATCCGCATCCATCGAAAACTCCTCCACAAAAGGATTTGTCTACTATTAGTATAACAGAAAGGAGGTGATCGCCTAGGCAACCACCTCCTCGTCGTATGTAAGCACTACTACTACGGCAGCCCCGCGATAATGCCACGGAGCAACTCGCCACGCTTCGTCGTGTATTCGGGAGTCGCAACGTACTTCATCCCGTCATGAGCGATGGAAACAAACGAGAGTCCCACCGCCTTTGTCGCCGGGTAAAGCGCCGCGATGGTCGCCTCGGGAAGGATGCTCGTCACGGCGACATCGGCGCTCAAAAGGCTCATGAGCGAAATGTCACCCGAAAGGATCGGGACCAACGGGCCCCGCACCATTGCGACGCCGCCTCCGTAGATGCGGAGTCCGACGCTCTTCCCCACTTCGCACGCCAAGTGCTGCAGTTTAGGATCCAACACCCGCTCCGGTTCGGGCTTCTCGTCCGCCTCAATCGGCATATTCGGTGCGAATTTGTCCGAAAACCCGCTTGTGACAACAATGTCACCGATCCTCACCGTGTCACGGAAACTCGCCGCGGCGCTCGTAAGGATGAACGTGTCGCACCCCATTTTCCGGAGCATCTCAATCTGCAGCCGCGCATAGAATGCGTACTCCGGATGCGCCAATGCCTCACTGATATGCATGCGACCCTTCAAGACCAGCACTTCCTTGCCGGCGACGTGGCCGTATTCCACCACGCGCTTGTGTTCCGGGAGCTCTTTCAGTCCCGAAAAATCCATGAGAATCGGCCGGCGACGCCAGTCCTCGTTAGGCACCAGGAAGAAAGAGTGTTCCGGCTGCATGAGGGACGCATCGCCCCAACCGGCGCCGCCAAGGACCACGCAGACACGAGGCGCCACGGGATCCTTGCAAATGCCCCAGTGGTCCATGATGGTCACGGCATTACGCTCCGCCCTTGCTTCGTGTTCCGAACTGCGACGATACATCACTCACCTCCTGCTTTTGCAATTGGTTCTGATACTGCTTTTAATATAGGACGCTGAAGCTCCTCACGTCAACGACAACACGAGTACTACCGCTTCCCTACTTTTTCATACACCGCGGAAGAAATACTGCGCACAACGCCTACAAGCGCATCGGTATTCGCGCCCTTCGTCATCACACACAAAAGATAGGGGTGCTCGGGATAATACACGATGCCGCAGTCATGGAATTCGCGTACGCCAAGATTCGTGTCACGCACTACAACGCCGCGTTCGCCGAATTTATGCGCGACGGGTATTCCCTTAGGGATCCCACCACCCAGTCCGTCCGTGAATGTCGTCTGCGTCAGCAGCGACAGCGCCTGCTGCGAAAGCGTGCGCCCGACATACGCCGCATTATAAAGAATGCGGAAAAAAATACCATATTCCTTCGGCGAAAGCGCTCGGATTTGCGCGTCCACGTCCGACACGCTGACATCCAGATCGCCATACACCTTCAGCAATTCTTGTTTGTTAAGGTTGGCAAACAGCAGCTCATACGCGTTATTGTCGGAATGGATAATCATGGAGCGTATAAGCTCGTCAACGGTATATGATTTGCCGCGCACAATGCCGCCCTCGCTGTGAAAAGTTTCCATCGCGTTAAAATCCTGACCGTCATACAACAGCGTATGCGACAACGTGTCGCGATCGGTGCGGGCGAGTTTATAATATGCGGTCATGACGGCAACTTTTAAGAGGCTCGCAGGCGCAAAACTATCCGTTTCTCGGATTCCGAACCATCCGCCGCTCGTCAAGTCGCGGAAATACAACGACACCTGGGAAGCGCGCTTATTGAGATACGCGACATCAATCACGGACTGCGCCGCGCTTTGAATTCCCCGGAATTCGGATGCATCGCCGGTTTCGGACGACTGACATGCCAAAAGGGGTCCGATAAGGCTGTCGGGTGATGAGTGTTCGCGCAGTTGCGCATCGGGCGCGTTAGGGCGTTGCGAAGCGGCCCGTGCCCAAAAAAACAATGCCGCGGCAACGATACCAATCAAAAATGCCCATGCAATCCTGATAAAAAATTGCCGACGCGTAAAATCGTAACGAGCTGTGGATAAATGAGGACCGGCCATACGCCCGAAAAGATGCGTTAATCAAACACTCCCGCCTTCGCGCGCATCGCAATCTCGTCGCGCAGCATATCCGCGTGCGCGCGTTCCGCTTCCAACATTTTTTGGAGCGCCGGCAGACTGTGGCACTTTGCCGCTTCGGCGTCCGCTATGCAATGATTTTCCAACCGCCGCACCGCGTCCAGCGTCGCAAGAAACAACTTCACTAAATCATAATTAATATTTTTCATATGTTATATATTGTACCACGCGCCACCGCCATGTTGGCAACAGGCATACAACACCCGTATGATAGACGTATGAACACAGGAGCAAAAACTTATATTCTACTGGGCATTCTCGCAACGGGGCTCACGCTCCGCCTCATCAATCTCGGGCTTCCGGACATTGCAACGGATGACGCGCTCTATTCGCTGCGCTCCATCGGCTACATTGACTACGTCGCCTCCACCAACAAACAATCAACGCCAATCTCGTGGTTCCCGGTTCCGCGATGGTGGCAACACCTTTCATTTCATGACGCGCCGCCGTTCGTTTTTATGGCGCAGTGGATATCGTTTCAACTGTTCGGCGATAATGCCGTTGCCGTGCGGCTACCGTTTGTCGCCGCGGGCATGCTCGCCGTTTACGCGGCATACCTTTTAGGAACGCTCGCCGCCGGAAGTGCCGCAGGGCTTGTTGCCGCCGCGGCGCTTGCGATTTCCAATTACGCCATCTGGATCTCGCGCATCGGATACCTGGAAGGATTCCTCGTTCCGGAAATTATTTTTGCGCTGTACTTTTTCATCAAAGCCAAAAGCGCCCCGAAAAACTATCGGTGGTGGGGAATTGCCGTTGCCGCGGGACTGCTCACCAAATACACATTTCTTTTTATGGGACCGGTGTTCCTCATCGCGCTACTCACCTGGCAGCGGCGTGCGTGGAAAGAAAAGTGGTTTTATGCCGGATGCGCGGTAATACTCATCCTCATCTCTCCCGTCATCATCTACAACGTGATGATGCTTCAAACGCGCGGACATCTTGACGCGGCGCTTTCAACGCTCGTCGGACAAAGCCCGGAAGATTTCAAAGGACTGACGCGCGGGGCGTCAAAAAATCTCAACATCGCCGCGATCGCGGGAACGCTTATGGCGCGCAACGCAAGCATGGGATTCATCGGGCTATTGCTCGCCGCGCTTCTTACTGCGGGCATTGACGCATGGAAACGCCGGGAAGCGCGCGCGCCATATGCACTATTGGCACTCGGCGGACTATGGGCGTTAATCATGCTTGGCGTTACGTCCGGCGATGACCATTTCGGAACCGTACTCCTGCCGTTCGCGGCGGTCGTGATGGGCGCAGGCATTGCGCGGCTATGGCAATCCGCCGCCGCGAATAACAGAACAAAAACAATGCTTGTCGCGGTTGTAGCGCTTACGGGATTGTGGGAAGTAAGTTTTGCCGCGCAAAGCCAACTGATAACCTCGCCGCTCATTACGCATCCCTTCCTTATCGCCAAGAATGTCCCCTCGTTCGCGGGGTTCGCCGCGTTGGAGTCATATGTCAAAAACTTTTATACCGAACATCCCGAACTCTCCACTATCGTCATTTTTTCCGAAGAGCCGCAGCTTGCCGCGTACCAGGAAACACGCATTCGCGCGGCACTCACAAAAAATCCCACGCAGCCGATCCAAGCACACCTTTTAGTTTTTGACGACCGCATACAATGGTTTCCATGGGTATGGATTTTCGAACGCCGCCGTCTCTACAATTTCGCGCCGATTCATTCACTAACACAGTTTTCAAAGGCCATCCGGGAAAAAGGAGCGGATTTCTACCGCACGCTCGGATTTACCGACGTCACCATCATCACGGCGGCGAACGAACGCGTCATGACGGCGACGGCAGCGAGTGACGCACGCACACGTGCCGTAGAGGAAATTGCGCGCGCCGCATCTCCGATAGATGAAATAAAAAACACGCGCGGAAAAATTATATTTAAAGTTTTTCGCCTCGCCATATAGCATGAACTTCTTTACCAAACATCGCGTTATCATCGCGCTCACCTGCATCGTCATCATCGGCGCCGCCTTCCGGCTCTGGAATTTGGGCGCCGCGGAATTGACGTTTGACGAGGGACTCTATAGCTTCCGATCCATCGGCTATCTGGACTATCTGGAAAGCGCGGCGCAGCCGACTCCGGTGCAATGGTTCGGCGCGACACCGCTCCCGTGGTGGACACATCTCTCGTTTCACGACCACCCGCCGCTGTTCTTTCTGATCCAGCACATCTTCTTCGCGATGTTCGGCGACACACTGCTTGTCGCGCGTCTCCCTTCGGCGCTCGCCGGCATCGCGTCAATACTGCTCGTCTTTTTTGTCGTCCGTCGCTTGTGCAAAAATGTTTTTCCGGCGCTCATGCTCAACGGCCTTTCCGCGCACGACCTCGCGGGGCTTATTGCCGCGGCGCTCACGAGCGTCAACTTCGCGCACATTTTTATTTCGCGCCTCGCGATGATGGAATCCGTGCTTGTTTTTTTTATCCTCTGGAATATCCTTGCCTTTCTACGATTTATGGAAAACCCGCGCCGATGGATCGCATTCGGAGCGACCTTCGGTTTGGTACTCCTCACCAAATACGTCGGATTTTTCTTGGCCCCCGCCTACCTCGCAATTATCGCGCTGCAACAACCGGTACTGTTTAAACATTGGCGCGTGTATGCGGCCGGAGGGCTCGCCATACTGCTCTTCTCTCCGGTTGTTACCTACAATCTGGAACTCTACAAAAACTTCGGCCACTTTGATCTGCAATTTTCATACCTGCTCGGAAAAATGCCGCCGTATTGGCAGGGCGAGTCAGGAAAAACTCAGGAACCGTTCTCGCATATTTTAATGAATCTTCGCGCGCTATACTCGCCGTTACTGCTACTCCTTGGAACCGCGGGGATCATACTTGCGGTTACGCTACGCCGTGCCATGCCTACCGGCAGGCAGGCGCGGAACACGCTGTCGCTCGTAATTTTTTTTGCCGTTAGCATCACACTCTTACTCGTAGCCACCGGCTCTGCTCCGCGATTCACCGCACTTTATATTATTCCGCTGATTCCGCTTGCAACGCTCGCCATACTCATATGCGCTGAGCGATTTCCGAAGCCGGCACTCATCGTCGCGGCGTTCGGAATCATCATTGCAAGCGAGACGGCGTTTACCATAAAAACGGGGTTTACTGATACTCCGAACTACGGCATTGCACAGCTTGACCGGTATCTGGACGGCGTCTTTGGCAATGCGCGGCCGGCGAATATCCCTCGGCATCCCAACCCGACGCTGAACAGCGTCATACAAACGTACACGCGAGTACTTCCGGCGACACTTCCCCCATCCGGAATCATTTACGACGACAACCTTTCCGTCGGACCGATGCTCTGGCTCTTCGCGCGCCGGCAATATTACCACGGCACCCCAATCATGCCCGCAAGCGCGTTTCTTGAAGCGAAAAAACAAGGGGGAACCGCGATGTTTAAAAATGTTATACTGTATTTCGTCAAAGCCGGAGATGCCGCGCCGTTAAAGCACGTGCATAATCCGTCCGCGGACGATCTCCAAACCCTGATCCAAAACGCCGGGAAAAAAGACGCGGATGTTACGGTGCGCGACGATAGCGGAACGGTTGCGTTTAAGGTCTACGCGTTTACCGGACAGTAGAATGTTTGCGTATTACCTGTCCGGGTAACACTTCTTACAAAGATCATAGCCCGCGGAACCCGGCGATCCGGCATAGGAACAAGAAGGGGTGCTGGAAAAATTAGCGCAAAGCTCCGGTGTGGCGGGAACTTCATATGATGATCCGCCGGGAGCTTGGGGATACTCTTGCGTTTTGTATTGAGGAGCGCTGTATGCGGGAACCTGCGGCGGTTGATACTGCTGTTGATACTGGTCGGCGCTGGGACGCTGCTGATATTGCTGCTGAGAAGAATCGCCTTCCCCTTGCCCGCCGATATCATATCCGGGAACAAATTTTCCACCCGGACAGTTTTCCGGATTATCCCGGCAATACGCTTCTTCTGCTTTCCGGCAACTTTCCGGATTTTTTCGGCAATAAGCTATACAACCCGGCAAATTATCTTTCAATTCAGGAGGCGAGGAGATGCAACTATGCGCGCCTTGCTTCCCCGGATTGGAACATGCATCCGGGTTTTCTTCGCAAAATTTCCGGCACTCTTGCTGACTCTTGCAGCCACCAGGTCCGCCGCCGAAATTTCCTCCGGGGATCCCTCCCTGATTTGCGCCGGGCAACCCTCCGCCTTGCCGAACTCCGGAAAAACTGCCGCCGCCAATATCGCCGCGATCTTCAGCGGTGCACACGCCTTTATGTTTTACTCCGCCACGCCTGTCAGCATGGCAATCGTTCGTCAAGCTCGTGCCGTCATTTGTGCAGACCGGGTCAGCAATATCGGAACAATCCTGTTTTCCGCACGGACCCTCATGAAGAATTTGCACGCCTTGCTGTTCGGCATGACATCTATTAAAATACGTCGTTTCTCCGGGTGAGGCACCCTTCCCATTAACTCCACAGACATATACGGCAACTGCTCCGGGAACAATACCGCACTCAGCAAACGCATCATGTTGTTCGCCACTGCCCCGGTCACCACTTGGCGGTCCAAATCCCTGGCATTCTGCTTGATGATCTTTACAATACGTTTGGCATTCTTCTTGGCTTTTGCATCCACCGGGGCCGCTAAATCCGCCAGCTCCGCCACTGGGTCCTGAAAATTCTCCCTCGAGTCCGTTTTCCTTTGCCCAGCTCATGCAGTCCTGTTGATTCTGTTGGCAATACGTCGCACACTGTTCTTTCGAGTGACAGCCGCCGGGGCCTTTACCGCCGGTTTTCTTAATCATCTCCACCTCTTCCGGTTTCACAAACCCCGCCTTCACGCCGAAATCAATACACTCGTCAAGATGGCCCTCGCCATCGCAATAGGCCTCGCATGATTTTTTTGACGTGCACCCGCCGGGCGCCTCACCGCGCGCGATAAGCGGCGCTACTTTCCGCGCCTGGGCAAGCTCTTCCGGCGGCAAAAAGCCGCTTTTCTCGGCGAAGGCAAGGCATTCTTCGATGTGTCCGGCCGCTTCGCAATAATTTTCGCATGAAGCCTTTGAGGTGCACCCGCCGGGGAATGCCAATCCGTCGCTCTTCGCCTTCGCGGCGCGGCGCGCATCCGCTAATTCCTCACCGCTAAGGAAGTTATGTTTCTCGGCGAAGGCAATGCACTCGTCAATATGCGCGATGTTTTCGCAGTAGCTCGCGCAGCTGTCCGCGGAAGTACATGCGCCCGGAGTCCCTCCCCCTTTTTGCGCGTCAAAAAACTTTTTCGCGCGACTTGCATCTTCGGAAGAAAGCAGATTGTTTTTCTCTCCGTACGCGACACACGCCTCCATGTGCGCCGGGTCGTTGCAATACGCGCGGCACTCCTTTTCATTGGCGCAGCCTCCAAGCGCAGGAATCGGAGCGGTGACGGCCGCGGGCTTTGGCGCTGCAACCGGCGCCGTAACGGCGACAACCGGCTCCGCCTTCGGCACGGCCGGACGCTCGCCGAATGTCGCACCTCCTTTAGGTTTAGCAAGCGTGAAATCCTCGCGGTTTCCTTGGCAATCAATAATGTATGCGGCTAATGGAGCCGCGAAGTCGCCTCCTTCGTCCAGCGCCACGGTGTTATTCACAAACGTACGGGGACAATCCAGCTCGCCGCCATAACGGCTCTTTCCTGTAGGCAGAAGCCAAAACTCCTTAATACCCTCGGGGTCTTTCGCGGTCAGCACAAAAAGTCCCGTGAGGTCTTTTTTGAGACCGATAGAGGAATTCATGGCAACGGTTTGCGCGTACGCCGCACCGGCAGTGATCACACCCAAACCGAAAAGAAGAAAGGCGATTTTTTTTATCATAAGCAGCGGTCTACTGTCCGAACGGATTTTTATACACGTTGATAAACGGATTTGTCTCCGCCTTTTTGAAAGGGTTTGTTGTCGGCACCGCGTTCTTAATCGGGTTTTGTATTTTTTCCAACAACTGCTCGCCAAGTGGCACGACGGCCGGTACTGCAAGCGGCACCGGCATACGCCGGCTCATATAATACCAAACACCCGCGACAAGCACGAGCAGAGCCGCAACGATAATCACGTAACCTTTTTTCGCCATACCGATAGTTACGGCTGCTTATGCACCATGTTCCAAATGGAAGCGAATACCCACCCGGCAACAGAACCGACAACAAACGTCACCCCGACAAGCAGCACCGCCACTCCGAACGAAAACGGCCCGAACGTCACAGGATTGTTCACAAAATGCAGCGTAGTGATGAAGTCCAATAAACCCTGCGCCCAACCTAACGCGACAAGCACACTCCAGACCACGTGTAATCCCCCGACAAAAAGACCGAGGGTTAACGCTACTTTTTTTCGCTGTAATTCCATAATCATATATTCATTATAGCACAACGTGGGAGAACATCACGCGGCGGATCGGCGATAGCCGTACACGGCGAAGGAAATCTTCCGGATAATGTCGGAGAGATTTTCAAAGCTCGTCTTCCCCCGCGTCATCACGCAGAGCAAATACGGATTGCCGGGATCATACACGATGCCGCAATCGTGGAGCTCGCGCTTGTCATCGCCGCCCGTGTCCGCAGTGAAATCGCGCTCGCCGAACTTCTGGGCGACCGTTATGCCCTCCGGCACGCCGGCGACAATACCCTTAAACGGTTTATCGCGCGTTAAAAGCTCCAGCGCTTTTTCCGAACTCTCGCGGCTCAAGTATGTCGCGTGATACAACACCCGGAAAAAACGCGAGTAATTTTTGACGTTGATAAAGTCCGGGTCATCTCCCGCCGTCGGCACCGTCAGTCCCAAGTCAATAAACACTTCGCTCAATGCCCGGTCATCAATCGCGTCGCGGAGCAGCAGCATCGCGTTGTTATCGGAATAAATAACCATGTACTCAATCAAGTCGGCGACCGTATAGGTCTTACCGGGTTGAATAAACTTTTCCGGCTTAAAGTTTTCCTCCACGTTTACATCAACGCTGCCGGTGTAGGTAAGCGTCCGCTTCAAAACTTCGGGGTGGGATTCTGCAACTTTATAAAACGCCAGCATAATGGGAACCTTCAGTAAACTCGCCGGCGCGTACCGCGCGTTTTCATTGATCGCGGTCTGGTGGCCGCTGCTTAACTCCTTGAAATACAACGAAACGATGGTATCCGAGCCATCGGTTAATTTTTGAATCAGCCCTTTGAGCTCGGTTTCAAGCGGCCGGAACTCCGTGGACGTTGATGCGTCGGCCGCGTTGCACGCAAGGAGCGGATTGATGAGCTTATACTTATGCTGCTGGTACAAATCTTCTCCAAACGCGCCGACGCCGTTGCCTGATAACGCGAACGCGTACCCGGCGGCAATACCTACTGCGGCTCCGGCAAAAAACAACACTGCGGGAAACATTCGTCTCCCGCGCGCCGCCACCTGCGCATGTATCGTGTCACTCATGGTAAAAGTTCACGCTATCCTTCGTAATCTTTGAGCAAAATAAGGTAGTCGCCGTTAAAAATCCACTGCGCGATTTTGAAAATCCCATAGGCGATGAACGGCGCGGCAAACACATCAATGGAGTAATGCACCCGCGCTAAAAGCACGCTGACGCCGAACACCAACGACAAGCAAAGGAAAAACGCCCGGAGCGGCCGCTCGTGCCAGAAAACCAGCGCCATTAAAAATGGTAATCCCGTGTGACCGGAAAAAAAGAAATTGCCCGGAAAATTGAAAAAGTTGTAAACGCCGGAGCCGACGCCCAGCTTGAAATCAACTCCCTCCGGATAAATACCGATCTGCGTCAGCGTCATAAACACCGCGCGCACAACGATAAAAAGCGCGGTAACTTTGATTCCGAACAAAAAATGATACGGGTAGCGGACAAGCAAAAACAAGGCGACGATAATTGAGATGAGCGACCCCTGCACGATAAGCCAGCCCAAATTGACGGCGGGCAAAACATGAAGCAATGTATCCTCCGCGGCGGCGGCGGAAATCGCTTTGTGATACGAATACTGCCCGGCGTACGCCTGAATAAGCATCGCCATGGCCAACAACAATATACCCACATACAGCGACTTCTTATTTCGCGGCGTCCAAAATTGATAGTGTTCGGCGAAAAAGTTCATAAGGTCTATAACGTCATCATAATTATAACAAACTTTTTAATTCGGGGCATCTTGATGTTCAGACATTGCTTCCCGCGACAAATCCGGTGGTCCAGCACAGCTGCAAACTGTACCCTCCCGACGGGCGATCAATATTTAAGACATCACCGACAAGGTACAGATTGGGAATAAGGCGCGACTGCATGGTTTTGAAATTCACGCCCGGGAGCGCCACGCCGCCGGAGGACACAATTGCCTTGTCCGCGCCGAGCAGCCCCAAAACATGAAGCGGAACCGCCTTCATGAGCGCGACCAATTTTTTCCGTTCCTCGGTGCTCACGCTGTGGCTCGCCGTCTCGCCGTTAATGCGCACGATTTCAAGAAGCGCGGCAACAAGCGCTGCGGGAATCAGTCCGCTCAACACATTTTTTAATTTCTTATTACTTTCGCCGACCAAAAGGGCCTGCAACTGTTTGCGGAGTGCGCCAAGATTCGTCCTTGGAAACAAATCTACCTCAATCGTCACCGCGCCGTATTTCAGAAGCTCCCCTATTTCTTTACTCATATTTAAGACCGTCGGGCCGCTCACCCCAAAATGCGTAAATAACAGTTTGCCGTTCGCCTTCGCCTGCGCTGCTCCGTCCTGAAACGCCGTGAGTTTGACGTCCTTAAGCGTCACGCCGCCAAGCTTCGCTGGCCACGCGTCAGCGAGCGCCACCGGAACAAGCGCCGCGTCATTGGGAACAATCACGTGTCCAAATTTTTGCAGCCACCGAAAACCCTCACCGGTCGAACCGGTCTCGGGTCGTGAAACGCCGCCCGTCGCGACCACGCACGCCTTCGCGGTAATATCCTCTCCATTTTTTACTTTGATAACCACATGCCCGGTTTTTTTATCAACCGTTAAGCCGCTCACCGCAACGCCCGTCAAAACCTTCACGCCGCCTTCCTTCATATAATATACAAGCGCGTCCCACACCGACTTCGCGCTGTCCGAAACCGGAAATATTCTTCCCTCATTTTCTTCCTTCGTTGCGACGCCCCGCTCGTTAAAAAATGCGAGCGCGTCCTTCACGCCGAACTGCGTAAACGCCGAAAAAAGGAACTGGTCGCTTCCTTTATATCTTGCAAGCATCTCGCGGATTTCGGTTTTATTGTTTGTCACATTGCACCGTCCGCCGCCGGTGATAAGGAGTTTTTTGCCCAGCCCCGGATTTTTTTCAATCAATAATACCGAGCGGCCACGCTCCGCCGCTCTTCCCGCCGCCATCATTCCCGCGGGCCCGCCGCCCACTACTATAACGTCGTACATATTATTTGAAGTGGGCGAGCCTCGCCCTTCTGGGCGGGCCGCCTATAACAATTACATCATACATACGATTTGAAATAGGCGAGCCTCGCCCTTCTGGGCGGGCCGCCCACTACTATAACGTCGTACATATTATTTGAAGTGGGCGAGCCTCGCCCTTCTGGGCGGGCCGCCCACAATTACCACATCATAAAGCATATTCGTATTGGGCGAGCCTCGCCCTTCTGGGCGGGCCGCCCACAACAACAACATCGTACATATATATTATCGGAGTTCTTTGATGCGATATTCCTGCGCTCCGCCGCGCGTCGTAATGGTCACCGTGTCGCCCGCGCGGTGATTGATGAGCGCGCTCCCCAGCGGCGACAAGTGCGAAATGCGGCCCGCGCCGGGATCGGTTTCAAGCGGTCCGACGATATAAAACGTTATTTGCGTTCCGCCGTGTTCAAGCACGACGGTAGAACCGAGCTGCACCGTGCCGGACGCATTCGCGCCCGAAGAAATAACCTCGACGCGCTTCAGCTGCTCCTCGATGTTTAAAATCTGCCAATGCGTGCGGCGCAACAATCCCTTCGCGTCTTTATACTCGGCACTATCCGACCGGTCGCCGTAGGCCGCCGTCCGCGCCGTCTCGGCAATCCGCGCCGGAAGCACGCGCTTCAAATGCGCCAACTCCTCCCGCATCGCGGCCAACCCCTCCGCAGTCAAATACACCGGTCCGCTGTCCCGTTTTCTCAATAAATCAGATTTTCGTCTGGGTATTTGCATAATGTATTTCTTATACCCCTTATTCGGGCGAATAAGGGGTATAAGAATAATTCTGGGGAATCAGAGATCCAAAAGAGTGGCCCTCACTATGCCCTGCAACGGCTTATGCAGGCGATAATGCACGAACAAATTCACCTGCTCGCGATCAAGCACGTCCGCGGCGCGCAAAACACTTAAATGTCTGGATGTAGCCTTGAATGAGAGATTAATTTCGTGAGCAATTACTCCCACCGACGCTGTATCGTGACGGCTGAGATATACCACAATCGCCAACCGCCGATGGTTCGCCAATGCTTTCAATAATTTTTCCGTTTGTTTCATGTCGCGTATAAAGTATAACTCTCCGATGGTTTATAAAACGATTCTATCACACCCACAAGGCCCCGCCACGCCCGCGCTTATACCCCTAATTCGGACGAATAAGGGATATAACAAAAAAATGATAACAGAAAACACAACGAGGGAGCAATGGGTTGCGCCGGATGAATGCTGATTCGTGCCGCTCCTTCGTACCCCTTATATCCCTAATTCGGGCGAATAAGGGATATAACAATGTTTGTGGACGTGCGGCGAAAAACGTGGCTGTCTGCTCTTGACCGCGCAAACGGCGCGCACTAACGTTAAAGCACTTAACAACTTTGTTGCGTATGCGCCATTTTCACGTGAAATCATCGGCGGTTATTTTTTTCATCTCGTTTGCGACGATTGTTACGGTCGGATTTTTTGGCACGCCCGCCGCGCGCGCCGCCAACCCTTATTTTCAACATGTGTATTTCGGGACTGATGACAACGGCAACTATATTGCGTTTGACTGGGTGAGCGTTCCTCCGGTCACCGACATCGGTGGCGAGTGGGCGAACTGCAGCCGAGACCTTGTAGGCATTTGGCTCAATCGCATGAATCCGGACGGCGCCGCCGTGGGTATACAGCTGCCGCAAAACTTTTCCGGAGGGGATTTTTCGCCCCAAAACGCATTCTTCAGCGGAAGCAATTATAGCGGCTTTGGAAATTATGGTTTTGCGTCGGGACTTCCCAACTACGGCTGTGCCACAAACGATCAGGATCTACGCACCGCGCTTCCGAAGCACCTCAAGACCTACATCAATCCCAACTGGTCACCGGAGCGGCTCTCATTCACCGGAGGCGACTTCATCACCATCCAACTGTTGCGGAGGAGAATCAACATAGGGGTTACGGAGCTTGCGGTTGCCGACACCGAACAATATTTCTATCACGTCCCCGCGAATCCCGCACCGGTTATCCCCTATACCAACGTAAAGTTCGGATACAACAGCCGCAACGGGCTGACGCTTAGTTTTGACTGGGTGGGACCCACGCGAAGCGCCGCAATGCTTGTCGGCTTCAACGGAAAAATCACGCTCCCGTACTACCCCAAATTTGTTCCCGACCTCGCGAAAGACGTATCCATGATCTGGGAAAACGGCAGCAACGAAAATACCTCAAACATCAACTGGTTCGGCTGGTTTGATTTTCAACAAGGCCGGCATTACGACCTCCCCGTCAACGAATTGCACAAAGTAACGCCGACAAATACCCTAAGCGTGTGCAGTTGGTGGAGTTCATGCGCGATTTCCAAAACAACGACGGAAGCGGTGCTGGGCAGAAGCTTCGCGCCGGACGACTACATTACCATCGCCTTCAATAGCAGCAGTCCAAGCCAGCCGGTGATCCCATATGTCCTGAACGATCCGAACAAATACTTCGCGCCGCAAATCAATCGCGCGCCCACGCTTTCCTTCCCCGCTGATGCTTCATATATAGACGACGGGATTGACCCGACGAAAGGCGCCGCGAATGTAACGCCGTTTTCGTTCAAGGTTATTTACACGGACGCGAACAACAACCCGCCGAGCGACATAAGCGTGGTGGTTACTGCGGCGTCTTATACCCTGAGCGGAGTCGAAGGGCGCCACGCCATGACGGTTGATGTTGCGGCGTCTTCCGCATTGCACGACGGTAATTTCACGAACGGCGAGCAATACATATATACCTCGCCATTCCCGAACGGAGTGTATAACTATCATTTTGAAACTTCGGACGGCGCACTCGCAGTAAATCTACTTTCAGCTGAAAATCTTTCTTTTACCTCCGCCTACTCCAGCGTCGCGTTTTTGCCCGGGCTAGAGGCGAGCCGATTATATAAGCCGGGTGCAATCATAGAAAACCAACTTTGGGAGCCGAAGTGGAATGCCGATGTGCAAAAATTGTATATGAATCCCGACGGCTCGCCGGTACACGCCGATATCTACGCCCGCGGCGTGGTTGATAAAATCTACGGCGTGTTGGGCGACATCTATTCCGGCTTCATTGATTACATGAATAATCTTGTCGCAGACAAGGTTATCAGTGAATTTGAAACGCTTCCCTACGATTGGCGTTTGCAACTGGACGATGTTTTGGCGAGCGGGGCATCGCTGGGTTTGACCGGCGGGCAACTGAATCTTTCATATACCACCGCCACAACGTCGCCGTATATCATTCAAGAAATTAAACGGCTGGCGCGAAACTCCGCAACCGGCCGCGTAACACTTATTGGCCACTCCAACGGCGGATTGCTGACGAAACGCTTGATGAAAAAGTTGGCGGATATGGGCGAAGCGGGCATTGTGGACAAAATAATTTTGGTAGCGGTGCCGCAGACGGGAACGCCGTCGGCTTTGGCGGCGGTGCTCCACGGCTATGACCAGGAACTTGGTGGCGGGTATGTGCTGGCGAAACAAACCGCGCGGACATTGGCGGAGAACATGCCGTCGGCATACAACTTATTGCCGGACGCGAAATATTTTAGCGATGTTTCTACGCCGGTTATCACGTTCGATTCGTCGTCACCGGCGACGCTTTCGTTTAGAAATACCTACGGCGCCGCAATCACGTCGCGCGCCGCGTTGCAACAATTTATGCTCGGCGCGGACGGGCGCGCAAAACCGGCGGCGAGCAATACTGATGCGCCGAATATTTTAAACAGCGCGCTTATGGCTCGCGCTCGATCGGTGCAGGATGAGTTAGACAGCTGGACTGCACCCGCCGGTGTCTCCATCATCCAAATCGCCGGTTGGGGCGCGAACACACTTTCAGCAATCAATTACACGCAAAAAGCCGGCGGCCTTTTGGACTACGCGCCGCAGTTTGTTGTTGACGGCGACGGCACCGTAGTCGTGCCGAGCGCGCTGGCGATGGGGGCGGGCGCGGAGGAGTATTATGTGAATATCCACGATGCGAATATTAAAAATAGGTTGCTTGGAGTGGTCGGTGTTAGCAGAAAACATTCTGATATTCTAGAAATTCCACAACTTGAAGATTTTATCAGCAATGTCATCCAAGATATATCGACGTTGCCGCAAGACATTGTAACAAGCTTGCCATCGTCATCCGGCAATCGTCTCAGTTTCGCCGTCCACTCGCCGGTTTCGCTTGATCTCTACGATGCAAGCGGTCGCCACACCGGCGTCTCCACATCCACCAACCCATACGGCGACCTCCAGCAGATAGACGAGCAAATTCCGAACAGTTACTACATGCAGTTCGGCGAGGGTCAATACGCGGGCACCGATGGCTCTGGCACCACAACCGTGCAACTGCTTGGCCAATCGCTGGGCACGTTTACGTTTGATGTTGTAGAAACGCAGGGCAACACCGTCGTCGCAAGCACCACCTTCGCCGACATTCCCGTCACCGCCAGCACCACCGCGTTTATGAGCATCGATCATCTATCCTCCAGCACCCAACCGGCGTTAGCCATAGACATAAACGGCGACGGCACAACCGACGCAACCATTTCCGCCGGCGACGGCCTCACCGCCACCGAGCTCATCGGAATCCTCAAAGGCATCGTCAAAACCCTTCACCTCCCCGCCAAAAAAGAACAAAAACTCCTCAAAGAACTAGACAAACTCGTCTCCGTCGTCATTGCGACCCCGCAAGGCGGGGGAAGGCAATCTAACAATAATTCTGATAAAGATGACCGTTATTCCTCCTTTTCTAAAGGAGGTGGCCGAAGGCCGGAGGATTTAAATAGTAAATCCGAAAAGGTGCCCGCGGGCTCGGAGGATTTAACTCGCAATACCGACGACAAAGACGACCGCCCCTTCGTCATTGCGAGGAGTGAAGCGACGAAGCAATCTCCGTCCTCCGTCATTGCGAGCGAAGCGCGGCAATCTTACAATAACGACTCCAAAAACGAATCCCACCAAAAGCACCGCACCCCCTCGGCCTTCAAAAATCTTATTGAAACCATCCGTCAACTCCAGAAAAAGAACCTGCTTACAAAAGACGAAGCGGACGAACTAATTGATATTCTTGAGAAGATTAAGGGAATGATGGTAAAATAAAGGAATGAAAAAATACAACTTCATCATATTCGCTCTTTCGCTGCTCGGAATAATTATTGGTTATAGTCTCGTCGCATACCCCGAGACACTTGGAGTGTGTAAAGTTGGGGATATCAGTTGTCTAGATAATAGTTTTTTGATTTTCGGGTTGGGCCGTCCATTGGCAATTACTTCATTTTTTGTTTTCCTTGTATCAATTATTCTTTCTTTTGCTCGCAACGAAGTTTTTCGATCATGGCTCAACTTTGCAAAGTGGTTTCTCCCGCTCTCGATTATCGGAATCATAATAGCGCCTACACAAACTCACAATTTATTTTTAGTTGATCCGTTTGATAAGCAATTTGCATCACTTTTTCTGTCGGCAATTTTCTTCCTCGTCTCCCTCCTCATCATCGCCATCAAATCGTGGCGGTTGAGGAAATCGGCGAAGGCGTAACCCCCTTACCGCCCCGTCAGTAAATTTTCACATAAATAACATTCCGACATTCTCAAGAATGTCGGAATGTTATTTATGGTATTAGTAGACGTTCAGGGTCCAAATACTGTAGTTCAGGTACGCCGCGAAGGTTACCCAAAGGATGTAGGGCAAAAGCAAATAAGCCGCGGGACGGGAGATTTTGGCGAATGCGACGATGGTGGCAAGAATGGCGAACCAGAGGGATATGATTTCAATAAATGCTCCACCCAGCAAATGCAGACGGAAAAAGATAATTGACCAGAGCGTGTTCAAGACCAGCTGGCCGAGAAATATGCTGAGGGCGATTTTAATTCTTTTGTCATTGCGAGGAAGCCCCGCATCGCGGGGCGACGCGGCAATCTCTCCGCCGCCCATCTTCCTCCAAACCAAAAACGCCGCCACGCCCATCAGCGCGTAGAGGGTTGTCCACACGGGACCGAAAATCCACGCTGGTGGGTTGATGGCGGGTTTAATGAGACCGGCATACCAACCGGATTGTATCGCGGGAGTCGTGTAGAGCGCGCCGATCACGCCGGCGAGTTCGGATACAACAATAGCGAGAGTAAGTTTTAGAAAATTATTCATTTTGATGGTTTTTGCCTATCGGCTCAACGGCGACCCGCCGTTGAGCCGATAGGCGGAGGGGCGGCATATTTTGCACAAATTATCATTCTCACATTCTCAAGTTTGTGAGGATGTTGTTGATGTGTTATTTGGCGGCTCGAAATGATTTGAGAAAGTAGACAAAGGTTTTTCCGTATGGTGACAATCGATGCTCTACGAACTTGCCGCGGTATTTTTTGTTCACAAGTCCGGCATTGTGCAGGCGCCTCGTATGTTCGCCGAGCGTTTTCATATTTGCCCCGATGGCTTCCACGATATCTTCAAGCGTTATTCCTCCGCGTTCCGCGACCAAGAGCAATATCTCAATGCGGTAATGATTCGCCATGCCCTTCAGGTGCCGCTCCATCTGTTTTGCTGTTTTGATTTTTCCCATAAATCCAGTATACACAACATTCTCACATTCTCAAGTTTGTAAGGATGAGGTTGGGGGAATGTTGGCGTGGGGGAAGTTAGATTTTTTCGTAGTACACGCCCGGGCCGGTTTTGCCGACTTGGCGGACGAGGCCTTCGTGCTCAAGTTCTTCAAAATACCTCGTGACGGTGGATTCCGGAATACCAAGCATTTGCTCCACGTGGTTGTTGATGAGTGGGCCTTGAGTTTCTAAAAGTCCGAGAATTGCCCTCTTATTCGCCTCCTTTTCCTGTTTTTGCCGTTCAATCAAACCAACACCCGCGCCGCCGCCTTTATTGTCATCCCCACCCCCGTCATCCTGAGGCCGCAGCCGAAGGATCTCCGTCTCATTGTCATTCCCGCTTCTGTCATCCCGAGTAACGCCGAGGGATCTCGCGCCTTTCTTCGTCGCCACCCACACCACCACCCCGCCCACCACCGCGCCGAAAAGAAAAATTAAGATTTGGGTCATGGGGTTATTGTAACATTTTTAATCATTCGCCAATTAGCGCGAATTAAATTATAAAACTTCGCTCTACCACTGAAACGTTAATGGGCATAAAGATGTTTTATAATACATGCACTATGTATCTAGAAATGGATTTTATCCCGAAACCAACAGAGCTGTTGGTAGCTCAACGCGGATTCTATTCTGCGCGGCAACTTTTTATATTGCGTATGCTGTCTGGGGCATTCGAGTTATTGATGATATGTGGTTTTGGATAATTGAAATGCTTGCGTACAATTCCACCGGCGGTTTTCTTCGGGCGGTTGGATTCTGGGTTTATTAGCTAAGCATAGACGTTTACTTTCTCGTCCACGTAGTTGTCATAAACGTGGAAATATACCTTTTGGGTTCGATCTTCGCATTCTTCTTTGCTGTATGCCGGTTCTGGAAGCTCGTCATAAAGAATCCCCTGAATGGTAATTTTTACATCGGCTTGTGTTTCTTGCTTTTTCTTCCAGTCCAAAACCAGTTTTTCCGCTTTCAATTTCGCCAATAGTTCTTTGGCAACTTTTTTGACTTGGTCGGTCTCGGTCGGGTTCAAACTTTCCTTACGGAGAATGTCGAAAACCGCTAATTCTTCCTCGGTTAGGTTCTCGGAAACGGCGCGACGATCCTCTTCGCTTAATTCCTTTGCAAGCTCAACAAGCTGATCGAAAAAGACATCGAGGTCATGAGAACCTGTGTTGTATTCGTGCAAAAGCTTATTTAGCCGGTCAAGGAAATGTTTGCGAAGCTTGTTCTTACGTATCATCTCTTTGATTTTTTCCTCCAGCTCTGCACTCAAATGTTCAGCCTCGATATTCTTCGTATCCGAATCATCAAAAAACTTTCGCAATGCTTCAAAATCAATCTTGCTCAAATCCTTAAGTTTTGGAGTATTCTTGATCACATACTCACCGGCCCGGATTGAGCGATCAAGCAGGTTTTCGAGGTCTTTTTTCACTTGCGTGACATCAGTATCTTCATCGATAACTTCCCGTATGCGTGAAGCGATCACTTTGTATGCCGTTACTTCGTGGTAGTAATCTTCCGCTTTTGGCTCCGGTAGGACCGCTCTGTAGTATTTGTAAGCATCACCGGCAAGTTCGAGATACTGCTGTTTTGTCTTTTCATCCTGTAATATCCGATTCGTGAACACATCAACGAGCCTGATTTTTTCGATATCCTGCGCCTTAAGTAAATCATTGATATCGAGCTCAAGCATTTTGAGAAACTGGCGGGTTTTTGAAACCGTAGAGAAAAGTATTTCAACGAGCTCGTTCTTATCCTGAATGATTTCATCATCACCGCTTTTCGTGGACGCATATATGGCGAGTGCTTTTTGAAGATTCCGGAACACGCCGATATAGTCGACAATAAGACCGTTCGTCTTTCCCGGATAGACACGATTCGCTCGAGCGATAGTCTGCATGAGCGTGTGATTTTTAAGTGGCTTATCAAGATAGAGAGTCGAAAGATTCGGCACATCAAAGCCGGTCATCCACATTGCACAGACAAACACAATTCGCAGGTTATTGTCCGGGTCTTTGAATTTTGTCTCAAGATCCTCGTTCAAAATTCGAGCACGCAATGGTCGCATATCGATCTCGAACTCCTCCATATCGGCGATTTCATTCTGGCTTTGGCTTACCACTACGGCCATATCGATATTCTCATACCTCTCCGCCTGTTCTCTTAATACTTCCCTTTCGTGTTCATCCTTCGCTTTAGATACGGCAATGTTCATTTTGGCTAAATGGCGTTGCATCTCTGCTTTCACCTTCGCGTACATGCGAACGGCTGTTTTCTTATCAATTGAAACGACCATCGCTTTACCGTCATATCCTCGAGCAGTGAAATGAGTCACTATATCCTCCGCCACTTTATTGAGACGATCTTCGCGCGTGATGAGATGGTAAAAGGTTGAGAACTCCTGCTCCAGCTTTTCCTCCTCATCGGTCGTGAGCTCATAAAAATCCATCACTTTTTCGAGATCCTTTTGAATCTCCGGATTTTCGTTTTCCAGCTTCGGTACCCGGTTTTCGTAGTAGAGCGGTACTGTCGCCCCGTCCTCTACCGATTGAGCAAAGTTATAGGTCGATACATAGTCACCGAAGGTTTCCCTCGTTTTCTCCTCGCCCTTGGCCATAAGTGGCGTTCCGGTGAAGCCAATGAACGATGACTTCGGCATAGCAATACGCATATTCTGCGCCAAGCGGTCATATTGTGTTCGATGCGCTTCATCCACCATCACGATGATATCGCTTCTTTTATTCAACTCGAGTGGCTCATCGAATTTTTGTATCAGCGTAAAAATATGCCGGTGATCCTCATTGAGTAAATTGCGTAATTCCTGGATTGTTCCGGCATGGGCTTCTTTTTGTGTTTCTGCTCCGCAGTGGACAAAATTGTCGTAGATTTGCTTGTCGAGCTCCTTGCGGTCGGTGACGATGACAAAGGTAAAATTGCCGGTCATTGTCCGAAATACTTTTTGTGAAAGAAAAATCATAGAATATGACTTGCCGGATCCTTGAGTGTGCCAAAAAACTCCGAGCCGTCCATTCGCCTCATTTCGGTGTTCAATTCTTTCAAATGCATTATTCACACCAAGCAACTGGAAATAGCGAGCGACCATTTTTTTACGCTCGCTTCGAGAATCATCAAACAGTGTAAAGTTCTCAACGATATCGAGAAGCCGCGAAGGTTCGCAGGTGCCTTTGATGACCGTTTCCAAACTGACACGACCCTCTTCATCTTCGCTTTTTATCTTCTTCCATTCGTTGAAATGCTCAAATGCGGAAGTAAGTGTACCGACTTTACTTTCAATGCCATTGGAAATGATAATGAAAGCGTTATACCAAAAGAGTTGCGGTATGGTGTCTTTATAATCGCGAATGTTCTCCTGATAGGCGTTTCGTAGGTTCTTGTGTGATGCCTTCAGTTCGATCAGCACAAGGGGCAAGCCATTCACGAAACCGATCAGATCCGGACGTCGCTTGTGAAGCTCTCCGGTGATCCACATTTGGGATACTAAGAGAAAATCATTCCTTGCAGGATCATTAAAATCGATGACTTTGATGTTGATTGCTTCAAACGATCCATGCTCATCGCGTATCTCCACTTTTACACCGTCTTTGATGAGCTTGTAGATCTCTTGGTTCGCATTGACCATACTTGCGGTAGAACGATCGCGGGTAAGCTCCGTCAAAGCCTGTGCTATGGCTTCCTGCGGCGCATCCGGATTAAGCTTTTCGAGAGCTTGCTTAAGACGGCCAATCAAAACAACCTGTCCTTGATTTTCTCGTCCCAACAGAGCGTCACCCTCTTCGGAGTAGGCATTGATAAAATTCTTTGCACCCCAAAGCTCGGCAAAGATTTTGACGGCCGTCTGCTCTATTAAATTGTTTTCAGAAAATTCGTTCATGTAAATTTCGGCTTTATGAAATCGATAACCCGCTTCAGTTTGCTCTTTGTACCTTCCGTTATATATGTTGGAACTCTTTTTTCAGCATATAGAATTTGCACGCCTGTATTAAAAGCGCTCTTTTCATAACTGGAAAGAGATGGATTAAACTCTTTCGCTATTGCCAGTTTTTCTGCCTCAGTAAACAACTTTTCTGTAGTCAAATTTTTATTAGCACTATCAATATCTTCTAAAGTAAATATGTGATCCTTGTCGCTTAACTCTTTGATGTATCTTGTTTTTTGCGTTTTACCTTCTCTGTCTGAGTCAAGAATCACAATATATTTTCTTCCCCATGCTTCGTATAAACCAATCGGCAAATCAAGACAAGGGGCACCATGCCCTGGATAAAAACTATAATTCTGAACGTTATCGCTAGACACTATTTCTTTGAAATATTTAAAAACAAAATAATCAAATTTGCCTTCAGTTATAACGATGTTTGGAACGAATTCAAGCAACCCTGGTTGATAATCAAGAACATCGAGAATCGGCTGGAAGTAGGAAGTCTCTTTGGGATACCTCGCAACGAATTGCTTATATTTATATGCTTCAACTTCAGTTTTACTAGAATTAAAATCGTCATTCTCTTTATACTCCAATCCCTTGTTCTTGATTATATAAGCAGCATTTAACCAAACTGGGTTAATAAGGTGATGACTATGCGTTGTATAGACCAGACGGGATTTCGTCGTGATCTTACTAAATGTTTGGAGTAAACTTTTTTGAGCGGTTTGATGTAAATTCGATGCGGGTTCATCTAAAAGAAATAGTATTTCTCCAGATTTTTTTATTCTTTCTTTTCTAAATTCAGTAAAAAGAAGAAATGTAAAGAACCACCGAAAACCTAGACTACGTTCTGCGATAGCATATGTTTGGTTTCCTTCTTTTACACTAAGTTTTATAAAATGCCTGCTGCCTTCTTGACCAGTTTTCACAACAATTTCTTTCTTGCTAACATTCTGTATTTTATTCCATGCTTCAAAAACTACTTTAGAAATTTTTGCACCGAGTTCATTTTCTACGGCTTCCAATGCTTGCTTATTAGCGTCCGTAGGGTTTGAAACCCTATCTAACAAACTACTTTGCGTACTATAGGATGCGTTTATAGAAACTAACACATCATCAATTATAGAAACATATTCTTTTTCCTTTTCATCGTTTGGCTGTAAATAAATTTTCTCTGGAAACTTTGAAAGAAAATCTCTGTAAAATATTATTTCAGGAAATAAATTTTCTTTTACGAAATTCCAAGTTTCTGTTGATGTCGGGTCTTCAAGATTTGATCCTGCAGATTTTGCTGTTTTTTTAGTCTTAACAAAGTGCCAGAAGCTCCTTTTAGATTCGCCAGGTTGCGAATTTTCAAAGGAATAAACTCTCTCCAGAATAAGTTGATCGTTAACTTCTATCTTATCTTTTTTGATATTGAGTTTTGTAGACACAAATTCTTGAATTTTCTTTTTATCCTCGTCTGAAAAACTCAAAGTAGCTTTTATTGAGATATTTCCCGTAAAGCCACCGGCCGCACTTTTGGGTATCAAAAGATGTCGGATCGCAATAGGAACTTCAAATTCAAAATCATTTATAGCTTCTAATATGGTCGTCTTGCCAGATTCATTAAGCCCGACCAGTGTATAAATTTTATTGTCAGGTTGCACATTAAGATCTAACTCAAGATGTTTTATTCCCTTATAATTTGTAATTGTAAATTTGGTGTATTTCATACGCGTATTTCTCTAGTTACTAATTTCGGCAAAAGAAAGTCAAAAGAATTGACATTACCGGCTATCTGCTCAATTAAATTGTTTTCAGAAAATTCGTTCATAATTATGAATCATGCTGTAACGCTGCATTTTGTTTTTGAATTATTTCGATAGCTTTAAAAGCAGGTTGTGCGATTGAATCAAATAACTCGATTATCTTTTTGTCGGCGATTAAACACTTTGCTTCTGCTACTTTAATCTTGCTTATATTTTGTTGAGCAGCGCCCACAGCTTGAGAGTTGAATTTATCTCTCATCCCCTTTAGGACATAGAAAAGATATGGCTGGCTGATCAGATTCTCATCAGCCACCAAGCCGAGCGCTGCTTGATTGCAGCTTGATCGCTCTGTTGCTATACCTAATCGACCCACTGTTGGAGAGCCATAAATAGCCATCAGAATCGTGCCGCGATCGAAAATTTTCGCGGACGTTTCAGAAATAGCTTTCTCTGTAATCTTCTCATTAGATTGAAAGAGAAAATTATCTCGCAATTCGCCAGTGGTATACCAGTTAATATCTCCGTCCTTCCAATAATCTTCGACACCGCGTCGAGGTGTTCCTCCAGCTTGAATCCTAACGCATACATCGTCAAGTTTCTTTATTTGCCAACCGTATGGGATTTTTCCAAATTCATCACCCGAATCAATCAATTTCATTTTTTGATGTCCGGGGAATCGGTAATTAACAAACCATTCTGTAAAAATTGATTGTAAAAGATGCTCAATTACTTCTATAGAAGCATAGCTGATTCCACTCCAATCACCAGCTTTCAAAATCATCTTTAGCGGATCTTCTATTTTCTTGGAAAGTAATAGTTTTGCTTCTTTTTGTTCATTTAATAGCGTCGGAATATCTATAATCTTACCCTCGACACTCCTTTGTTCTGTATCATGTGTTAGTCCAGTATATATACTAGGCACTAATGTATATCCATTAGCACGTACCTCATCAAGAGTAGCTATTTTGCAAAGCCCCTTAACATCTTTGTATTTCTTTGTTCCTTCTGCGCGATAGCTACGGACAATATCGGCAATCTGTTGTATCTGTTCTTCTTTCCAATCACGATGTGCTTTATCAACTTGATGATATATGCTTCTAGCATCGATAAAGAGAATTTTATCTTTCCGATCAGTTTTCTTCTTGTTTTTATCGATGAACCAAAGCGTAACTGGTTGCGTAACGTTATAGAACATATTCTTACCGACGGCGACCATGACATCAACTAAGCCGTCATCAATCATCTTCGTGCGGATGTCTTTCTCGCTATGTCCGGCATCGCTTGCGGAGTTTGCCATGACGAAACCAGCACGTCCGGTATTTTTAAGTACACTTAGGAAAATCTGAATCCAAAGGTAGTTGCCGTTATCATTTCGAGGTATGCCATACGGAAAACGCGGATCGTCTTTGATACGTTCTTTATCGATACCGTTCACGTTGAACGGAGGATTGGCCATCGCGAAGTCGAATTTACCAACCGAGCGATGTAAATCTTCGTAGTAAGTATTCCCCTGTCTGATATCACCGGATAGACCGTGGATCGCAAGGTTCATCTTGGCTATCCGGACCGTCTGATCCGTTTTCTCTTGTCCGTAAATGGAAACTTCGCGAGATGCTTTTATTTTCTTGCCATTCTCGAAGTGCCGCTTGATAAACTCGACAGACTGCACGAACATACCGCCGGAGCCGCAGGCTGGATCATAGATGTAACCCTTGAATGGCTCGAGGATTTCAACGATGAGTTTGACGATTGAAGTCGGTGTGAAGAATTCACCACCACCGGACCCGTCCGCAATTGCGAATTTACCCAGAAAGTATTCATAGATTCTCCCGAACGCATCGCCCTCAATATCATCAGGAATCTGATTGAAATTTTTAAGGAGTGTAATGATCGCTGAATTTTCCAGCAAGTTGTAATTCTTCGGCAGGATACCGGCAAGCTCCTTGTTTTCGCCCTCAATCGCCTTCATGGCATCGTTTACCGCCTTACCCATGTTTGTACCTTCAGGCAATGCAATAAGGCTTGAAAATTTTGCGATTTGAGGAATATACAGTGTGCCGCGCGCGTGATAATCGGCAACGGAGATTGGTCGTTCACGTGCAACTGAGGCACCACCATAACTTTTGGTCTTACTATTCCGCTCATCAGCAATCTCTTTTTCAATTTTGCCGTATCTAACATCCGCGAATTTCAAAAAGATTAATCCCAAAACCGGCTCAGCGAACTCATTGAGCCGCAAGGCTGAATTTGCACGTAAATGATCGGCTGCTTCCCACAACCTATCCTCAAGTTGTTTAATTTCGGTTTTCATATTTACTAGTAATTAAAAGAATAAATTTTGAGCAAATATCCTGCTCGGAAAGATCTTTTTTATTGAAGGAGGGCATGGGATTTATAGGGCCTATGGATTACTAAATTGCCTGTTCAGTTCTCGTTCGAGCATAGCTGGGAAATCACGGATAATCGCTTGTTGGTCGGCCGGTAAAAAGGCGCCGAGCTCGCCGCGGAAATCAATGCTTTTTGAGTTTGAGATGATTTCTTCTTTTATCCCCGCAAGCCGGCCTTTTTGGTCGACCGAAAGCATTCCTTTGCGCATCATAAAGTATAAATCATAGAAGTCCCTCGGTTTTTTACGTTCCCGGAGCGCCCCAAAAATTTTCTCTTCCACCAATTCGCTTTGTGGCAAATGGATAATTGTATACGTAGGTAAAAAATTGTTTGCGATGCTATCTACCTCACCCTCAGTACTTTGGATGCCGCGCGACGATACATTAATTTCTACGCCGATTGGCGGGTATTCAAACATTTTGAACGTAGCAACGCCGAAATACCCTCCGCTCGTGGCGCCTATCTTATCTCCAAGCTCAACTTTTATGCCCGTGTGTTCCATCTCCGCCAAAATACGCACAAAAAGATCCTCAACGAACGGTTTAATTTTGTTTTGAGCAACGTCAAAAAGAGAAAAGTCCAAATCTTCAGAAAAACGCGGGCTACCATACACGATGCGAAGCGCTGTGCCGCCTTTAAAAAGCATCTGTCTTGCTTCTGACAATTTATACAACTCTCCCAAGAGCGTGTGTTGAAAATATTCCCGAACGATATTCGGAAATATCCCCATTTGGTACTGTCTGCCCAGTTTTTCAAGCGCTTCTATTGAGATCATCGCAGTGTTGACGTAATGACGCCGATAAGTTTTGTGTTCCCGAAGAGCGCGGCATATTTTAACGCTTTTACCGGATCAAGCTTTTCTTTGTTGAAACGCGAAATCGGCACCTGTTTATTTATGAGCCGCAAATAATTCATATCCACGAATGCCTTCTCGGCGTCGGCAATATAAAAACCAAGCCCTTGCTGTTTTTGGACTTCATAACCGGTATACGCGGCCTTTTTAATTTTTCGATAAGAAAAGATTTTTCCTTGTGCGGTAAATCGACGGGTGGTTTTTGGAGTTACGGAAGTAATTTCATAAACGGTTTCCGGGATAACGCCGTGATATGACAAGGCGAATTCAAGCGAAATATACGAGGGACTGTACAGCTTGTTGGCAATATAAACATCCGGAGGTAGCATGTCGGGAAAAACGTAAAATCCACGTTTTATCTGAACAACAAACCCCCGTTTTTTATACCTATGCAGGAGTGACGTCGCCGCAACGGCGGATACGCCAAAAAGAGCGCGAACATCATTCGCGTTAAATATATAGAGCTTTTTCTCTCTTATCTTTGTGGCAAAAATTGTCTGATTCACTAATTTGGCCATATTGCCAACTTACCAGAACGTGATAGAAAAGTCAAGGATTCGCTGTGGATAACTCTTCTAGGATAACAGTCCCCTTTCTTTAAAGCTCGCAAAACCGTCTTTCGCGGTTTAATAGACAATTTGGTGGGGCTAGAAACGTTATCGACCGGCAAAAATTTTTGTGATCATTCGGTAACGTCTTCGGGGATTCATTCCATGATGAACATTGAGCAAGCTTTTTAATCGGTTGAAG